>Ga0136655_1000197_pt1 | contig 27169 bp, 28 predicted proteins | sample CPBDNA_2_FD_94863 | JGI IMG/M metagenome (GOLD analysis project Ga0136655, IMG submission 94863) | Freshwater to marine salinity gradient microbial communities from Chesapeake Bay, USA - CPBay_Spr_15_0.8_DNA (version 2) | ecosystem: Environmental > Aquatic > Marine > Coastal | place: USA... | reverse complement strand
CAAGGTCTCAAAGTAAATATCGACCTTTAAATTGTCTAGTTCTGCAATTAACTTCTCACCGAGATAATAATCTTTTCCGACTTCGCTGGCCTTCTTTACCGTAAAGCCAGGCCCTACTCGCTTATAAATCTGGCCACCAAGTGTTGGACGCTCATCAATAAGCGCAACTTCGAGTCCATGGCTGGCAGCAGTGGCTGCGGCCGCGATTCCGGCGGGACCACCGCCAATAATTACCAAGTCGAAGGCTTTCATCAGTTGCAATCCTTCCACTTATTTCACAATTTTTCGCACCCTAATTAAGAGAACTGGCAACCTTATTCAGGTTGCCAGTTCGAGTTCCTTGCAAATCTCGAAGTTATCTGACTTCGAGATCTCCTAGCTATTTAGATTATTCGCACTCAGGAAGAGCTGGCTGGGTGTAACCCATTGTCTTCTTAAAGACTTTTGCCAAATAGCCACCCTCTTGGTTTGAACATAGCCAACGAGTCAACTTCGCATCTAGTGCATTGTTGCCAAGTTGAACTGTCCATTGACCAAAAGCCTGGCTAAGTGGTGCAGGAAGTGAAACCTTCTTTAGTTGACCAGGGTTGGTCTTATTGAATTGGTTTAGAAGATTCTCTTCAACCACAATTGCATCAGCACGCTTAGAAACTACTTCTAGGAATGCATCATTTTGTTGTGGGAACTCAACAAGTGTTGTGTTAGGGAAATCTGCTTTTACAATGCGAGAAGCAGCAGCACCTTGCAGCGCAGTTATCTTCTTGCCAGCAACGTTCCAAACGTCTTTGGTGTTGCCGGTTGAATCACCTGTGCGTGCAGCCAATACTGTTGTGTAAGGCATGTATTCACGGACGAATTGAATTGACTTTTCGCGATCTGGATTCTTTGTTAATCCAACAGATACTAGGTCAAATTGCTTTGAAACTAGGCCAGGAATTAGGCCAGCAAAGTCCATGTTCTTGATTTCAAGCTTTAGACGAAGTGCTTTAGCTAGACGCTTTACCAATTCAACATCGTATCCAGCTGGCTTTCCAGCCTCATCTAAATACATCTGAGGTTTGAATTGCAGAGTCATTCCAACTACTAATGAGCCTGGCTTAACCAGATTCAGTCGGTTCTTTGTATCGGCATTTGCTGAAGTATTCGCTCCAGCAAAAATTACAGTGGATGCAACAAGTGCAGCAATTGCAGCCAAGCTAATCTTTTTGCGCATTTGATTACCTTTCATTTGTTTGGGACGTCCCGGGCTTTCCCCGCTGGAAATTGAAGATCATCAGGTTGATTTCATCAACCCTTCGACCCTCTTCTTCTTTTTCCGGCTGAGAAATTTAGCGATTCGGCCTTGCGGCGGATATGAGAAATTGAGCTCTACATTTCTGAAAATAAAGTCAACCAAGAAAGCGATGACTACATAAAGTCCGGCTGCTGCGGTGTAAAGAACGAAAGGCTGGAAGTATGTTGAGTTCAAATTTTGAGTAACCCGAACTACCTCAACCATGCCTATTATTGCGAAGGTAGAGGTATCTTTTATCATTCCGATATACATGCTGCCAATATTTGGAATCGCAATCTTTGTTGCTTGTGGCAACATGATTGATCTAAAGATTCTTCCTCGGGTAAGCCCGAGTGCCATTCCGGCTTCGCGCTGTCCCTTATGGATTGCTTGAAGTGCAGATCGGAAAATTTCGCAGAAGAAAGAGGAGTAAAGAAGCGTCAAAGCAATCACTCCGGCTTGATAGACGGTGAAGTTATGACCAAATAGCAGTGACCAACCAAAGTAAACCCAGATCACACTTACAAGAGCTGGAATACCACGAAAGATATTTACATAAACAGTTGCGAATATTGAGAAGACTTTAAATCGGCTCATCCGCGCCAAGGCGAAGATCATTCCAATTACCATGGAAAGAATTAGCGCAGCAATCGAAACGTTGACCGCTGTTAGAAGGCCCTTAAAGAGATCCCATTTGAAATCCCAGACCAGGTGCCACATAAAGTTAATTGGCGCAACGCCCTCTTCTTCTCTGAACATCATAGAACTGATCCAATAAACTCTTGGGCACGTTGATTTGTGCAATTTTCAAAGAAGTCCGAACCACCAGTAGCCACAATGTTTCCTGCTTCCATAAAGACATTTAGATTGCCAATTTCACGTGCAAAATTCATTTCGTGTGTAACAACTACCATCGTCATCCCTGATTCAGCTAGTTCGCGCATTACCGCCAAAACTTCACCTACCAGTTCTGGATCCAGAGCAGAAGTTGGTTCATCAAATAACATTAATTCTGGATCAAGACTCAGCGCACGAGCGATTGCAACCCGTTGTTGCTGACCACCCGAGAGCTGTGAAGGATAGTTTGCAGCAAATTTTAAGAGACCAACTTTATTTAATTCATGTGCAGCTCGCTCTTGAGCTTCTTGAACTGACCCACCGCGAATAGATCGATATGGCAGCGCAAGATTATCAATCGCCGAAAGATGAGGGAATAAATTAAATTGTTGAAAAACCATTCCAACTTTTCTACGAAGATCGATTGACTTGCCGCGCTTGCCATCTTCTTTACGGCCGCTTCCTGGACCATATTCATTACCTAGAAATTTTATTGATCCAACATCTGGTTCTTCCAGTAAATTCATACAACGCAGGACGGTTGATTTACCAGAACCAGAAGGACCAAAAATTACTGCATGGCTTCCCTTAGTTATTTGTAAATCAATTCCATGTAAAACTTCGATAGTTCCAAAAGTTTTACGAACGCCAGAAAGCTCCATTAGTACTTCATCATTCGAGCTAGTTGGCACGCGTGGTTAATCCTTTCGACGACAATATGAAATCTAGGTGAAATCTCAGGGAAATCTTTACATGAAAGCTCCATTCTTAACAGGGGAATTGGTTACAAAATAATAACTTTTTCAGCCTTACCGTTCGGTAGTTCTCATTGCGAACAATGCTCGCTGGGCGCCGCATGAGTCAGGCGCTAGATATTTCTATCAATCTAGAGGAACCTAGCGCCATGAATACAGCAAATTCTCAACTTGACCGACAGGCCATTGAAGAACTTGTTCATAGATACTGCTATTACTTTGATCGAAATCTTCCTGAAGAGCTGTCGAAACTTTTCGCGCTGGACGCTGTTGTCGATTACGGACCGGAGGTCGCCAATCTGGTAGGACGAAATAAGATTCTTGAAATGGTCTCAAAAGGTTTATCAGAAACCTTCTTAGCTACCAGCCATCACATTTCAAATTTAATGATTACTTTTCAGAGTGACAACTCTGCCCAATCAACTTCATATTTATATGCATGGCACAAATATCACAATAGGGAAGAGATCGGTCATCTCTGGGGTGGATATGAACACGAGTTTGAAAAGATTGAGGGAGTTTGGCTTATTAAAAGCTTAAAACTATTTGGCGTTGGGATGCAAGATTTTCATCGGAGCAATATGCATTCGAACGGCAGAAAGCCTTAAGAAAAACTAACGGATATCTAACGAATGTATGAAGCGCCATTCACATCAATAGTCGAGCCAGTTAAATGACGACATGATCCTGATGAGAGAAAGACAATAAGTTCACCAAGCTCTTCTGGTTTAACTAATTCACCCATTACCAGCTGAGATTTCATAGCTTCTTCACCACCGCGAACAACTGCCGCCAAATCAGACATTCGAGTTTTTACAATTCCAGGTGAAATTATGTAGGCCAAGACGCCCTCTTTTGCAAAGTTCTTAGCAATTGTTTGGGTCAGCGCTTTCACGGCTGCTTTAGATGCTGCATAAGCCGGGAGAGTTGGTAGCGCCGAACCACGCTGACCGGACCAACTGGACATCGAAATAATTACGCCACCTTGGATTTTGCGAAAGTGATCGACCGCTTCCTTCATGATATTTGCGGCCTCAAAGACATTCACTGCAAAGGTGTCGGCCCAACCCTTATCCCAAACTTCCGCTGTTCCTTCAAATGGTGTTTCAATATTTACTGCCGCATTATTTACGAAAATATCAATCTTCGGCACAGCTGCAAGTGACTTCTGCCAAAGGACTCTGCCTGATCCTGGAATTGAAAGATCTTCTTGGATGAAAGTTTTTCGAGCTTCTGGAATATCAGCTAAGTTTTCCAAGGCACCTTCGCCAAAAGAACTGTAATGAGCAATTACATGTGCACCGGCTGAAGCCAATGAAAGTGCCGCCGCGGCTCCGATACCTCTCGACGCTCCAGTTACTAGAGCGGTCTTTCCGGTTAAGTCATAACTCATTTTATGCTCCGCAATCTACTGAAATTAATTGCCCGGTAATCCCTGAAGAAAGTTCAAGTGCCAGGAATTCTATTGTGTTAATTACTTCTTCCTCGGTTGCAATTCTGCCAAGTGCAGTTTGGGCTGCAATTTTTGCCAAATAGTCATCGAGCGTTCCACTATTTTCCTTCAACCGTTTTTCGATTCTTGAAATCAGCGCCTTGGTTGCAATTGGGCCGGGCGCGACACCGTTTACTCTAATTCCATCTCGCCCAAGATCTAAGGCGGAAGATTTAATAATTCCAAGTGCAGCATGCTTACTTGCAACATAAGAAGCGATATTGGGATCGCCCTTTACCGAGTTTATGGAACCGGTAACAACAACTGTTCCAGAGCCTTTTCTTAATAACTTTGCGCCATGCGAAATGGTCAGGAAGAGCGCATTTACATTGATATCAATGACCTTTTTCCAGTCACTAAAATTTGTTTCAGCGATGCGGCTCCAGGCCGGCACGATTCCAGCATTTGCGCATAAAACGTCGATTTGCGGGTGCAGCTTTGCAATCTCTTTGAACACCTGCGAAACCGCGCTCTCATCGGTCAAATCGCAGTCGAAATGTTGGACAGTTCCAATTTCAAATTCAGGTTTCTTTAAATCAATTGAAATTACCTGTGCACCATTTATAACAAATCTGTTAACAATTGCAGATCCAATGCCAGATGAACCTCCGGTTACAACAGCTATTTTATTAGCCATATTTGTAGCCATATTGCTGTGCGTCATCCGAACTCCTAATTTGTTTTACTTAAATTGAAGCGTACTTATTATTTAACTTTCGCGCTACTACCTTTATGATAGCGACAAGGCAAATAGATGGAGTTAAATGGTGTCAAAATTTCTAGAGCTACCCCAAGCGATAGAGAGTTATGTGAAAAGTGGCGACCTCATAGCCATGGAGGGTTTCACTCACCTGATTCCATTTGCAGCAGGCCATGAAATCATCCGCCAGAAGGTTAAGGACTTAACCGCGGTTCGCTTAACGCCAGATTTAATTTATGATCAAATGATTGGCGCTGGCTGCATTAAGAAACTTATTTTCTCTTGGGGCGGAAATCCCGGCGTTGGCTCGCTACATCGCTTCCGAGATGCCTATCAAAATGGCTGGCCAAATAAGATCGAAATTGAAGAGCACACACATGCCGGTCTAACAAACAGATATGTTGCTGGTGCTTCAGGAATTGGTTTCGCAGTTCTCAAGGGTTATTCCGGGTCGGATTTGGGAGAGCACACAAAGAACGTTTCAGAAGTTAAATCGCCTTTCTCAGATGAAGTTCTGACGGCTGTAGCAGCCATAAATCCTGATATAACAATCCTTCATGCTCAGCAAGCAGATAAAGCTGGCAATGTAATGATGTGGGGGATTACAGGTGTTGCAAAGGAAGCGGTATTTGCCGCCACTAAAGTAATTGTTACTGTCGAAGAGGTAGTCGAAAAATTCTCACCTAAGTTCAGTTCAATAATTATCCCAAACAACTTGATTGATGCAATCTCAGTTGTTCCAAATGGTGCGTGGCCATCCTATGCATCAGATTTTTACGAGCGCGATAATAATCAATACATTGCCTGGGATGAGATTTCGAAAGAGCGCGAGAACTTTAGTAAATGGTTGAATGACGAGATCTATAGCAAGAGCACTTCAGGCAAGATGTAATGAGCGAAAACTTGAATTCCACCTGGACTGCAGATGAAATGATGACAATCGCAGCAGCGCGAACTCTTGAAGATGGAAATACCTGCTTTGTCGGCATTGGTATCCCAAGCACAGCAGCAATTCTTGCTAAATCGATGCAAGCCCCAAATCTCTTTCTGATTTACGAATCTGGCACAGTAAATACAAACCCACAAAAATTGCCACTTTCAATTGGTGATGGCGAATTAGCCAACCATGCACTTACTGTTGTAGGTATGCCAGAAATCTTTAATTACTGGCTGCAATCTGGCCGGATTGATGTTGGATTTTTAGGTGCAGCTCAGATCGATAAATTTGCAAATATAAATACAACTTTCATTGGACAGACTTACGATGCTCCAAAAGTTCGCTTGCCTGGAGCCGGAGGAGCAACTGAGATCGCAGCTTCCTGTAAAGAGGTCGCAATAATTATTCGACAGACGACCAGAACATTTGTGAAGCAGGTTGATTTCATTACTTCTATGGGCTTTGGCATAGGTCCTGGCTCAAGAGCGAAAAATAGATTACGTGGCGGTGGTCCAAGTCGAGTGATTACCGACCTAGGAATTTTAGAACCAGATCCAGAAACTTTAGAGCTGACAATGACGTATCTACATCCTGGTGTTGATATAAGTCAGGCTATTGAAAATACTGGTTGGGAATTAAAGGTTTCGCCAAATCTAAAGACTACTAAGGCGCCAGAACAATCTGAACTTGAGAAAGTCCGTGCCCTGGTAAGCACATCCGATAAATAATTTAGGGCTTGATTACTTTTTCAAATAACTTAGTTAATTTCATAAGTGCAAGATCGCGCTTCTGGGTATTTTTCTCCCATTTAGCATCGGGTAATTTGCTTTCGATATCAGCTGCAACTCGTTCCACAAGCGCTTCATCCCAAGGATCATTCTGGCCACGTTCTCTGCCCATCTCAAAATAACTCTTACCCATTCGCGCTACGTGCGCTTTGATCCCACCACGAACATTTAGCGCTGATGTAGCAAACGGCCCAACTATCGACCAGCGTTTCCCTAAACCTTCTGTGACGATCAAATCTAAATCTGTTGGCGATATGACGCCATCTCGCACTAAACAATAAGCCTCTCGCAAAATTGCGCCCTGTAGCCGATTGAAAACAAATCCCTGGGGTTCGTTATTTACCCGAATTGGAATAATTCCAACCTTAGTCAGAAGATCTATGCAAGTTTTTATTGCTTCTTCGGATGTAAATTTTGCAGGAACTACTTCAGCGATTGAAATCAAATAAGGTGGATTACCTGGGTGAACAACTAGACATCTCTCATGGCTTGCAATATTCGAAGCAAATTCACTTGGGCGCAGCGCAGATGAAGAGCTAGCGATAATTGCATCAGGCTTGGCTAAGTCCGCTAATTTTGTAAATAACTCTCGTTTGATCTCAAGGTTTTCTGGACCACACTCTTGAACAAAATCCGCATCGGATACCGCTTCGGCTAGGTCCAGAGTTGTCTTAATTCTTGCCGCAATTTTCTTAGGGGAATTTGTGAGCAACTTATTGTCATCAAGTAATTCAAGGCGGTTTTTTACTTGGTTTTCAAAGTTGCGTAGGGCAGATTCTTCAATATCATAAACCTTTACTTTGTAACCAGCGCGGGCAAAGACAATGGCCCAGCCGATGCCAATACTGCCTGACCCAATTATGGAAAACTTAGGATCAGACAATTAAATTCCTCTTGAAATCAATTAGTGACTCCGTATTTGCGCTTGTATGCGCGCCAGGTGGTCGCCCACTTAGCAGGATCACTCAAATTAGTTGAATTCTGCTTGTGAACAACCTGGTTATGTGGCGAAGTCTTAACTAACTCTGGATTAGTTCTTGCTTCATTACAGACTGTTTCAAGAACATCAATCCAGTAATCGATATCTTCTACCGACCACAATTCACCAGCTTCAGGTGTAAATGGTTCTGGAATAAACCATGGTTCGTGGCTTAACCAATAAGCATCTACTCCGTAATCGGTCATTCGGTTCTGAACATCGAGACAAGAGACTCCAGTATCTGCAGTTAGTTCACCCAAACTGTATCTAGTCATTTCTAGGCGACGACCTTTAACATCTGGCATACCTTTTGTGATTCCAGGAATTTCAAGGAGTCTCTTCTCCATATAGTTGTTGGCAAGAACTGAGATGTTTGCAGCATCACGTAAACCTTCGATGCCCATAGATCTGGTCCATGAGTAAGCACGAATAACTGTTGGAATATTTCCTAAGAATTCGCGGATTCGGCCAACGCTATTTTCGCCACCTTCTTTAAGGTAGAAGCTGCCATCAGCGCTTGTTTCGACGGTTGGACCAGCTAGGAATGGAATCAATTTTTCATTGCAACCATAAGCTCCGACAGCAGGACCGCCACCGCCCTTTGGTCCACCGAATGTCTTATGCAACATATACATACATGCATCAAAGCCAATGTCAGCTGCACGAATACGAGTCATAACGCCGTTGAAATTAGCGTGGTCATAGAAACATAGCCCACCAGCATCATGAACGATCTTTACCCACTCTTTGATATGTGGATTGTAGATTCCGATATCGTCTGGATTATTAACCATCAGCGCCGCAGTGCGATTCGAAACCACGGCCTTTAGCGCTTCGACTGAAGGAAAACCATCATCTTCAAGAGGAAGTGTGATTATTTTAAAGCCAGCAGCAGCTGCAGTAGCTGGGTTACATGGGTGTGCTTGTGCAGTAGTGATAATTTCATTTCGTTGCTCTAGTTCTCCACGTGATGCGTGATAGGCGCGAGTCATGCAAGCTTGAGTGTAAGCAGCATCTGCGCCACCACCTGCTTGGAATACGAACTTATCTAGACCCGATAACTTGCGGAGCAAGTGATCAAAGCGATTAACAACTTCCAAGATTCCTTGCATCGTCTCTGGATCTTGATGAGGATGCATCTCAGCTACGAATGGTTGGTAAACAATTCGCTCATTAACTCTTGGGTTGTATTTCATTGTGCAAGTTCCGAACAAGCTGATTCCCATCATGCCCAGAGTTTGTTGCGATAGATGTAAATAATGGCGCTGAACTTCAAACTCGGATAGTTCAGGAAGATTTAGGGGATTAGCTCGCTTCATTCCCGCAGGTAGCAGATCTAGAGCGTTGCCAACGGTGTCAGCAATTTTTGACTCAGTCTTTGGCGCAATTGATCCGCGTCGACCGCTCTGCCCCATCTGCATAACAAGGGGCTCGTCCCAAACCGGGGCGTGATATTTACGAATCTTTGACTTAATCATTTTGTTACCTCCTTCAATGCAGAAACTAAGGAATCTAAATCTTCCAAGGTATGAATCTCGGTTACGCAGTAAAGCGCAGATTGTCCCAAATGCGGGAAGTCTCGCGAGAGATCTTTTCCACCAAAAATCTTCTTTGATAGAAGTGATTTGTTTATTTGAGATACTTTCTTTTTAGTGCCATCAAAATTGACTACGAACTCTTTGAAGAAACCTGATGGCCAAGTCACAGAGATTCCTGGAATCTCAGCAATCTTCTTTGCTGCGTAGTGGCTGCGTTGCAGAATTGTCTTACCAATTTCTGCAAAACCATTTGGTCCAAGTAGTGACATGTAAGTTGCATTTGCAACTGTCCAGAGATAAACCGAGTTACCAGTCCAATCCTTACCGTGCTCTCGAGAACCGTATGAAGATTGTTCGAAGAGTGTGAGGCCAAATGCCATTTCGCCTGGCTCAGAAGTTCCGGTTAAACTCACTTGAAGAGTTGGATACTCGTGGGCATATTTCTCATCATCTCTTGTAGCGATGAATCCGCCTACGCCACCACCAGCATTCATGTGAACACCCAATGGTTGAGTCGTGCCAACCACAATATCTGCGCCATATTCGCTTGGGGATGGCAGAACGCCAAGTGAGATTGGATCAACACCAATGATTACCTCTGCGCCAGCATCGTGGGCAATCTTCGCTATCTCTTTAGCTTCGCTTTCGATGACGCCTAGATAATTTGGATTGTCAAAGTAGAGCGAAGAGACATCTCTTGAAATCTTTGCCTTTAGATCATCAAGGTTTATGCGTCCAGTTATTGCATCAGTATCGACCATGACGATTTCAAGATAACCATCTAATTCTGGGTAACCGCAGTAAGTTTTGAAAACTGCAAGACGTTCAGGGTCAATTGAAGATTGAACCAATACTTTGCTGCGCTTATTGATCCGTGCTGCCATTCGAATTGCGTGACCACCGGCTGTTCCAAAGCTGTAGAGCGGTAGCCCAACGAATTCCATTCCTACCAATTCACCAATCTGGCTCTGGAATTCAAACCAGACTTGATTTCGACCGTGATCAGAAGATGGAGTTCCCCAAACCGGAGTCAGGAATTCAGTTCTTGTGACCATTTCATCACAAATTGCTGGAACGTAATGTTGCCAACAACCCGCACCAAGGAAATTTAAGTTCTCTTCGGCAGATGAGTTCTTTCTAAGAATTCTTGTCAGATGCTTGTAGAGCCCAGCTTCGGAGGGAATTTGTGGATCGAAATTCCAGTCGCCCTTGAAAACATGATCTTTTGGAATCTGCTCAAATAATTCGTCAATGTCGGTTACATTTGCAACCTTTAACATTTCATTGAAGCTCGCCTCCGCCGAGTTCGCTATAAAAGGATGTGGTGTTGGCAAATCCTTATTCTTCTCCATCATTGCTTTCCTCTCAGTTCTGCGAACATATCAACTGGCTTTAATGCTATTTGGAACAAATCCTGATGAGACAACTTTACATACTAGGGTTCGATTTTTCGCAACGTGAACTTGAATAAAATCTGGGAATAGCTTCTCCGAAAGCGCATCTTCAAAGTCCACGTAAAGCCGGGTCGGCACGGTTGCGGTCATTTTGCCGGCACTCGCTAATACAAAAACATTCCCTGCCCCAATGCGCGTCATGACCTTGTGGCTCAACTGTTGGTTACCTCTACCAAGCAAGAACCCTTGCCCGCCGATAACGCCTAGAAATATAGAGGGCTCTGCTGATTTTGAGTGCGAACTTATAAGCTCAAGAAGTTGGCTCTCATCAAGATCTTTCCCAATAAGTTCACCACCAAAAAGGGCATCTACTCCAGCTAGGGAATGATCTGAATCAGTGAAACCCAATTCATCAAGGATCAATTTTGCACTTCTCCCAGGGCCGAAAAAATAGAGCCGATCTTTCACAAGGTCGGATGACAAATGTTTTGCAAGCTCCTTAAGAGCAACATCGCTGCTTGCATTGGAATTAACTTTGGGGCTTGTTATCTTGCTTGGTGCTGAAAAGGTTCTGGCAGTACCGAAGTAGTGAGATTGCGAGTAATCGAGTTCTGAATCCGTGAGATCCAAAATCTCGGTATTAGTAAACTTCAATTCTTTGCCGCTTTCAATCGAAGCAATCGCATCTAGAACAATCTCGGCCGCTTCTTCTGGGTAATTTGCAAAGACGCCACTTCGCATCTTTACGCCTGCAGGAATTCCCAAGATTGTAATAGCATCGCCAACAACCGAGAAGATATCCCGTGCAGTTCCATCGCCGCCAGCGAAGAGAATCAAATCAACACATTTTGCTTGAAATGCGCGGGCTGCCGCTTTGGTATCTTCTGAAGATGTATCAAGGCTTTGAGTTTCATAGACTGATTCAAAATTAATGTTCAAGGATTGAAGTAAATCTGCTCCCATAGCATTAGATGGAGCGAAAAAAACTAGGTTTTCGATTTGGGGGAGCAGAGCCTTAATTGTTCTCTCAGCTCGCTCTGTTGAGGCGCTCTTTGCGCCAAGTTCTTTGGCGCGCTCGGCCAATAAATCATCAGTTCCATGGAGACCAACTTTGCCGCCCATGCCTGCGATTGGATTTATCAATAATCCAATCTTCAAAACACCCGGCTTTTGCATTTATTACATGCGTCCGATTTCTTTGGCTATTTCATCAACCGCCTTGCGGACAGTCTTAACCATAGTTTCAAGTTCAGAGTCAGTAACAACAAATGGTGGTGAAAATGCAACGGTATCTGCAGCTGGAAGAGCACGAGTAATAACGCCAAGTTCCATCGAGCGCTTAGCAACTCTTGGTGCAATTTTTAGTGATGGGTCAAAGGCTTCTGGCTTTTCTCGATCTGCAACTAATTCAACTGCACCAATTAAACCTTGACCGCGAATTTCACCAACAAGTGGATGATCTGCGAAATGAGTTTGTAGTAGCTGATGTAGGAGAACGCCTTGCTTAGCGGCCATACCTACGTAGTTATCGCGTTCAACAATTTCTAAAGTCTTTAGTGCACAAGCAGCGGCAATCGGATGTGCTGAATAGGTATAGCCATGACCGAAGGCGCCGTATTTCTCGCTTCCATCACGTAATACTTGCCAGACTTTTTCAGAGACGATTGATCCAGAAAGTGGGATGTATGCCGAGGTTAAACCCTTAGCAATTGTGATCAAATCAGGTTCCATGCCAACAACACTGGTGCCAAACATTTTTCCTAGGCGTCCGAATGCAGTTACAACTTCATCTGCAATTAGAAGAACATCATATTTCTTAAGAACCTTCTGAATTGCCGGGAAGTATTCACTTGGTGGCACGATCACTCCACCCGCACCTTGCACAGGTTCAGCGATAAATGCTGCAACAGTATCTGGACCTTCTTTAATAATCATTGCTTCTAATTCATCAGCCAAAGTCTGTGAGAATTCAGCATCAGTGGCGCCTGGCGCTTTCTCCCAAAGTCGATGAGGAGGGCGAACGTGTCTGATCATGTCAAGAGGCAAGTCAAAGCCTTCATGCAAATTAGTTAAACCAGTTAGTCCTGCAGAAAGAACGGTTACACCGTGATAACCGCGGTGACGAGAAATTATTTTCTTCTTCTTTGGGCGGCCGAGTGCGTTGTTATAAAACCAGATAATTTTTGCATGGGTGTCATTTGCATCAGACCCGCTATTGCCGAAGAAAACTTTTGACATTGGCACTGGACACATATTGATAATTCGTTCGGAAAGTTGTGCTGCAAGATCCGTGCTCATTCCAGAGAAGGTGTGATAGTAGGAGAGCTTTTTAACTTGGTCGTGAATTGCTTCCCCAAGTTCAGTATTTCCGTAACCAAGATTTACACACCACAAGCCAGCCATGGCATCGAGTAATTTGTTTCCTTCAGAATCAGTAAGTGTCGAACCTTTACCTTCAACGATAATTCTTCCGCCTGTTGATTCATGCGACTTTAAAGCCGTGAATGGATGGAAGAAGAAATTCTTATCTTTTTCGGTTAGTGAAAGTCCCGACTCTTTACTCATTCAATTGCCACCATTTCTGTTCGTAATGCGGATTTTCGCCCACTTTAAATGTAGCGAGTCTGGAATGAGGTGTCTAGCCTATTTTACTAAATCCATTATTACGATTGCATTGCAAGAGCTTTTTCTATGTCTTTTACCGCCTTTTGGAGTTTTGGCAAGAATTCGTTCTGTAATTTATCAACGCTAACGCGGGTTGCGTGGGCACTTATATTTGCAGCAGCAAGCACTTTCCCATCTCTGCTGTGAATTGGTACTGAAACAGATTCCAAGCCCTCTTCAAGTTCATCAGAGACAATTGAGTAGCCATTCTTGCGAACTTCATCAACAATAGTTCGCAGTTTTGCCTCATCAGTAACGGTCTTAGAAGTTAATTTCTCCAATTTGGCATTTGCGAAATAGGAATCGATTTCTGCCGGCTTCATGGATGCAAGTAAAACTCTTCCCATAGATGTGCAATATGCCGGCAACTGGGTTCCGACCGCTAAGTTGATTGTCATAATTCTGTTGGCAGTTACTCGGCAGACATAAATTACATTCTCACCCTCAAGTACAGAAGCTGAACAGGATTCGCGGAGATCGGCTGACAACTCTTCAAGATGCATCTGCGCAATTGAGACCAAACTAAACGAGGACAAGTAGGCATATCCAAGAGTGAGAACTTGAGACTTTAGGTAAAAATGTCTTTCAGTGCTTCCAACATAACCAAGTGATTCTAGAGTTAGGAGAAATCTTCTAGCTGTTGCGCGGGTATATCCGGATAATTCTGCAACTTCAGAGAGAGTCAGTCTTGGGTTCTCGGCGCTAAAAATTTTCATGATCGATAGGCCGCGTCCTAAAGATTGAACGAAATCTTTAGACCTAGCTAATTCCTTCTCGTCCACGGTTCTCCCTAAATAATTCTGCCTTTAAGAGTGGAAGAATACTTACATTGGCAGGGGCTGAGTACCCAATTTCTTAGATGTTGATAGGTAAATTCCGCGCCTACTCATTTTTTCTCTCTTGCGCATATGCAACAACGCCAATTTCAACTGGCTTAATTGGAATTTGCGGCGCAAAACCTGAGCGCTCACTTATGTCATAACCAGAGTTTTCAGAGATTAATTTCTGGATTACTGGTGAGCAATAACGGCCCTGACAGCGCCCCATTCCAACTCGACTAATCCGCTTTGATGCACCAGCACTCAACGTATCTTCAGAAATTCCAGCCTTAACTTGGGCGTAACTGATACTTAGGCAGCGACATACGACAGTATCTTCTTCTGCTAATTCATCAATCAAAACTGGGGCGCTAAATATTTTCCACAAAACTTTCTGGAAGCCAAGTTGATTTCGTAGCTGGATATAACTCACTAATTTGGAGACGCGATCCGATAAAGATTTTCGGGCACCATCTTGGGCCAGCAGTGCATGCGCAAGGAGAGTGCCACTTGATTGCGCAACCTGCGCGCCATTTATACCTGAACCATCTCCGGCGATCCAAACGTTAGGAACACTTGTAGATCCATTAAGCGTTTTCTTTGCGCCAAGATATTTCCAACGATCATCTACTTCGTGAGCGCACCCTAAGAGCCGGGCAATCTCATTTGAAGGGATGAAGCCGTAGCCAATTGTTATGGCATCGATATTGAAAGTTCTTGAATTCGACTTATCTAATCTCTTAAATTCAACAGTTTCAACAGCTGCTTCACCATCAACCCTTGCAACCACATAGCCTGGCAATATTTTGGTTTTAGCTTTGGCAATTGTGAATAAATAACTGACACCAGTTAAAGCCAGCTTCGGGGACCTAAGGAAGAGAAGTCCACCGAGAATTAGATTCTTTAACTTAAAGAGCTTTGCACTTTCAGCAAGTGCAGTTAGATCTACACCGGCTCGAATCAACTCCGCGGCTAACTGCATATTTAGCGGACCGTTGCCGGCAATCGCTACTCGGTTGCCTGGTGATACTTGATAGCTACGCAACAAACTCTGGCCCGCACCAGTAGTAAGAACTCCTGGAAGAGTCCAACCCGGAAAGACCAACCCGCGCTCAAAAGCACCAGTTGCAATGACAACATGCTTTGGTGTGATTACATAACGATTTGAACTGTCATAACCCAAGATTTTTTCTGGGCCAAAAACGCCCCAGATCTTCATATTAAAAATAGATTTTGCGCCACTCGCTTCAAACTTTCTAATTAGCGCTTTACCTTTGCGATACTGCGAATCCAATTTCTCCTCTGAAATTTCAAAGTCGCTAGCCGGCTGTTTAAAGTATTGGCCACCAGATGCTTTGCGTTCATCAATCAAAAGCACTTGCTTTCCGGCACTTCCCAATTTTGCAGCGACGCTCAAGCCAGCTGGCCCGCCACCAATTACTAGAACGTCAGGAGAGAGTGAGATTTCAGGCAGTTGATCTAATTCAGGCTCAGTTTCAAAGTTGGGTTTTGAAATGTGCTGCTCTTGATTTGTTATCTCCATATTTGGTTTTAGCGGAGTCATGCAAGCAAGCAGACCTTCTTCGCCATTAACTTTTACTATGCACTCGTTGCAGACTCCCATTCCGCAGAAGAGTCCTCGTTTTTCAGACCCTTCAGTATTTCGAAGACCATATTCGCCAGAATTTATTAGCGCCGATGCAATCGAATCTCCGACTACGCCCTCTAGTTTTTTCTCATTAAATTCAAATGTGCAAGAGGGGCCATAAGAATTGACGCCCTTAACCTTGACTCGCACTTAAAAACTCCTGACCAAGTAACTTGCAATTTATTCTTTCATATCGCTCAATATCGCTTAATATTGCTTAATATTGCTTAATAGTCTCTATCATAGGTTAATGCAGTAGCAATTTATAGGATGCTTCCGGGGGATTTAAATTGAGCGAAGATTTAACAGGCAAAGTAATTTTAGTAACAGGCACATCCAAGGGGATTGGTAGTGAGATTGCCGCGACCCTTGGTCGATGTGGAGCATTCGTAATTGCACACTACGGAAAAGATGCGCAAGGCGCACAGGATGCAACAAAAGACATCCCTGAAGATCGCAAATTGCTGATTAGCGTTGACCTAAGTCAGCCAGATAGTTATTTAGAACTCTGGCAGAAAGCCCTGGCCTGGAAGGGGCACATCGATGTCTTGATTCCAAATGCCGCAATCATGCCCGAGGCAGCGATTACCGAACCTGTCGAAGTTTGGGGCAAAGCTTGGAACGATGCGCTCGCTGTTAATGCAACAACACCTGCATTCTTGATTCGTGAAGCGGTAAATCACTTCTTAGAAAATGGCGGCGGAAACATAATTGGTATTTCAAGTTGGGCGGCGCAACGTGGTTCTGGAAATCCAAAACTTGGGGGATACGCAGCATCGAAATCAGTAATTGCTGCGCTCTTGAAAACTGTTGCTCGGGCTTATGCAAAGGATGGAATCTACGCATATTTGATCTCACCTGGAATTGTAAGAACTGCAATGTCTGAAGCATCGGCCAAGTCTTTAGGTGGCGAAGACGCTGTTACTGCAACACTTTCGATGGGCGAGTGGGTTCCGCCAAGTGAGATTGCAAACCTTGTCGCATTTCTTGCTTCGGGTAAGAACAAGCAGATGACTGGCTCAACTTTTGATGTAAATGGTGCTACTTACATCAGATAGGTATCGTCACCATCTTTAAATGCGGGCGTATTCATAACTAGATATTTTGCATCTCCTTTGAGGCTATATTCACAGCTCTGCTTTAGAGTAAGTAGATCTCCTGGATTTAAGAAGATTCTGGTTTCCCCATCAACTTCAAATTCCAGAGATCCAGAGACTAAATAATAAGTGCGAAGAATTGAATTAGTTCTAAGCCTTAGATGTTCGCCCGAAATTTCAACTTCGGTAACACTTATGGCGCTATTGGATTTTGCAGAATTAAGCAACGTCTTCAATTCAAGGCTATTTTCCGGCTCTAAAATCTTTGGCGTAGATTGATTCGAAATCAATTCATACTTATCTGACATAAGCGAAACCTTAACCAAGAATCTTTCGAAATTGCTTCTAGCGGCTAATTTATTACTTAAATAGCGGATATGGCCCTGGATTAAGAGTATTCACTCGGCTTTTTTACTGATTCGAATCAAATTTAAAGAGGGCTGCAGCTAACCATCTCTGCTTTCTCCGCAGAAATGGCTGAAGGCCAATTCTGAATTTGGGTGGGGCGGGTCGGGCTCGAACCGACGACTACCGAATTATGAGTTCGGGGCTCTAACCAACTGAGCTACCGCCCCGAAGTTTTTTACTTACAAGGGTTGACTAAGTCTATGCTAACTCGCGTGATGCACCGAATATCTGCCTTGATTTGCCTGCTTTTAATAGCAACCGCATTGCCGGCAAGCGCTGCTCCAAAATATGCCTATCCAATCGATGGGTGCATGAGCACTTATTCCAGAGCGCATCACAATTATCCGGCCACTGATATTTTGGCTAAAAAAGGTTGCCCCTTTGTGGCACCAACAGCTGGTGTGATTGATGAAGTTAGCGCAGTAGATAAATACTCTTGGAAAAATAATGATGGCGCGATTCGTGGTGGACTTTCAATATCAATGATTGGTGATGACGGGGTCCGATATTACGGATCTCATTTCTCAAAGATTTATCCAAAAATAGTTCCTGGTTATCGCATTGGAGTTGGCGAACTTATGGCACTTGTAGGAACTTCAGGAGATGCTGCCGGGACTGCGCCACATGTTCACTTTGGAATTTCCTGGCCAACAGAAGCGGGAATTTGGTGGGTTCGTCGCGGCATGATTTATCCCTGGAAATATTTAGATGCCTGGAAAGCTGGAAAAAATTTAAGTCCCGCGAAAGAAGTATTTAAGAAATTGAGAAAAGTTGGAGAAGTGCCTAAACGCGTTGGATATTAAAAAAGCCCCACCCGAAGGTGAGGCTCTCTTTTTGTTAATGGTTGATTATGCAGGATTAACTGCGTCAGCCTGTGGGCCCTTTGGACCTTGAACTACTTCAAATGTCACGGCTTGACCCTCGTCTAGAGACTTGTATCCATTGCCTTGAATTGCTGAGTAGTGAACGAAAACATCTTGTCCGCCACCATCAACTGCAATGAAACCAAAACCCTTTTCAGAGTTGAACCACTTAACTGTACCTGTTGCCATGTAGCTTTTTCCTTACGGTAAATGTGATCAATAAGAATTCCTTAAAGATCGGTCTTCCTCTGTACAGATTTACCGAGTGAACGGGTACTGCCAAGCGTCGGACTATGCGAAAGTGTAACTGCATATCGGTCAATAGCGAAAAACTTTTAAGGATGTTCTGGGGTAGTCCGAGGAAATAGGACTAGCCAAAGGTTGGGTAAATCGGCCATAATTGTCGAATCAGTAAGTTCTAGAGGCGCAATTTGAGCGTGTAATTGGTGGGCTGGGGAAGGTCGCACCAAGGCAACCTGATTGACGGTTCTAGGAGAAATACAGTGGTTTCATTACCGAGCAGTAGCGGACTATTGGCTGGAGATCTACGGATCTACTCGGCCCCGAAAGCATTACTTCGACATATCCAATGGTCGCTAAATGAAATTTTTGGATATCCCGTTGAATTGAATTGGGAGCAACAACATCTGGCGCCAGGTGCGCTCGCAACGCAATTGCAATGGCGAGAATTAAAACCAGTCGCATCAAAGATTGCCAGTACCTTGAAATCTTGGCATTACCTACGTTTTGAAGTTCGCGAGTTTTCAAACATTAGCGGTGAAGGTGTTCTTTATCGATGCACGCCAGATCTTGGATTGCATCAAGCAGTAACGGCATCGACGGGGGATGTCATGGTTCATGAAAATAGGTTGATGACAGCTTTAGAAAATACTAGAAGTTATGAAGCACTTCGAGATTCACTTTCAAACGCCCTTGGGATTGCATGGGATTTAGAACTTGAGTGCTACCGCAGGGGCGTTGGTAGCACCGGTGAGATAAGAGCGGTTAATATTTAGCCATGAGTAGTGATTTCCAAGAGAAGAAATTGTCCCGTCGTTCAATCACAACTATTGCAGCTGCGCTAATTCTCGCAGTTGGTTTGGGATATGGCTTAAGTCTTGTTGGCTCTGGGCTTTCAGCAAGATCTGGAAATTCAATTACCGTAACAGGTTCAGCGAAAACATCTGCAGTTGCAGATAATGCGGTCTGGACATTGAATGTAAGCGAGATGTCACAACAAGTTTCAGTAGCTGTTAAAAAAATCGACACAAGCACTGATGCACTGTCAAAGTATCTAATTGCTGGCGGTCTAGATTCTGAAGCAATCGAAGTTGGTGGCGTAACTACATATGCCAATAATGAATATGTGAATGGAAATTCAACTGGTCGAATCATCAGTTATCAGGCCAATCAGAATGTAACTGTCAGATCTAAAGATGTTCAGCTGATAAAGAAATTATCAAATGGTATGGGCTCACTTTTGCAGACAGGTGTAAACATCAACAACTATGGTCCACAATTTTATGTTTCGTATTTAGATAAATTACGTCCACAACTTTTAGCTCAAGCAACAATTGATGCAAAAGAGCGTGGACTTTCAATTACGAAAGCCGTGGATTCAAAACTTGGTCCAGTCGTGGCAGTAACAAGTGGTCCAGTTCAAGTTACTCAACCTGATTCGGTTGATGCTTCTGCCGGTGGAATGTATGACACATCTTCAATTGAGAAGAGCGTCAGCGTTACAGTTTCAGTTAGCTTTAAAGTTAATTAGCCTGCTCAACCTTCTTACTTTTCGAAAGATCTAAAGACCAGAACGACGTTATGGCCACCAAAGCCAAATGAATCATTGAGGCAGGCAATAGAACCTTTTGGTAGGTCGCGTGGAACATCACGCACAACATCCACAGTTACTGCCTCATCTAAGTTTTCAATGTTAATTGTTGGTGGGGCTTTGTGGTGATACATAGCAAGCACGCAGAAAATAGATTCGATAGCTCCAGCTCCACCAAGTAAGTGCCCAGTCATTGATTTTGTGGCAGAAACTGCAACGTGCGAAATATCGCTGCCAAGCGCATTTGCTAGGGCATTCGCTTCAGCAACATCGCCAGCAGGTGTTGAAGTTGCGTGGGCATTTAAGTGAACAATTTCAGAGAGTGGAATACCTGCATCAGCCAGCGCTAATTTAACGGCGCGAGTAACACCGTGGCCTTCTGGGTCTGGTGCTGCAATATGGAAACCATCAGAAGTTAAGCCCTGACCCATAACTTCGGCATAAATCTTTGCACCGCGTGCTTTTGCATGTTCAAGCTCTTCAAAGACTAAAACTCCGCCACCTTCACCAAGAACAAATCCATCGCGATCTTTATCGTAAGGGCGAGATGCCTTTGCAGGTGCATCGTTGCGAGTTGATAGTGCTTTCATTGAAGCAAAGCCAGCCATCGGCAATTCGTGAATCGCAGCTTCGACACCACCAGTTACGACAATATCTGCGCGATTGTTGCGAATCATTTCAAGTGCGTATCCGGCAGCTTCTGCGCCAGACGCACATGCACTTACTGGGGTATGAACACCAGCTCTTGCTTGTAATTCAAGTCCAACATTTGCGGCCGGTCCATTTGGCATAAGCATTGGGACTGTGTGCGGACTTACAAAGCGCGCACCTTTCTCTTTCAAGACATCATGTTGATCAAGCAGAGTGATTACGCCACCGATACCTGATGCAATAACAACACCCAATCGCTCTTTATCTACATCTGGCGTTCCAGCATCTTTCCAAGCTTCACGTGATGCAATCATCGCAAATTGCTCAGAACGATCTAAGCGACGCATTTCTACGCGCTCCATAACTTCTGAAGGTTCTACTGCAACTCTCGCCGCGAAGGTAACTGAGGCTTCTTGCGCCCACTCATCTTCAAGTTTGCGCACGCCACTTTTACCAGCAAGCAACGCTTCCCAAGTTGAGGAAACATCACCGCCCAGTGGAGTAGTGGCACCAAGACCAGTTACAACTACGCGACGTCGTGTCATTTAGTGGAGAGGTTTCTACTTACCGTTTGCAACGATGAAGTTAACTGCATCGCCAACAGTTGCCATCTTTGTTACTTCTTCATCAGGAATCTTTACACCGAATTTTTCTTCAGCCGCAACAACAACTTCAACCATGCTGAGTGAATCAACATCTAAATCATCAGTGAACTTCTTATCCATTGCAATGATGTTGGCATCAATGCCCGCTACTTCAACAACGATTTCCTTGATTCCTGCTAGAACTTCATCAACTGTTAGTGCCATCTTGGTTCTCCTTATTATTGTCGAGCGTTAGTTACTTTTTTGGACTGGTCTTGAGGGTAGTTCAACTACTTGGCCGGCGTATACAAGCCCTGCGCCAAATCCTACGAGAAGTGCGCTCTTTCCGTGAAGTTCTGGCTTCTCGGCGAGTAGCGCATCCATTGCCAGTGGAATCGAAGCGGAAGAAGTATTGCCCGAGGTGCGGATATCGTGGGCAACAACAACTGATTCTGGCAATTTCATAGATTTCACAAGCGACTCGATAATTCGGTCGTTGGCCTGGTGGGGGATAAATACTTCTAGGGTCTCCGGAGTTAAACCAGCGGCCTCTAAAGCGCGAAGTGCAATCGGCGCAATTTCATAAACTGCCCATCGGAAAACAGTCTGGCCTTGTTGAATAATATTTGGCCAACCAATATCTGCATTTCCTGGATTCTTTTTAAATTCTAAAAATGATGGCTCTAAGACAATTGCTTCGCGGGTTTCGGCGCTTGCGCCCCAGACAGTAGGACCGATTCCAATATCTTCAGATGGTCCAATCACTACTGCGCCAGCGCCATCGGCAAAGATAAATGCAGTCGCGCGATCTTCAGGATCAGTAAAGTCAGATAATTTCTCGGCGCCCATCACCAAAACATTCTTGGCAGTTTTGTTTCGAACTAAATCATTAGCAAGGGCAACGCCGTAACAGAAGCCAGCACATGCAGCAGAGATATCGAATGCAGCAGCTTTAACATTTCCCAAGCGAACCAGAAGTTCAGTAGCAGCACTTGGTGCTTGATAGGGATAACTAATTGTTGCAAAAATTACAGCATCGATATCTTGAGCCGTCATACCTGCGCGCTCGATTGCGATCAGTGCTGATTTTTCAGCCATATCAATTAGTGATTCATCTGCATCTGCAAAGTGGCGAGTCTGGATTCCGGTGCGTTGTTGAATCCACTCATCTGTCGAATCAATTCGTTGAATAATTTCAGAGTTTGAAACTACCCGAGGTGGACGATATGCACTTACGGAAAGGATTCGAGCATTAGTTACATCTTGTGCAAATTTAAGTGACATTAGTTCCCCCCATGCTCTTTGATAAATTGTTGCGCAGCATCTAAATCTTCTGGTCCCTTTAGGGTAAAGGTTTGGATTTCACCTTGGGCGCGCTTTACCAATCCGGCAAGAGTTCCAGCTGGTGGAACTTCAATAATTCCGGTTACTCCACATTTAGCCATAGTCTCCATGCAGAGATCCCAACGAACCGGACCAGCTATTTGTCCGACAACTCGATCCAATATCTCGCGACCGTTCTCGACAACTGCGCCATCCTTATTAGATATGAATGGAATGGCTGGATCAGTAGCAGTTAGCGAAGCGGCAAGAGCTGCTAGATGTGAAACTGCAGGAACCATTGTTGAAGTGTGGAAGGCGCCAGAAACTGCGAGCGCACGAACTCGTGAACCTTCTGGCGGATTTTCGGCTAGGGCTGCAAGTGCAGTAAGAGAACCAGCTGCAACAATCTGTCCGGCACCATTCTCGTTCGCAGCAGTTAGGCCAGCTGCGTTAATGGCTGCAACAACTACATCGCGCTCGCCACCTAACACTGCTGACATTCCAGTCTCTGACCCCTTTGCTGCAATTGCCATTTGGGCACCACGGGCAGCAACTAATTTCATTGCCGAATCTCCATCAAGAACGCCAGCAAAAACGGTTGCAGTTATCTCGCCAACCGAATGTCCTGCTGTGTAACTAATGCTTGAATGATTTTCGCCGAACATCTCGCCAAATAATTGCCCCGCACCTATAAGGCCACCGGCCACCAAGAGCGGCTGGGCATTTGCGGTATCTCGAATTTCATCAGCATCGGCCACTGTTCCAAGGCGTTTTAGATCTAGACCGATTACTTCTGACCAGTTTCCTATTAATTCAGCTGCGTTCGCATCTTCAAGCCAAGGTGCGAGAAAGCCCGGAGTTTGGGAACCCTGTCCTGGAGCTAGTAGAGCGAGCATCAGGAAAGTTTAAGGTTGCACCCCCGATACTGCCGAGTATTCAAATCGAGCCTATTTAAGTGGCGTATTTGGTTACTCATGAGTAACATTTGGTTCATGAAAATCGCAGTGTGCGTTAAGCAAGTTCCTGACTCTTGGGCCGAGAAAAAAATGTCAGGTGGCGTCTTAGATCGCGCAAGTGTTGATGCAGTGTTAAATGATTTAGATGAATATGCAGTTGAAGAAGCGCTGCGAATTGTTGAAGCTAATTCACCAACTAAAGAAGCCGGTGAAGGTAGCGGCCACACAATAACTTTGATTTCAATGGGACCAGATCGTGCAACTGAAGCGATTCGTAAAGCACTTTCAATGGGCGCAGATGACGCGATTCATATCTGCGATGGCGCGCTGGCTGGATCAGATGCGCTCGCAACTTCATTAGTTTTGAGTAAGGCAATTTCTGATGGTGGCTTTGATTTAGTTATCTGCGGAACCGAATCAACAGATGCCCGAATGAGTGTTGTTCCTGCGATGCTGGCCGAGCGTTTAGGCTGGGCGCAATTAACTTTTGCCGGAACAGTGGCAGTAGATCCAAGTGCTTCAAAGGTTTCAATCGCCAGATCAACTGAATTTGGAATTGAAAATATGGAAGCTAATTTCCCTGCTGTAATAAGTGTTATCGAGAAAATTAATGAGCCACGTTATCCATCATTTAAGGGAATCATGGCGGCAAAGAAGAAAGTTATTGCAGTAAAAACACTTGCCGATATCGCAATTTCGCCAGATCAAGTTGGCAGCAGTGCATCTTGGTCAACAGTAAAAGATGCAGTTCTGCGTCCGGCCCGAAGTGCTGGAATCAAGGTTGAAGATGGTGGCGATGGCGGCGCCAAATTAGTCGATTATTTAGCAGAGAAGCGGGTTGTCTGATGAGCGAAGTATTGATCCTGGTTGACTCGGTTGATGGAAAAGTTTCGAAATCAACTGGCGAACTAGCAACTTTTGCTAAATCAATTGGCAAGGTAAACGCCGTGGTATTCGATGCTGCTCTTGTCTCACAACTAAGTGCCTATGCAATCGATAATGTAATTGTCTGCTCTGGAATCGATGTTTCAAAGTTTTCACCTGGTCCAATTGCACATACCTTGGCCCAGCTAGTGGCCAGCAAATCCGCAGCAGCCGTTCTAATTACCTCGACATCAAGAGGCAAAGAGATTGCAGGTCGCTTGGCGGTAGCAACAAATTCCGGAATCATCACTGATGCAACTTCAATCGATCCTGATTTGATAACAACTCAAGCAGTATTTGGTGGTTCAACAACAGTTCATGCCGCCGTAACTCATGGAACAACAATCGCCACAATTCGCGCTAATTCCATTGAACCGATTGCCGGAAGCGCAGCCCCAACTACTGAAGATTTCACACCAACTATTTCTGATGCAGCAAAGCTTGGTGTTGTTACATCAACGCAGCCAGCTGTTAAAGGCGGACGTCCAGAATTAACTGAAGCTTCAATCGTGGTTTCTGGTGGCCGTGGAACAAATGGTGATTTCAAACCAGTCGAAGCCTTCGCAGATATTCTTGGTGCTGCAGTTGGTGCATCTCGCGCAGCTACTGATGCCGGTTGGTATCCACATACTCATCAAGTTGGGCAGACCGGAAAATCTGTTAGCCCACAACTTTATGTAGCGTGCGGAATCTCTGGTGCGATTCAACATCGCGCAGGCATGCAGACCAGCAAAATGATTGTCGCAATCAATAAGGATCCCGAAGCCCCTATCTTCGAATTGGCCGATTACGGGGTTATTGGCGATTTATTCAATGTTCTGCCACAAGCAACGACGGCGCTTGCCGCGAAGAAGGCTTAGGCACTTAACTTAGTTATCCTTAGCGCATGACGATTTATCTTGATCATGCTGCTACAGCACCGATTAATGAGGCTGCGATTAATGCGCTAAACACTCAGATGCGCAAACTCGGCAACGCATCAAGCATTCACAATCCTGGTCGCTCAGTCCGCAAAGATGTCGAAGATGCTCGCCACAAATTATCTGAACTAATCGGCGCTAATCCATCAGAAATCATTTTCACTGGATCTGGAACTGAAGCAGACAACTTAGCAATCAAAGGTTTCTTCTGGCAGCACCCCGATCGAAATGTAATTGTCACATCTGCCTTTGAACATCATGCGATCTTGGATCCAGTTGAATGGCTGGTTGAACATGAAGGCGCCGAACAAGTATTGATTCCGATAACTAAAGCTGGGGTTATTGATTTAGATTTTCTGGCAAAGATAGTCGCGACAAGAGGCGAGGAAATCGCACTCATAAGCGCCATGCACTCAAATAACGAGCTTGGCTCGATTCAACCGATTGCCGAAATTGTAAAAATTGCGGGCGACATTCCGGTCCATACCGATGCAGTTCAAAGCTTCGGAAAAGTTGAATTTAATTTCTCGAAACTCGGCGTCACTGCAGCAACAATTAGCGCACATAAAATTGGGGGCCCACTTGGGGTTGCAGCGCTGGTTTTAAAACGTGGACTCGATTTAACTCCGGTTCTGCATGGCGGGGGACAAGAGCGCGAAATTCGAAGCGGAACGTTAAACGCCCCTTCGATTGTGGCATTTACCGCTGCCGCTGAATATGCAATTGCAAATATGGCCAGCAACTTTGCGAAGATTCGCGAACTTCGAGATTACTTTGTTGCCGGTCTGAAGAATTGCGTTCCAGATGTTTCAATAAATTCAGTTTCAGATCCAGCTCTGCCCGGAATTGTTAATGCAACTTTCCCTGGAACCGAAAGTGATGCGCTCTTACTTTTGCTAGACACCGAAGGCATCAGTGCATCTGCAGGATCAGCTTGCAGTGCAGGTGTTCCGAGACCAAGCCATGTGCTGGTCGCACTTGGTTTAAGCGAAAGCGATGCTGATGCTTCACTGCGAATATCAATCGGAACTACAAATACCAAGAGCGAAATCGATCAAGTTCTTGCCGTAATGCCCAGCGTCGTTGAACGCGCACGCAATGCTTTCGTAATTAGTGAGCTGAACTAATGAAACTAATTGCAGCAATGAGCGGTGGCGTTGATTCAGCAGTCGCAGCAGCTCGCGCAGTTGAGGCCGGTCATGAAGTTATTGGCGTGCACTTAGCGCTTTCTAGTAACCCACAGAAGTATCGCTCTGGCGCCCGCGGCTGTTGCACAATCGAAGATTCGCATGATGCAAGACGTGCCGCCGATGTAATCGGAATCCCGTTCTATATCTGGGATATGGCCGAAGAATTTCACGATGGCGTCGTTGAGAATTTCTTATCCGAGTATTCCGAAGGTCGCACCCCAAATCCCTGCCTTCGCTGCAATGAGAAAATTAAGTTTGCGGCCGTTTTAGATCGGGCTAAAGGGTTGGGTTTTGATGGCGTAATCACTGGACATTACGCACAAATGCGCGAAACCGAAGTTGGCCGAATGATGTTTCGTGCGATTGATCCAACCAAGGATCAGTCCTACGTGCTTGCGGTTTTAAATACCGAACAACTTGCTGGTGCACATTTCCCATTGGGCGACACAATAAAAGATGATATTCGAATCGAGGCGAAGCGTCGCGGTCTTTATGTCGCAAACAAACCAGATAGCCACGATATTTGTTTTGTCCCTTCTGGAGATAATGCAGGTTGGTTACGTGATCGATTGGGCAGCGAAGTTGGTTCAATCGTTGAT
>Ga0136655_1000193_pt1 | contig 27351 bp, 25 predicted proteins | sample CPBDNA_2_FD_94863 | JGI IMG/M metagenome (GOLD analysis project Ga0136655, IMG submission 94863) | Freshwater to marine salinity gradient microbial communities from Chesapeake Bay, USA - CPBay_Spr_15_0.8_DNA (version 2) | ecosystem: Environmental > Aquatic > Marine > Coastal | place: USA... | reverse complement strand
TATGAAGAAGTACCATGTCTGTGGTCTCGGCAATGCCCTGGTCGACACAGAAATTGAAGTGACGGAAAAGAACCTCAATGAGCTGAATATCGAAAAAGGCTTGATGACTTTGGTCGACGAAGAGCGTCAGCATTTCTTGCAGGCCAGCCTCAGCGACCATTTGGTAATGTCCAAGCGTGCTTGCGGCGGCTCTGCTGCAAACACAGTTATTTCGCTAAGTCAGTTTGGCGGCAAGAGCTTTTTGTCTTGCAAGGTAGCGAACGACGATAATGGTCAGTTCTATATGCAGGATCTGCTTGATAATGGTGTTGATCACAATGCACATGCACAGATCTCGGAGGGTATTACAGGAAAATGTTTGGTGATGATCACCGATGATGCCGACCGCACCATGAACACGTTTCTCGGCATCAGCTCCGAACTCTCCAGCGCCGATATTGATGCAGAGGCCATCAGTAACTCAGAGTATCTGTATATTGAGGGCTATCTGGTCACCGGGGAAAGTTCCCTACACGCCATTCATGAAGCCTGCGATATCGCCCGGCAAGCAGGGACCAAAATTGCCCTCAGCTTATCGGATCCAGGGATTGTCGAACATTTTCACGACAGTCTAAAAAGCATTGTCGGGAATGGCGTTGATCTGCTGTTCTGCAATGAACAGGAAGCGCTGAGCTGGTGTCAGACAGACGATCTCGATCAGGCGCTAGAGCATTTGCAGGATAGCGCTGCGCAGTTTGCAGTCACTCTCGGCAGCAACGGTTCAGTGGTGTTTGATGGCAATGACTATCTGCGCGCAGCGGCACAACCTGTTACCGCTATCGACACCAATGGGGCAGGTGATATGTTCGCCGGAGCCTATCTCTACGGCTTGACGCACGGATACTCCTGTCTGTCGGCAGCGGTATTTGCCAATCGCGCAGCCAGTGCAGTGGTCGGTCAATATGGGCCTCGTCTGCATAGCGCCGAGTACGATGGCTTAAAAGAAGGGTTAAATTAACCACTCTCCGAGCAGCGGCCGGTACCTGTGCAGAGCAAGCTTAACGGCCGATTTGGTCCAGTGGCTGAGGGTGCTGAAATAGAAAACCCTGCAGGTAATCTACCCCGATCTTCTTCAGCAACTGCAGCTGCTGCTGATTCTCGACGCCCTCGGCCACAGTGGTAATGCCCATAATATGGCCGAGGTGGTTGATGGTGCTGACAACGGAGTAATCCACGTCACTGTTTTCCATGGTGTGAATAAAACTTGAGTCAATTTTAAGACAGTCTATTGGCAGTTCTTTTAAATAGGCAAATGATGACAGGCCGCTGCCAAAATCATCCAGAGCAATCGACACCCCCACAGAGCGCAATGTCGAGATTAAGCGCTTGGCCTCCTGTAAGTGTTTTACCGCGGCGGTCTCAGTAATCTCAAATTGAATATGCTTTGGCGAAATCCCGGTTTCACTAAAACCACTGAGAATATAGTCAATGGCATTCTCATCTCCCACCGTGGTGCCAGACAGATTTACCGATAGCAGCGGCAGAGGTAAGCCCTTCGATTGCAGCCTCTGGAGGAATTTTAGTGAATGGCTAAATACCCACTTATCCAAATCATCTATCAACGAAAAGTGTTCGGCACCAGGAATAAATTCCGAGGGTGGTAAAATGCTGCCGTCACTGTCGCGCATGCGCACCAGCACCTCATAGCATTTGGCTGGCCCTGAAGTCGCGTTAATGGGCACAATCGGCTGGGCAAATAGCGTAAAGCGATCTTCATCTAGTGCCGAGACAATCTTAGGCATGCTCGTGGCAAGGTTGCGTCGTCTGGCGACTTCTTCATTGAATGACTGAAAATGAATTTTATTTCTGCCTTTGTCGCGAGCCGTCGCGCAGGAAGAGCCTGCTGAGATCATCAGATCAATATCCGACAGCGCAGTTTCGTCAATCAGTATGGCGCCAATGCTCGCACCAATTTTCAGTACTTCGCCCTCCCAGGGAACGCGCAACTGTTTCAGTTCAGCGAGTATCTGCTCCGCCAGCAACATTGCCTTGTCGTAATTTACGCGATGTAACAATAGCGCGAACTCGTCATTGCCGATGCGCGCGGCGATATCGCTCGGCCCAGCAAGCCGCATAAGCAGCTGGGCAAACTCTTTGAGGAGTTCGTCACCGGCGGTGTGGCCACTGGTATCATTGATGACAGAGAAATTGTAAAGGTCAATGTATAGCAGAGCGTGTATAGCTCCTTCCTGCCGAGCAATTTCAATCGCCTTTTGAATGCGCTTGGAAAGTGATGCTCGATTGGGCAACCCGGTTAGTGAGTCGTGCATCGCATGCCATGTGAGGCGACTTGATACGCGACGCGCTTCGCTGAGCGGCCTGAATATAACTAAACACCTTGATATTCGCCCCATTAAATCACGTAGCGGAAATGCCGACACCGAAACACTCATGGTCATCGCGCCGCGGACTTTTAACAGCAATGATTGATCGGACTCGACATTAAGAGCCTTATTCAAGGCATCGTGCACCGGCGTCACCGCAACGCCGGTCTCCTCATTAGCGAGAGGCATAGCCATATGAATCTGGATCGGGCTAGACTTATCTAACTCAAAGCCCAGCAACTGTTCGGCAATCGGGTTCATCTCCAGCAGGAAGCCCTCAGCATCGACCAGCAACACTGCATCGGCGATATGGCGAGCGGTCAAATCAAATAACTGCCCGCGGTTAATCAACTCGTCAGCCTGCTGACTGGCCTCCGTGCGATCATGGCAGATAATAACCAGCTCGTCCTTCTCCGCCGCCGAATGGAATAATTTGATATCTAGGTAACGGCTTTCTCCCTGCGACGTAGCGGCGAGGAGATAGCCCTGTAGATGCTTGGCAGAGAGACTCTTCAGATTTTCCTCCAGATCAAGCCCCTCCATTTCATCTAGCCCGGGAAACAGAGTTCGCACAGAGCTGCCGAGCAACAGATCGTCATTGTAGGCAAATAGTTTCTGCGCTTTTTCGCTTACCCTAGAGATAAAACCAAAACGATCAGTGGTGATGTAAGCAGAATTTTCATCGATAAGAAAGGCGTTGGCCTGACCATGATCTGTCTCACCATCAAGCGCACCCGACTCAAGTTTGGGCAGCGCGGTCTGCTCGTTAGGCGTTTTTTTTACTGAGCTTTGCAATGTGAACTGGATTAAGCCGTAAATATTGGCGCCATCTTCATAGGCGGTCATTGAGATCGCAAGTAGCGACGAACTGTCGCGAGAAAAGGCCTGGGCAAACTGATTTAAAAGTCGGCTATCTGCCGCGGGAGTAAACTGACGGTGACTAATAGTGCTAATCATCTCGTGTAATTCAGCAGTGAACGCACTGCCCAGCAGAGCCGGAAATAGCGCATAGAAACGCTTGCCCTGAGACTGGCCCGAAGAGACCTGGCAGAAATCGGCAGCTTTGCGGTCAATCATAACCACTCGGAAGTTGCAGTCTACGACCATGACGCCGCCCTTTAAGCGCGCGGCGACTAGGGCCCGACTTAACTCAGACCCTGCTCCACTAACTCCTTTTATGTGGAAAATATCGTTCATCCTTTCACACCTTCAGTTTTAAACTTAGGGTTTTACTCCGTATTTATCCTTGAGAGAGCAGCTCCCTGAGGTCGATAATAGCAGCGTTGGCGCGACTAATATAAGACGCCATCACCAACGAGTGATTAGCCAGCAGCCCAAACCCTTCTCCGTTAACAATCAACGGTGCGTTAACCGGCTGTTGGCTCATTTCAAGCTCGCGAATAATCTGCTGCACACTGGCGATAGCGTTCTTGCGCATCAGTACTTCCGCAAAGTCCACCTCTACCGCCTTTAAAAAGTGTAAGAGCGCCCAGGTCGTGCCGCGGGCCTCGTAAAAAGTATTATCGATCTGTAGCCAATTGGTTTTCACGGTAATCTCTCCCGCTGCCTGGGTCGACTGACGATTCGCCGCGTCACCGGAAAGATCGGTGTTGATACGCCGCTGGCCTACACTCGCAGATAATCGCTGCGAAAGGCTACCCAGCCTAGTTTCGACAGTACTTAACCAGTAGCGCAGATTGTCCGCCCTGGCAAAAAACTGCGCATCAGGCGCCGCGGGATCAACCAGCCGTTCAAGGTAACTGGTCAAATATTTTTGGCCATCTGCATACTCAGATTCCGGCCAGGGCACTGCCCAACTACGATGATCGATATGCAACCGTGGCTCGGCTATCGCCAGATCTCTATCTTCGGTCGACTGTGACTGGGAGCGACTAAAAGCCTCTCGGTTAGCTTTACTGAGATCGCGAATTTGCACCAATACGCCGAACTCCCAACTGGGAATATTGTCTAGCCAAACACCTGGCGGCATCATGTCATTACTTAAATAACCCCCTGGCTTTTGCAACAGTACCTCAATCGTGTGAATCAACGTCGCTGTTGTCGTTGCGCCGACCACCGGAGACTTTCCAGCAAGCACCAAATCCGCCTCAGCTCGAACATCAAAGAGATCTGGCTCAGCACTCCAATACCAGCCAATGCCGATTAGTAGCAGGACAATGACTAACAGACCGGCCAATACGCCACGCAGAGAGTTGGTTTTTCGTGCGTCCACAAAACCGTCTGCGATTTTCTCACCGGACTCTAGGAAAGGCTTTCGTCCAACTGTTTTAAGGCGGCGCCAGAATTTCATTGTTGATCACCGCTGGCTGGCTGTTTATGCATACCATGTTTACCCATAGAGTGGTCATTCATAGAGTGACTTTTCATTTTAGGTGCAGGGTCAGATTTTTTAAACAGACTGCGGACTTCAGCAACCATCGCAACCGACCCGCAGTCCTCGGAGGTTAGGCTAATGCTGTGACTCTCGCCAGGCGTCAACTGCCGATCCACACCAAATAGCATTAGATGAAACCCGCCGGGGCGAAATACCTGAGTCTCCCCAGCCGGCACTGTCAATGAGGGAACTGGACGCATTTTCATCATGCCGTCACTATGTTGATGCTCGTGAATTTCAAGCCTGCTAGCAATTGATGAGGAGCCGCCGGTAATTGTACAGGCTCGGTCGCTATCGTTGATCAACGATAGATAACCAACGGTGGTTTGCTGACCGGGAGGCGCAGCACGAATATAGACATCTTCTGCAATCAGGCCATCGGCCGTCGCAAAATGTGCTGCCGTGCAGCAGAAAACGAAACAGCAAATTAATCGATTTTTCATATTATTCCTTGCCCAAACTATAGCATGCCGCAAAGACATTGATCGCAAACAGATCTTTAATCTCCGCGGCCCAAGACGACTCATTAAAACCAGATTAGCGAGCACACACGTATCACCGTGCATTATACTAGAGCACCGCAGAAATACAGCCATGAGCAAGAACATAAAAGAAGACATCTCGGACTGAATATGAAAACAGCAACACGACTCTTCCTGACCAGCCTGATTCTAATTGCAGGCTGGACTTCTGCGGCACCCGAAAATGATTTTCTGGCGCGCGAAACCAACAACAACTTGACCTTAATCAGTGGCAGTGGCGAATTTGTTCCCGTCGATCAAGCCTATGCTGTAACCGTTGTCGTTGAGAGCGAGCAGTTGCTGTTCAACTGGACTATTCGCGACGGCTACTATCTATATCGTGATCGCTTTAAGTTTAAGTCTGTTGATACCAATGCAGTTCTCGCCAACCCTGAATTTGCTAGCGGCACAGTCAAATGGGATGACTATTTCGAGACAGAACTCGAAGTCTACTACCGACAAACCAGCGTCAAGGTGCCTTTCGCAACTGAATCAACCAGGTTGAGGCTAGAAATTGAATCACAGGGCTGCGCCGACGCCGGACTCTGCTACCCTCCCTACAAACAGTGGCTAGACGTAGACTTGCAAAGCGGTATTGTTGAGATCAGCAGTCAACCGCCGGCAATTTCTTCGCCATCAGAGGACGGTATTGCACCAGAAAATCTGCCCTTACACCTTATATTGCTGTTTGCCCTGGCTGGCGGAATGATTCTCAACCTGATGCCCTGCGTGTTTCCAATTCTGTCGATCAAGGTTTTAAGTTTCACCATGAATCATAAAACGAATCGCAGCAAGCATATCCACGGCCTCGCCTACACGTTCGGTGTTGTGCTGAGTTTTGTTGCTATCGCCATCGCCATGTTATCGCTGCGCGCGGCAGGCGAGAGTATTGGCTGGGGCTTTCAGCTTCAATCTCCGCTGTTTGTTATCTTTTTGGTCTATTTGTTTTTTGTTATGGGGCTGGGTCTCTCCGGTTACCTCGAAATCGGCAGCAATCTGATGTCTCTCGGGCAGAATTCTCAAAGGCCAGAAGGACTGCGCTCCTCCTTTATGACCGGCGTGCTAGCAACCACGGTTGCCAGCCCCTGCACAGCACCCTTTATGGGTCCGGCTCTCGGCTTTGCCATTAGCCAGTCCACTTCGATCGCATTGCTGGTCTTCGCTTTTCTCGGCCTCGGCATGGCACTGCCATTTATTTTGCTCGCCTGGGTTCCTGGCCTGACCGACAGGCTCCCAAAACCAGGTCCGTGGATGGAAGCCTTTAAGCAATTTCTTGCCTTCCCAATCTACCTGTCAGCTGTCTGGTTGCTGTGGGTTGTCGGACGCCAGACCTCGATCGATGTAGCTGCCGCAGTGATTATCGGTTTGGTCTTGCTGGTTATGGGCTGTTGGATCTGGAGGTTGAACAAAAAACCGACAACTCGGCTGGCTGCCGCATTAGTCCTTGGCGGGTCTCTTGCCATACCTCTCGCAGCCATATCTGAGGCCGAAGCCGAGCCTGATTTTTTGACTTATTCACCAGAATTGCTCGCTGACCTGCGCGCCGACAGCCAGCCAGTGTTTATCAATCTAACAGCGGACTGGTGTATCACCTGTCTGGTTAATGAGCGTGTCGCCCTGAGCTCAGACAATGTTGTGCAGTTAATGCGCAACAATAATATCACCTACCTCAAGGGCGACTGGACCAACAGTGACCCTCAGATCACCGAACTGCTGGGGCGCTTCAATCGCAGTGGTGTGCCACTCTACTTACTCTATCCTCACGGCCAAGGTGAAGTGCAGATTCTTCCGCAAATCCTGACAGAATCAATGGTGATTGAGGCTCTAAATAAGGCCGTTGATTGAGTTAACGTATTTTAGCCTCAAATTTTGACCTTTTTCCGGAAATTATCGCTTTTTAGAGGATTTTGCCCTTTTTAGCGGCGAAAATTGCCCTAAAAACGGCTATCGTCGTCGTTTTAGCAAAAACATATACAAGAAAACCGCCCATCGTGCAAAATATAGTGGGCAATTTCTGTAAATTTCGCCGAAAATGTTATTTTTCTAAGTATTCATAGACAGCACTTTTCTTTTCGGGCAGACTTCTCAACCTGTTAACCGACTCCTTTTCGGGACATCTAATGGCTTCACTGCTGGTACTTCACGGCCCAAACTTGAATTTGCTCGGATCCCGCGAGCCAGAAATTTATGGTGCGGAATCTCTCGAGCAAATTAACGCCTCTCTAATCAAGGATGCAACCGCGGCCGGGCACAGCCTGTCGGCGCTGCAAAGCAATGCCGAATTCGAGCTTATTCAGCGAATTCACGATGCCAAAAAAGAACATGTCGCGTTCATTATTTTTAATCCTGGCGCCTTTACACACACCAGTGTGGCGCTGCGCGATGCGCTGCTCGGTGTCGAAATACCGTTTGTCGAGGTGCACCTATCCAATGTGCATGCTCGAGAGGCCTTCCGCCACCATTCTTATTTTTCCGATATTGCTGAGGGCGTTATATGCGGCTTTGGCGCGCAAAGTTACCGACTGGCGCTGCAAGCGGCGCTTGGCAAGCTTGATCATTAATCTTAGACCGAGAGAGATACATGGATATTCGCAAAGTAAAAAAGCTCATTGAGCTACTCGAAGAATCGAACATCAATGAACTGGAAATTACCGAAGGTGAGGAATCCGTGCGCATCAGCCGCGGAGTGCCGGTTCAAGCTTATGCCGCACCAGCACCAGCTGCCCAGCCAACCGCCGTCGCGGCGCCCGCCCCAGCAGCCTCTTCAGCCACTGTGGCCGCTGCTCCTGAGGAACCGGCGGGACATACCGTGCGATCACCGATGGTGGGCACCTTTTATGCCTCACCTGCACCAGATGCCAGCGTGTTTGTCGCGGTCGGCACGGCAGTGAAAGTGGGTGATGTATTGTGTATTGTCGAAGCAATGAAAATGATGAACCAGATTGAAGCTGACAAAGCTGGCACCATTGGCGCCATTCTTGTCGAAGACGGCGAGCCTATCGAATACGATCAGCCACTGTTCACCATTGTTTAATTGTAGCCAGGGATAAAATCATGCTCGAAAAAGTGCTGATCGCAAATCGCGGTGAGATTGCCTTGCGTATTTTGCGCGCGTGCAAAGAATTAGGCATTAAGACTGTCGCCGTTCATTCCAAAGTGGACGCAGACCTAAAACATGTAAAGCTCGCCGATCAATCTATCTGCATCGGTCCGAATCCGTCGCAACAAAGCTACTTGAATATTCCCGCTATTATCAGCGCCATGGAAGTCACCAACGCCACCGCTGTGCATCCAGGCTATGGCTTTTTGGCCGAAAATGCCGACTTTGCTGAGCAGGTAGAGAACAGTGGTTTTGTGTTTATCGGCCCCACCGCTGACGTTATCCGTATTATGGGTGACAAAGTGGCGGCCATTAAAGCAATGAAAGCGGCCGGCGTGCCCACCGTTCCAGGCTCTGATGGACCCTTGAATGACGACCCAGTAGCACTGCGTGCGATGGCGAAACAGATTGGCTATCCGGTCATTATCAAAGCTGCAGCGGGCGGGGGCGGGCGCGGAATGCGTATCGTCGAGAATGAAGAAAGCCTGGTTAACTCGGTAACGATCACTAAAACCGAGGCGCAGGCAGCGTTTGGTGATGGCACTGTCTATATGGAGAAATTTTTACAAAATCCCCGCCATGTGGAAGTCCAGGTACTGTCCGATGGTCAGGGACACGCGATTCATCTCGGTGATCGAGACTGCTCACTCCAACGGCGGCACCAAAAAGTACTCGAAGAAGCCCCCGCACCAGGGATCCCTAGCGAGGCAAGGCAGGCAGTTTTTGACAGCTGCACCAATGCCTGCATTGAAATAGGCTATCGCGGCGCAGGCACATTTGAGTTTCTCTATGAAGACGGCCATTTTTATTTTATCGAGATGAACACGCGTGTCCAGGTCGAGCATCCAGTGTCAGAGATGATTACTGGCATCGACATTGTTAAGGAGCAGTTGTTAATTGCCAGTGGGCACCCGCTGAGCTTTGCACAGGAGGATGTTATCTTCCGCGGCCACTCGTTTGAATGCAGAATTAATGCCGAAGATCCTGTGACATTTCTGCCACAGCCAGGTACCATCACTTCGTATCACGCCCCTGGCGGTAACGGCGTGCGAGTCGATTCACATATCTACAACGGCTATCGCGTCCCACCTAATTATGATTCTCTGATCGGCAAGATTATTACCTATGGTCGTGATAGAGAGTCGGCACTATCACGCATGCGCAATGCTCTAGACGAGATGATGATTGATGGTATTAAAACCAATATTGAGCTGCACCAAGATCTGGTTCGCGACGCAGAATTCCAGAAAGGCGGCGTCAATATTCATTACCTTGAGAAGAAACTCGGACTGTAATTTGCAGTCCGTTTTCCTTCTCATCTAGACCACACCCGATGCAATGGCTGCAACTGATTGTCGACAGCACTCGTGACGCGAGCAATGCTATTGAAGATGCACTGCTAGAATGCGGCGCAGCGTCTGTGACACTTGAAGATGCCGCCGATCAACCTATCCTTGAACCTGGCGTCGGTGAGACGCCACTCTGGGACAATTGCAGCATAAAAGCCCTCTTCGCGGCCAACACTGACACCGCGCAAATCAGCCAACAACTCGACCAAATACTATCCAGTAAAATGCTGATGCGCTGGGAACAACTCGAAGATAAAGACTGGTCCCAAGAGTGGAAAAAGTACTTTTCGCCAGTCAGATGCGGTGAACGCTTGTGGATCTGCCCCAGCTGGATTGAACCCCCTGAAGCCGATGCGATTAACCTGAGCCTCGATCCCGGCCTCGCCTTTGGGACCGGCAGCCACCCGACCACCCATCTCTGTCTGCGCTGGCTAGACAGGCAAGATCTTACTGGGCACAGGGTAATTGATTACGGCTGCGGCTCCGGCATTCTGGGTATTGCCGCACTGCTGCTCGGTGCAGAGAAAGTCATTGCTGTCGACAACGATCCTCAGGCGCTGCTGGCCACTCGCGATAATGCCGAGCGCAACAATATCGCTGCCGAGCGGATCACGACTTACCTGCCTGAAGATGTCCCGCGAGATGCAGTCGGCGACACTATGCTGGCAAATATTCTTGCCGCGCCATTAATTGACCTGGCCCCGACGTTAACTTCGCTGACTGCAAGTAACGGACTGTTATGCCTGTCTGGCCTGCTCGAACATCAAGTTGATGCCGTCTGCCAGCCCTATAAAACGGATTTTAATTTTGATCTGCCGGCAATCGAATCTGAATGGGCACAGCTGGGCGCACGTAAAAACGGTTAGTCGCCTGCGGCCAACAATAATCCTGAGCGTTGACAATTATAGCGAGGCATATGATCGCCAAGCGCCGCCTTTCACCCGATCAATATCTGGAGCAACAGGCGCAGCGCCTACCAGCAAAGCCTATTTAAACTACCAATGGCGGGTTGACCAGAATCGAATTCAGCCTCATTGGTCTGAATAAAAAATAACTGATTTTTAATTGATCACTTTTTAATCAGCTGGCCAAGGGGTATCATTGTCGCCCTTGCAACTGCAGACCATTCTCTTCGAGGTAAATTTGTTCAGTATCGGGCCCTATCAGATTAAGCGAAAGACCGTGTTGGCACCTATGGCAGGTGTGACCGATTTGCCGTTTCGCCAACTCTGCAGAGAGATGGGCGCCGGTCTGGTTGTATCCGAGATGGTCGCCTCAGATCCAAGTACCTGGTCGAGCAGAAAATCCACATTGCGCACTCAATTCGCCGATGAACCAGCACCCAGATCAGTGCAAATCGCCGGTTATGATCCACTAATGATGGCCGAAGCCGCGCGCTACAATGTTCAATTGGGCGCTGAAATTATTGATATTAATATGGGTTGTCCGGCGAAAAAAGTGCTCAAAAAAGCTGCGGGATCGGCGCTACTGCAGCATCCAGATTTGGTTCATGACATCCTTAATGCGGTTGTCGAGAGTGTTGATGTACCAGTCACCTTAAAAATCCGCACCGGCTGGGATCGTCAGCATCGCAATGCACTGACTATTGCAAAAATAGCTGAAGATGCAGGCATTGCCGCTCTCGCCATACACGGTCGCACCCGCGCCTGTCGCTTTGTCAAAGAGGTGGAATACGACACCATTGCCGAGGTTGTCTCGGCGCTATCTATCCCAGTCATGGCCAACGGCGATATTACCTCACCAGGAAAAGCCCGTGCCGTTTTAGAGCACACTGGCGCCGCCGCCGTGATGATTGGCCGTGGCGCTCAGGGGAATCCGTGGATCTTCGATCAGATCAACCACTTCCTCGAACATGGCGAAGAAGCTGCCCAACCCTCTCTCGGTGAAATTGAGCGTGTCGTTTGCTGTCATCTACTCGCGCTACACAATTTTTATGGCGCCTATGCTGGAGTGAAAATTGCCCGCAAACATATCGGCTGGTATCTCAGTACAGTGCCAGGCGGACGAACATTTTCACGCCAATTTAACCGCATCGAAAATCACCTCGAGCAGCAGCAAATGCTGCGACATTTTTTTCAACAACCAGACGTCTATCAGGAATTAGCGGCATGAGTTCTATGCATAAAGTCACCCCGGCTGCGCAGCAAGAAGATAATGGTCACAAGCAGAGACAGTCTCTTCAGCAAAGTGTCACCGAGGCCATGCAGCGCTACTTTTCCGATCTCGACGGGCAGGCAACCCGAGACCTCTACGGCATCGTTATGGCCGAGGTCGAGCCACCATTGCTGAAAGCAGTGATGGCCTACACCAGACAAAATCAAAGTAGAGCTGCCGAGACACTCGGCCTGAATCGCGGGACACTGCGTAAAAAACTCAAACAGTACGACCTTCTGTAATTTCTCACCGAGGACTCCATGAGCGACCTGAAAAAAGTTTCACGCGCCTTAATCAGCGTTTCTGATAAAACTGGCATTGTCGACTTCGCCCGTGCACTGACGGCACAGGGTGTTGAAATACTCTCCACTGGTGGCACCTTTCGGTTGCTTAGAGAGAATGATATACCAGCAACCGAAGTATCGGATTACACCGGTTTTCCCGAGATGATGGATGGTCGTGTGAAAACGCTGCATCCTAAAGTACACGGCGGCATTCTTGGGCGTCGCGGCACTGATGATGACGTCATGCAGCAGCACGGTATAAAGCCAATTGATATGGTGGTGGTTAATCTCTACCCCTTCGCAGCGACAGTTTCCGACCCCAACTGCACCCTGCCAACCGCAATTGAGAACATTGATATCGGCGGTCCAACCATGGTTCGTTCGGCAGCAAAAAATCATAAGGATGTGGCAATAGTGGTTAATGCCAGTGATTATCAAACGGTGCTCGAGGAGATGGCTGCCAATCAAGGACAACTTGATTACAGCACCCGCTATCAGCTGATGGTCAAAGCCTTTGAGCACACTGCGGCCTATGACGGTATGATTGCCAACTACTTTGGCGCTCGCAATACCGACAATCAGGCGCGTGACTTTTCCGATACTTACAATGTGCAATACCATAAGGTTCAAGAGATGCGCTACGGTGAAAACCCTCACCAGAAAGCGGCCTTTTATGTAGAAGCTAACCCCTCTGAAGCCAGTGTTGCCACCGCCAAACAGCTACAGGGAAAAGAGTTATCCTTTAACAATATTGCCGACACAGATGCTGCTCTGGAATGCGTTAAGCAGTTTGATCAGCCTGCCTGTGTCATCGTCAAACACGCCAATCCATGTGGCGTTGCCGTTGCCACTGATATTAATCTTGCCTATGCATTGGCCTTTGCTACAGACCCAGAATCTGCGTTCGGCGGCATCATTGCCTTTAACCGTGAACTGGATGCTGCGACTGCCGACGCTATTTGCGAAAAGCAATTTGTCGAAGTGATTATTGCTCCCTCTGTGTCAGCCGAGGCCGTTGCCGTGATCACTGCGAAAAAGAATGTGCGACTGCTCGAATGCGGTACCTGGGGTACCGAGCGACCACAGGACTTTGACTACAAACGTGTTAATGGCGGGCTGTTAATTCAGGAGCGCGACAACGGCATGGTTGCAGAGAAAGACCTTAAGGTCGTCAGTGATCGGGTACCCAGCAGCGATGAAATGGCTGACATGCTGTTCGCCTGGAAAGTCGCCAAAATGGTCAAGTCGAACGCCATTATTTATGCCAAAAACAACCGCACCATCGGTGTCGGCGCTGGTCAAATGAGCCGCATCAATTCGGCGCGCATTGCCGGCATTAAAGCTGAGCACGCCGGGCTCGAAGTAAAGGGCGCAGTGATGGCCTCGGACGCGTTCTTCCCGTTCCGTGATGGTATTGATAACGCGGCACAGGCGGGCATAAGCTGCGTGATTCAGCCCGGCGGATCCATGCGTGATGATGAGGTCGTTGCCGCGGCCAATGAGCATGGCATGGCGATGGTCTTTACTGGCATGCGTCACTTTAGGCATTAGCACGCGGGTTATTTTGTCTTCTGGCGGCGTTTAAAATGCCCTCAGAAGACAAAATTTCTGCCCGTGCAAGCGCCTAACCAGTGGATAATTTTTCAGCCCGCAAGAGTATTTTTAACTCTAAAGCACATCATTTTTGGTCATTTTAAAGGCCGCCAGAGCTCTCTCTCGAGACTCTTTGATATCGATAATCGGCGCTGGATAGTCAGCGCCAATTTCCACTCCAGCCGCAGCAAGTATCTCCGCCGGCGCTAGCCAGGGCGCATGAATATACTTGGCTGGCATATTCGCCAACTCAGGTACAAAGCGACGAATATAGTCACCCTGCTTATCGAATTTTTCGCTCTGAGTAATCGGATTAAATATCCGAAAAAACGGCGCGGCATCGGCACCGCAACCGGCAATCCACTGCCAGCTTGCGCTATTGCTGGCGAGATCTGCATCCACCAGACAGTCCCAAAACCAGCGCTCGCCGCTGTGCCAGTGAATCAGTAGATTCTTCACCATAAATGAACCCACCACCATGCGCACACGGTTGTGCATATAGCCCGTATCCCAGAGTTCACGCATCCCGGCATCGACTAACGGATAACCGGTTTTACCTTTTTGCCAGGCGCGAAGTTCGACGTCGGTATTTTCTGCCCAAGGGAACATATTAAACCGCTGCTGCAAGTTGTCAGTGGGCAATGTTGGAAAATGATAGAGCAGATAATATGAGAACTCACGCCAACCCAGCTCGCTCAAAAAGGTGTCCAGATTGGTTTCATTATCGATTAATGCTGCCGCATCATTAGCAGCATACCAAGCTGTATTGACCGACATCTGGCCGAAGTGAAAATAGGGTGACAGCCGTGAGACATTCTTCTTATTGGGGAAATTACGGCCCTCGCGATAATCTTGAATACCGTTGAAGACAAAATCATCTAAACGATCTTGGCCGCCCTGCTCACTAATATCCCAGTCCCCATGCATTTTTTTATCCCAGTCGATAACTGGCAATAGGGATAAGTCTTCGACGGCAAAACTGCTGTCAGACTTGATCAACTGCATGGTTGTCGGCACAGCCAGTGGAGGCCTAGGAGCTGGCTTCTGCAAACAGCCTCTGCGGTAATAGGGGGTGAAAACCTTGTAGGGGGTGCCGTCTTTTTTTAGCACCTGCCAGGGTTCCCATAACAGCGAACCATTAAAGCTCTGCACATCGAGCCCTGCCTGTTTGAGGCTGCTCTTTATCTGTGCGTCGCGCTGGATACTTTGCGGCTCGTAACAGCGATTCCAATAAACCGCTTTCGCCGACATTGAAGCGCTAAGGTCCGAGAGAACCGTCAGCGCATCGCCGGTATAAATATTCAGCTTGCCGCCCAGGGTTTTATCCAGAGACTGCAGCGCATGGTGCAACCACCAGCGACTGGCACCCCCTAGCGTCCAATCCTGATCGCTACTCTCATCAAGGATATAGACAGGAATGACCGCGCCAGCATCACAGGCTGCTGTTAGAGCGGGATTGTCTGCAAGGCGAAGGTCCTGGCGAAACCAGAAAATGGTCGGCTGTGTGATAGTGAGATCCTTTTATTTTAGTATTTATCTACGGTTTTTAAGCGACGAGTGGATCCCCAAGCAGGGAATTAACACAGGTCTCTATTACAGCATATTTACTGGTTTACTCTGCTACAATCTGCGCCATTATTTTTTCAAATTGGATGTAGGCAATGAATGTATTGGTTATTGGGTCAGGTGGCCGTGAACATGCACTGGCATGGAAGGCCGCTCAGAGCACCGACGTAGAAACGGTCTTTGTGGCACCGGGCAATGCTGGCACCGCCAGAGAAGCCAAGGTTAAAAATATCGCCATTGGCATAGACAACTTTGCAGCACTGGCTGATTTTGCTGGTGCCAATAATGTCGGCCTGACCATCGTCGGTCCCGAGCAGCCGCTGGTCGATGGCATTGTCGACTTCTTTAACCAACGTGACCTGCCAATCTTCGGCCCATCGCAAGGCGCTGCGCAACTTGAGGGCTCGAAGGCCTTTACCAAGGACTTTTTGTTGCGACACCAGATTCCCACCGGCGATTACCAGAACTTTACCGATATAGATGACGCCATGGCTTACCTGCATCAAGTCGGCGCGCCAATTGTGATCAAAGCAGATGGTTTGGCCGCCGGTAAAGGCGTGATTGTGGCACTGACATTAGCCGAAGCGGAAGCGGCGGTTAAAGATATGCTGGCTGGTAATGCCTTTGGCGATGCTGGACATCGCGTGGTGATTGAAGAATTCCTCGACGGCGAAGAAGCCAGTTTTATTGTCATGGTGGACGGTAAAAATGTTTTGCCCATGGCGACCAGCCAAGATCACAAGCGCGTGGGCGATGGCGACACTGGCGTTAATACCGGCGGTATGGGAGCCTACTCTCCGGCACCTGTTGTGGATGATGTTATTTTTCAACGCATTATGGATGAAGTGATTTATCCAACTGTCCGCGGCATGGCCGCTGAAGGCAACGATTACACTGGGTTTCTCTACGCCGGGCTGATGATCATGGCCGACGGCACGCCCAAGGTAATCGAATATAACTGTCGCTTTGGCGACCCTGAGACTCAGCCCATTTTGCTGCGCTTACAATCCAACTTGGTCAGTCACTGTCTCGCGGCACTGGATGGCACATTGGATAGTCAGCAGGCTCTGTGGGATCCGCGCCCTGCGGTTGGCGTCGTACTGGCAGCGGGAGGTTATCCCGGCAGCTATACCAAGGGCGACGCGATAACAGGGCTCGACAGTTTGGGCAGCTCCATTGCAAAAATATTTCACGCTGGCACCGCTATTAATGGCGATCAGGTTGTCACCAATGGTGGGCGTGTACTCTGCGCCACGGCGCTCGGCAACAGCGTCGCCGAGGCACAGCAAGCGGCTTATAAACTTGCTGCCAAAATCGAGTTTCAAGGTGTCTTTAAACGTAGTGATATTGCGTGGCGTGCAATAGAGCGCGAGCAGCAGGGTTAACCTTAAAAATGACTCTAGTGTTGTGCAAGATGGACAACCACAGCCAAAGTCACTAAAGTTCTGTGTGTTAATATCCAAGTAAAACTTTAACCACCGCTAATCCGGGACAAACCATGTCGCAGTCGACGTCAAAACCAACGCTTTCAGTATTTGATCAGTTTGTAGTTCAAGCCGATCAGGCTCTACGCACACTTGCGGGCAGCGCACCAGCGCCTCAACGAGGCTCACCTGGCAAACATGCATCGGAAAGCGAGTTGTCAGAGCAGGAACGGCGGCATGCAGCAGGGTTAATGCGCGTCAATCATTCCGGCGAAGTCTGTGCGCAAGCGCTTTATCAGGGTCAGGCGCTTACCGCGAAGCTTCCTGAAGTGGGTCAGCAGATGGCTGAAGCAGCGGCTGAAGAGATAGACCATCTGGCTTGGTGCGAAGAGCGAATCAGTCAGCTTGATGGTAGAACCAGTCTGCTCAATCCCCTGTGGTATGCCGCCTCGTTTGGTATTGGTGCCGCAGCAGGCTTGATTAGTGACAAGCTTAGCCTCGGTTTTGTCGCCGCCACCGAGGAGCAGGTCTGTAATCACCTGCAAGCCCATTTAGACAAACTGCCTGAGAATGATCACAAAAGCCGCGCTGTGATTGAACAGATGCTGGTCGATGAAAAACATCATGCCGAAAGCGCACTCGATGCCGGTGGCCACCCATTTCCAAGACCGGTGAAAAAACTTATGACTCTGGTCTCCGGCGCAATGACTGCAAGCAGTTATCGCCTCTAGTCAAAACGCCCTTAATCGAACAGCATCGACTGAGGCTCGTGGGGGTTTTCCAAATCGCGAGCCAAATCGACAATCTTCTCCGACAACCAGCGATGAATGGGCGAACCCATCGTGCGCTTATGCTGAAGTAATACCAACGGAACTGTTCCCTCGTGAGGAAGGTCGTCGGGGTAGGCTTTGGTGACGATACGATAAAGCTCGCGCTCCATACCAGAACCAAATTTAGCCGCCACCATCAAGCAATCAGAAGCACAGATGGTTTCAATCGCTGTCATCAGCTGGTTGGTGACCATGGCTTTTGAACGCTGACGACCCTGCTCTCGGAGCGCCCGGTCAAAACGGGCATCCGTGCGCGCACTGACACGCTTAGCAATCAACAAATAATACTGAACAAAGGGGTATTGAAGAATTTCATCCAGACTGACACGGGTTTTCTTCGCTAGTGGATGACCTTCACGCATCCAGATGGACGGACTAAAAATAGCCAAGTGAAGCGCAGTAATCTCGCTGGTGATATCTCTTTTTATATCAATGGCAAAATCCAATACGCCATCAGCCAACTCTCCGGCAACAGAATCGGTCTCACTAGAAATAGACAGAATCACCCCCGGCGCATATTTGTTCAATAGTGCGGTCAACTGAGACGCGAGCGAGATCGCAATAAATTCAGGGATCGCGATAGTAATCTCTCCAACATAGGTAGCTGGATCAAATTCGCCGTCCGTCACCATATCGAGAATCCCGTCGAGCATTATTGGCAACCTTAACTGCAACTCCAGCGCCTTGGGTGTGGGAATTAATATATTGCCGGTACGTGTAAACAACGGATCATCCAGCTGCTGACGCAGCCGTTGCAATACACGACTCATCGCCGGCTGAGTAATAAACAGACGTTGCGCAGCGCGAGTAACACTTTTCTCTTCTAGTAGAGCTTGAAGCGCAACCAATAAATTGAGGTCCATGCGGGACAGTTTTTGGAGATTCATGGGCCACTCTCATGTCATTACAAAATGGTATATAAATAATGCAAACAATGCATTTGGATTATGACATAGCTATCAGTATATTGTCACACATAGGGCGATGTGCCCATAAACACCCACGGAGATAGACCATGACACTCGTATATATTCTAATCGGATTCACTGGATTAGCGGGTGCTGCAATTGCGAAAGATGACTTCGCGAACGTTAAAGCACCAAAAATCAAAGCTTCAGATAAGACGCTGGCCCACTAAGCCAACGGCTTCTAGCCAAACCCCTCTTAATCCTTGCTATAGGATTTTTTATAGGGGCCCATCACTGGGCCCCTTTTTTTTATCCCGTAAAAAAGTCTCTCTGAATATTCTCTATGCACGATTTACATTGCGCGTGGTCAGAATGCGATACATTTCCTCACCACAGTTTCCTTCTCTACATCATTACAAAATGGTATAACTATAATGCAAACAATGCATTTGCAGTATGATGCTGAGATTTCTAATATAAGGGCATTGGAGTTGTACACAGTTTTCAAGACTTGCTGATTAGCAGTTCTTAACAGTTTTACCCCTACCCCTTCCTTTGTGATTTATCCAAGGATTTTTTAAGGAGCCTTCCTCAGGCTCCTTTTTTTTGTCTGCGATTTAGGCCAATGGCAAAGCTCGTTCAGGCTTCAATCACCTCATAGCTATGAGTCATCTCCACTCCAGCAGCATTGAGCATAATTGATGCAGAGCAATACTTTTCAGCTGACAGCTCTACGGCACGCTTAACCTGACTCTCTTTGAGGCCGATTCCAGTCACTAGAAAACGTAGATGAATCTTGCTAAACACGGCCGGCACGGCATCGACTCGCTCAGCCTCGACCTCAGTGCGGCAATCGGTCACCTGCTGGCGACTTTTTGTCAGCATGCTCATTACGTCAAATGAAGCACAACCGCCCAAGCCTAGCAGCAACATCTCCATAGGCCGAATCCCCATATTGCGACCACCCTGACTTTCCGCACCATCCATGACTGCCGTGTGGCCGCTCCCAGACTCACCGAGAAACATAACACCGTCTACCCATTTGATTGTCGCTTTCATAGTTTGCCTCGTTTTTGATGGGGCAAAGATTACCATACCGAATGCTGTAAAATTTATTCATAACAAGGTTTTTTTGACTACTATTAGTTTTAAGAGTCGCATATAAACCTCATATAAAGCGGCATGTTGCTAAACTTGTAAATGGAGAAACAAATTGGCGCCTGCACCTCTCACACCGCATATTGAAAATGTGGAAGAATTCTTATCTCACTGTCACAGACGCCGATATCCGGCAAAAAGCACGATTATTTATGCTGGCGACCAAGGAGATACCCTCTACTACATTATCAAGGGCTCGGTCACAGTCATGATTGAAGATGATAGTGACGGTAAAGAAATAATCCTTGCCTATCTTAATCCAGGTGATTTTTTTGGCGAAATGGGTCTCTTTGACCAACAGCACCGCAGCGCTTGGATCCGCACAAAGGCCGAATGTGAGGTAGGGGAAATTAGCTACGCTAAATTTATTGAGCTAAGCAACAAGTACCCGGCATTTCTCTTTGCCATCAGCAAGCAGGTCGCGCAACGTCTGAGAGACACAACCCGCAAAGTCAGTGACCTTGCATTTCTTGATGTTACCGGTCGCGTGGCGAGAACGTTGCTGGATCTTTGCAAAGAGCCTGACGCAATGACCCATCCAGATGGTATGCAAATCAAGATTACGCGCCAGGAGATCGGCCGCATCGTCGGCTGCTCAAGAGAGATGGTTGGACGTGTGCTCAAAGAGCTGGAAGGTCAGGGACTGGTGTCCGTGGCCGGCAAAACCATGGTGGTATTTGGCACCCGCTAATTAAACAGCTCCGCTAGCCGCTCACCGGGCCGCTCGCTACGCATAAATGCTTCGCCAACCAAAAAGCTGTTGACATTGCGCGCGCGCATGGCGGCGACATCTTCGGCGCTGTGGATCCCGCTCTCGGTGATAACAATCTTGCCAGCGGGGATTTTATCGAGCAGCTGATAGGTATTGTCGAGGGAAACCTCAAAGCTGTGCAGGTTGCGATTGTTGATGCCAACCATTTGATTGTCCACTTTAAGCGCCACGTCCAGCTCCGCTCCGTCATGCACTTCAATCAGCACATCCATACCCAGCGATTGCGCCAAGTCGTGCAGATGGGTCAACTGCTGTTCGGTCAATGCCGAGACAATCAATAAAATGCAATCTGCACCCATGGCGCGAGCCTCATAGACCTGATAGTCGTCGATGATAAAATCTTTGCGGATTACTGGTAGTTGCGTCGCTTCGCGGGCCACCCGCAAATACTCATCGGCACCCTGAAAGAAATCCACATCGGTCAAGACCGACAGGCAAGCTGCCCCACCCTGCTCATAACTCTCGGCAATGGCGGCTGGATCAAAGTCCTCGCGGGTCACGCCTTTACTGGGAGAGGCCTTTTTAATTTCGGCAATCACGGCAGATTGCCCTGCGGCTATTTTTGCGGCCAGTGCGGCGGCAAATCCTCTGGGAGACGGGGCCGACTGGGCTTTTTCAATCAACTGGGCGACAGAGGTCACTGCGCTGCGCTCAGCAATCTCTTCATGCTTACGGTCGAGGATTTTTTTCAAGATCGTGGGTGTATCGGAGCTCATTTTAGTTTCTCGCTGTTTTTTAGGCGTCTTGCTGGACCTGAGTAAAAGTCGCCAGATCAGTTAGTTTAGCCCTCGCCAATCCTGCGCCTATGGCGTCCTGCGCCATGGCAACGCCTTCTTTAATGCTATCGGCACAGCCAGCCACGTAAAGTGCCGCACCGGCATTAAGGGCGATCAGATCGGCGGCTTTTGAGCCATTGGCCGTTGCTCGCTTGCCTAGTGCGTCTTTAATCAGCTCCAGGGACTGCTCGGCGTTATCGACGCTCAGGCCATCGAGGCTCTGACGCGCCAGCATAAAGTCTTCAGGGGCAATGGCGTATTCACTAACGACACCGTTCTTGTATTCAGCCACTGCGGTTTCCGTGGCGATGCTGATTTCATCGAGGCCATCGGCGGAGTGCACCACCATAATATGTTCAGCACCCAGACGCCCGAGCACCTCGGCCATGGGCTTGCAAAGGGCTTGGTCATAGACACCAATTAACTGCCGGGTAACCCCTGCAGGATTGGTCATGGGGCCAAGGATATTAAAAATAGTTCGCAGGCCAAGTTCGCGACGCGGGCCAATCGCATGCTTCATAGCGCTGTGATGGGCCGGTGCAAACATAAAGCCGACGCCTAACTCTTGTACGCAGAGCGCCACCTGATCGGGGCTGAGATTTAAATTAACGCCGGCGGCTTCGAGGACATCGGCGGCGCCACTGTTGCTGCTGACTGAGCGATTGCCATGCTTGGCAACAGAACCACCGGCTGCGGCAACCACAAAGGTTGCAGCAGTAGAGACATTAAATAGATTAGACTCATCGCCGCCAGTGCCCACTATATCCACCAGGCCTTCGCCGGATACGGTGACCCCAGTCACCAATTCACGCATGACTTCAACGGCGCCAGCGATCTCATCGATGCTCTCACCTTTCATGCGCAGGGCAACGAGAAAAGCGCCAATTTGAGCTTCGCTGGCATTGCCGGTCATGATCTGACGCATCACATCACGCATTTCTGCGGCGCAAAGATTTGTCCCCAGCACAACGGTTTCTAATGCTTGCTTGATATCCATGCTCAACCCTCGAGGAAATTATTCAGCAGGTCATGGCCATGCTGGGTCAGTATTGATTCAGGATGGAATTGCACACCTTCAATGGACAGTTCTTTGTGACGCACCCCCATAATTTCATCGAGACTGCCATCGTCATTTGCAGTCCAAGCGGTGATTTCGAGGCAGCTGGGCAGACTGCTCTGCTCTATGACCAAAGAGTGATAGCGAGTCGCTTCGAAGGGGTTGCTCAGCCCCGTAAATACGCCACTACTACTATGGTGTATAAACGAGGTTTTACCGTGCATGACCTGCTTGGCACGAATAATCTTGCCGCCAAAAGCCTGACCGATGCTCTGGTGCCCAAGGCATATCCCCAGAATCGCCACGCGCCCGGCAAAATGCGTGATGGTCTCTACCGAGATGCCCGCCTCGTTGGGTGTGCAAGGACCTGGCGAAATAACAATTTTTTCCGGCGCTAGACGCTCGATATCGGCAATGCTGATCTCGTCGTTACGGTAGACCTGCACATCCGCTTTTAACTCGGCGAGATACTGAACCACGTTATAGGTGAATGAGTCATAATTATCGATCATTAATATCACTTATACTCTCCGGTCACTTTCTCGCAAACCATTGCCGCCGCGCGCATCAGCGCTCGGGCTTTATTGTTGGTCTCTTTCCATTCCAGCTCGGGAATGGAGTCCGCGACAACGCCAGCTCCAGCCTGAACATGCAGCTTGTTGTCTTTTATCACAGCAGTGCGGATGGCGATGGCGGTATCCATATTGCCATTCCAACCTATATAGCCCACTGCGCCACCGTAAATATTACGTTTCACCGGCTCAAGCTCATCAATAATTTCCATGGCGCGAATTTTCGGTGCGCCACTCAGGGTGCCAGCCGGAAGTGTTGCCTTCAACACTTCCAGTGCGCCCATACCATCAGTGACTTCACCCACTACATTAGAAGTGATGTGCATAACATGGGAATAGCGTTCGACGACCATTTTTTCCGTCACTTCAACCGTTCCGGTTTTACTGATTCGTCCGACATCATTGCGACCGAGATCAATCAGCATAAGATGTTCAGCAATTTCCTTGGGATCGGCGAGCATCTCATCTTCCATCGCTTGATCTTCTTCGGCCGTAGCGCCACGTTTACGCGTCCCGGCAATCGGCCTCACCGTCACCTGCCCGTCTTCGAGACGCGCAAGTACCTCTGGCGATGATCCGACAATTTGAAAACCGTCAAGATCGAGAAAATACATATAGGGAGATGGGTTGAGGCGTCGCAGCGCGCGATAAAGATTGATCGGTTCAGCGTGAAATGGTGCCGACAGCCGCTGCGATGGAACCACCTGCATGACGTCACCGGCGATTACATAGTCTTTCACTTTATTAACCGCGGCTTTAAAGTCATGCTCACCGAAACTCGACACAAAGTCTTGCTCAGAGAGGCCATCGGCAGCCATATTCATCGGCGGCAGCTGCGGCACTGATTGCTCCAATTGACCTTCTATTTGATCCAAGCGAGCTTCCGCTTTGGCCAGTGCATCGGCGTCTTTAGCATCCACATGAACCACTAGCATGATGGTGCCAGAAAGATTATCGAAGATCGCCACCTCATCTGACGCCATCAACAGGATGTCTGGCGTGCCCAACTCATCGGGAGGCGCGCTGAGGGCGAGTCGAGGCTCAACAAAGCGCACTGTATCATAGCCAAAATAACCGACTAGACCGCCGGTAAAGCGAGGCAGGCCGGGAAGGTCGGGCATGCTAAACAACTGCCGGAAGCGCTCTACCTCAGCTAATGGATCGCTGGTTTCACGATTGACCATGGCTTTGCCATCACGAATAATTTCGAGTCGTGTGCCAAATACTTTAAGGACCGTAGAGGTGTGCAGACCAATCAGTGAGTAGCGGCCCCATTTCTCACCGCCCTGAACTGATTCAAACAGATAAGAATTTGGCCCAAAAGCCAACTTTAAATAGACACTGAGGGGCGTTTCGAGATCAGCTAGCACCTCGCGGGTAACTGGAATACGGTTGTAGTCTTGGCGGGCTAACTCAGCAAATTGTTCGGGGGTCATAGTCGGGTCCTAGTTCTGTAACAGAGTGGTATTGTGCAGGCGCCAGTGCGCCTCGGCTGCTCTAGCTGCGCCAACGCCACGTATGACAATGACTGCCAAACTGTTTAGAACTCGAATCTTTCACAAACCGTCTCCGATACACTGGTTGCTATTGTAATCAATTGAATCGACGCGACAACCGCCAACGCGAAAAGATTATTCAATATCCTGACTCTGGCCTACTACGCTTTTGCCAGCTCGCTGCGCATACGGCCAATTACCTGCGCATAATCTTCGGCGCCAAAGATTGCCGAGCCAGCGACAAAGGTATCAGCACCAGCCGCCGCAATCTGACGAATATTCTGCACCGTCACACCGCCATCTATTTCAAGACGAATATCCTGCCCGCTGCTGTCGATCAGCTTGCGTGCTTGCGCGAGCTTATCCAGTGTGGCAGGGATAAATTTCTGACCACCAAAGCCCGGGTTAACTGACATCAGTAAGAGCATATCCATCTTATCCATCACCCAGCGCACCGTTTCCAGACTGGTTGCCGGGTTCAGCACAAGACCGGCCTTGCAGCCGAGATCTCGGATCAATTGAAGTGAACGATCAACGTGACTCGAGGCCTCGGGATGAAAAGTAATATAGGTCGCACCGACATCGGCAAACATTCGGATCAGGTCGTCCACAGGTTGCACCATAAGGTGCACATCAATTGGAGCAGTCACACCATGGCCACGCAACGCTTTACAGACCATAGGACCTATAGTCAGGTTGGGCACATAGTGGTTGTCCATAACATCGAAGTGCACAACATCGGCACCCGCTTCGAGGACAGCGTCGACCTCTTCGCCCAGACGGGCAAAATTGGCAGACAGGATGGACGGGGCAATCAAAAAATCAGTCATAAAACACCAGTAATCATTTTAGGCGTAACTATGCGTGACTTCGTTATGGGGTGCAAACACTTTGCCCTACAAGAATGTTTTGGCGCTGATAAATGCCAAAACATAAAAAAGACCATTTGCTGCCAAATGGTCTTTTAAGGGGTGACAACTTAATACCACTTAGTCACCTTGTTGCTTTTCTTTCATTTTCTTTTTGCGTTCTTTCATCGCAGCTCTGGCCTCTTCTTTCGTCAACGAACCGTCACCATTAACATCCATTTTGGCAAAACGCTCCCGCCGCTGATCGGTCATCTGCGCCAGAGCTTGCTCATGCTCCTGAGTAGAAATGGAACCATCACCATCTAGATCTGCACGCTTAAACATCTCTTTGACCGGGTGCTTCATTTCACCATGATCACCTTTATGGTGATCGGCCAAAGCGCCCATTGAGCACATAGCCGTCAATGTAAAAATCATTAAATTACGCATAACCCACCTTCTTATTAGTATTGAATCACCAACAACGTCAGGCTCGCCAATTGGTTGACGATCAAGCGTATTGATAGTCCTTAAATTGGTCGCGCAAATCTTTTTTACTGATTTTCCCCGTTGCAGTGTGAGGAATTTCAGCGACAAAAATGCAGTCCTCAGGGATCCACCATTTGGCAATCTTGCCCTCAAGAGAGCTGAGCACGCTGGCTTTATCAGGGCTGGAACCTTCCACGGGAATAACGATTAGCAACGGCCGCTCAGTCCACTTCGGATGAGAGACACCGATCACGGCCGCTTCCTGAACATCTGGATGAGCCATTGCTGCATTTTCCACATCGATAGAGCTGATCCACTCACCACCAGATTTAATGACGTCTTTAATGCGGTCGGTAATGGTCACATAACCCTGCTCATCGATAGCGGCCATATCACCGGTATTGAACCAGCCATCTTCATCTACTGCAGGTTTATCGTCCAGTCGGTAGTAACCACTGCAAACCCACGGCCCCTTAACCAACAAAACACCGGAGGCAACGCCATCCCAGGGCAGTTCATTGTTATCGCCGTCAACTATTTTCATTTCGACACCATAGACGACACGGCCTGCGCGAACACGGTAGGTATCCTGCTCTTCCTGAGTGCCTTGTTTCATCCAATCCATCGGTCGATTGTAAGATCCGAGAGGACTCATTTCAGTCATACCCCAACCCATGTGCACCATAACGCCATGCTTTTCCATCTCCTGCATCAACGACAGTGGGCATGCAGAGCCGCCGGAAACCACTGATTTTAATGTCTCTACGGTTCGTCCTGAGGCATTGAGATAACCCACCAGCGCCAGCCACACAGTGGGCACGCCGAGTGAATAGTTAACCTTCTCTGAGTTGATGAGATTGGTCAGCGTTTCACCATCCGCCATTTTTGGCCCCGGGAACACAAGCTTGGCACCAACCATTGGACCGTTATAGGCCGTACCCCAGGCATTAACATGGAACATTGGCACAATAGGCATCACCACATCTTGCCCGGAGAGGTTCATAACATCCGGGGTTGAGCCGACAATGGAATGTAAAACGGTACTGCGATGGCTATAGAGAACACCCTTAGGATTTCCGGTGGTGCCTGAGGTGTAACACATGGAGCTGGCACTGTTCTCCTCCAATTGCGGCCAGTCAAAGCTATCTGACTCGCCTTCAATAAACGCCTCGTAGCAATGTGCATTTTTGAGACTGGTCTCCGGCATATGTGCCGTATCAGTCATAACGACAAAGCCCTCTACATGGGGAAGCTTGTGCTGCAGCTGCTCCAGCAGCGGCACAAACATCGGATCAGTGAAAATAAACCGGTCTTCCGCATGATTAATAATAAATTCGATCTGCTCTGGGAACAGGCGCGGATTAATCGTGTGACAAACCTGTCCTGAACAAGAAATGGCGTAATAAAGCTCAAAGTGACGGTAGTCGTTCCAGGCTAACGTGGCAATGCGATCACCTGACTCAAAACCGACCTTCTTTAAAGCGTTTGCCATCTGGCGCACACGTCGGAAGGCATCTTTATAGGTATATTTGTGCAGCGGGTTATCGCCAGTTACTGAAACAATTTCACTTTTCCCATTAATTCGGTCAGCGTGATTCATTATTGTTGTTATGGTCAGCTGGGAGTCCATCATTAAGCCATTCATTGTTAATTCCTCGGTGTCTTTTTAATTCTA
>Ga0136655_1000189_pt1 | contig 27685 bp, 24 predicted proteins | sample CPBDNA_2_FD_94863 | JGI IMG/M metagenome (GOLD analysis project Ga0136655, IMG submission 94863) | Freshwater to marine salinity gradient microbial communities from Chesapeake Bay, USA - CPBay_Spr_15_0.8_DNA (version 2) | ecosystem: Environmental > Aquatic > Marine > Coastal | place: USA... | reverse complement strand
GTCTTGATCGGGATCGCTGAGCCAAAGGCTACCGGGAGTCCAGTTGGATCCACCTAAAAGCGACTGAAAGTTTCCTGCAACGCTGATTCCTTGCGGATGAATGCTGTGTCCTTTCATATTCACTTTTAACTGCACGGGAAGGTTTTGAGCCCAGATGGAAGGAAAGAAGAAGAAAACAGTAAGGAAAAAAGAAAAGAGAATTCGCATGAGAGATATATTGAATGAAGGACTTTAAAATAGAACCCCAACCCGAATAACCGGATTGGCATAGACAGAGCGGAGCGGGTCATACAAGACATTGAAGAGAATAGAAAAGTAAAAAGGACTTTCATCGGGAAGGTAAGCGCCACCAAGATAGAGAGCACTGACCCACTCTTCGCCAAGGACCGGATTTGTTCCATTAATAAATCCTTTAACCACCTGAGCGCGCAGCAATTCGTATTCGGCGGCAAGGGCAATAGGGCCGTAGACCTTGTAGTTTACGAAAGGACTAAAACCGTAAATACTTTGTTCGAGCTTGGGTTCAAACCTTCCATCTGAAACATATAAGTAGGTAAGTCCTAATCCCGCAAGCAAACGGTCGTTCACCGGATAAGCCACTCTAGGATTGAGCATTACAGAAGTAATGGTTCCAAATTGCAGGCCTCCTGTACCACCGTAGCGCAATTTTTTATAGAAAGGAGTTTTATCTGTATTGGGCGCTGGCTTTGATTTTTCATTCTTTGGAACAGGTTTATCAAAGACTTTAGCGCTGTCTTGAGTTGGACTTTTAGCTGGATTTTTTTCGAAGCGATTGGGTACCTGTGCATTCAGGGCAATTGCGGATATTAGCAAGCCCACTGAACAGAGAGCTCGAAGCTTTGTTTTCAACATAGCTCAAAGATAAGCGAGAAGGCTGTAAAGCTTTACCATGCAGGGCAGTATTAATTGTATTTTTGAACGCGAATAAACCCGCCGGTTGGATTTTAAAATATGGATAGATTTTCCTTCTTAGGAAGTGCACATATAGGGTTCATAGATGAACTCTACGAAAAATACCTACGCTATCCAGATAGCGTAGAGCCGAGTTGGAGAGCTTTTTTTCAGGGCTATGATTTTGCTCGAGAAGGCTATTCTTTTGAAGCTCGAGAGCTAGAAATGAGTGAAGTTCCAGAAGAGCTTCGCAAAGAGTTTTTGGTGATCGATCTTATCAATGATTACCGTAAAAGAGGGCATCTCTTTACGGCCACCAATCCGGTTCGTTCTCGAAGAACCTACACCCCTTCGCTTGAATTGGCGAATTACGGCTTGTCGGAGAAAGATCTTGCTACTTCCTTTATGGCAGCAGCAGAGGTGGGACTTACTGCGCCTTCCCCCTTGTCTGAAATCCTTAGGTATCTGAATGCGGCTTATTGCCAATCGATTGGATTGGAGTTTATGTACATTCGAGATAAGGAAGTGGTTGCCTGGATTTTGTCTAGAATTCATGCCAATGAGAATCAGCCTAGTTTCAGCGCGGATCAGAAAAAAGCCATATTGAGCAAGCTCAATGAAGCAGTTTCTTTTGAGAATTTCTTGAATACCAAGTTCGTAGGACAAAAGCGCTTTTCGATAGAAGGAGCCGAATCGGTTATACCCGCATTAAATATGTTGGTGAATCGTGCATCGGAATTGGGAGTAAAAGAGATTGTAATGGGCATGGCCCATCGCGGAAGATTGAATGTTCTTTCGAATATATTTGGGAAGGAACCCCGTGAGATTTTTTCTGAATTTGAAGGTAAATTCTTCGATGGTGAAGAATTAGACGGAGATGTGAAATACCATTTGGGGTATTCATCCACCAAAACGCTGGAGAATGGAAGGGAAATACGCCTCAACTTATCGCCCAATCCTTCGCATTTGGATGCCGTTGATGCCGTGGTAGAGGGTATTGCCCGAGCGAGAATCAACAGCGATTATGGAACTACTGCGGGCAAAGTACTTCCTATACTTATTCATGGCGACGCCTCCGTAGCCGCCCAGGGGATTATCTACGAGGTGGTGCAGATGGAAACCTTAGATGGATATAAAACCGGAGGAACAATCCATATCGTTATCAATAATCAAGTTGGTTTTACTACCAATTATTTAGATGCGCGTTCGTCAACCTACTGCACGGATATTGCCAAGGTGGTACTTGCACCCGTTTTGCATGTGAATGGTGACGACGTAGAAGCCGTTTGTCATGCCATTCTCTTTGCTGTGGAATACAGACAGAGGTACAACAAGAATATATTCATCGATTTATTGTGTTACCGCAAGTACGGACACAACGAAGGAGATGAGCCGCGTTTTACTCAGCCACTACTCTACAAGGCCATTGCCAAACATCCGAATCCCAGAGAGATTTACTCGAAGAAACTGATTGCCGAAGGAGTAGTTGGAAAGGATATTATAAAGGAATTAGAAAGTCACTTTAAGGCTTCGTTGGAAGAAGATTTCGACGAATCGAAGCAAATAGAGAAGAATGTAATTATTCCTTTCTTAGAAGATTATTACAGTCATTTAAGACCTAGTAAGCCCGCGGACTTCGATTTCTCACCCGAGACGGGATTTGCAGAAGAAGAATTGCGGTTTATTGTCGAAAAAATCACTCAGCTTCCGGCAGGCAAGAAATTCTTTAATAAGATAAGTCGTCTATTGGCAGATCGGGCCAAGATGGTGAACGAAAGAGATGCCTTAGATTGGGCTATGGGCGAATTATTGGCTTATGGTTCATTGCTGTTAGAAGGTCATGGCGTTCGCTTGAGCGGGGAAGATTGTGAGCGCGGAACCTTCTCTCATCGGCATGCAATTATAAAGGTAGAAGACTCTGAAGAAGAGTACAATTTGCTGAATGATATGCGTGAGAATCAAGGCAGAATGACGGTCTACAACTCTCACCTAAGTGAATATGGTGTTCTTGGTTTTGACTATGGCTATGCCCTAGCTACACCAGACGGCTTAACCGTATGGGAAGCGCAGTTTGGCGATTTTGCCAATGGAGCTCAGATTATCATTGATCAGTTTATTACGGCTGCGGAAGACAAATGGAGAATACAGAACGGACTGGTACTCCTTCTTCCCCATGGATATGAAGGACAGGGTGCGGAACATTCCAGCGCCAGATTAGAGCGGTTCTTACAGATGTCGGCCCAGTACAATATTCAAGTAGTGAATGTGACCACACCGGCTAATTTCTTCCATCTTTTAAGAAGGCAGTTAAAACGTCCGTTCCGCAAGCCATTGGTAGTCATGTCTCCCAAGAGTTTATTGAGACACCCAAAATGTGTTTCTTCACTTTCTGAATTTACCAAGGGCAACTTTAAGGAACTCATAGACGATTCGGTAGAAGACAAGCAGAGCATAAAGAAGGTGGTGTTCTGCTCGGGAAAATTGTATTATGAATTATTGGAAGAGCGCGCAGCGCGTTCTGCTGATGAGGTGGCAATTGTTCGAATAGAGCAGTTGTATCCTTTCCCAGAGAAGCAATTCAGGGAAGTTTTGAAGAGTTATTCGAATTCAGAGAAAATTGTATGGGCTCAGGAAGAGCCACAGAATATGGGTGCAAGAGCACATATTCTATTGAGTTTACGCGATATAAATTGGTTGGATGTAAGTGCGCCTGCGAGTGCAGCACCTGCCTCTGGATCGCATCAAGCGGCACATAAAATTCAGCACGATCTGATTGCCAAAACATTTGAAATTTAAAATAAAACCCATCCTCCTATGATCCTTGAAATGAAAGTACCTTCTCCTGGCGAATCCATCTCTGAAGTTGAGATTGCTTCATGGTTGGTACAAGATGGCGACTATGTTGAGAAGGACCAAGAAATTGCCGAAGTAGATTCCGACAAAGCTACCTTGGCCTTGCCTGCTGAAGAAAGCGGTATTATTAAACTCATTGCTTCCGAAGGCGAAGTGGTGGCGGTGGGTCAAGTGGTTTGCACCATCGATACCAGCGCTTCTGCCCCTGAAGGAGGTTCTGCCCCTGAGAAAAAAGCAGAAGAAAAAGTGGAGGCGAAGCCTGCTCCTGCAGCAGCTCCTGCAACGAATTATGCCACGGGCACTCCTTCTCCTGCCGCCAAGAAATTGATGGATGAGAAAGGGGTTAAGCTGAATGCTGGATCTGGCAAGGATGGTCGAATTACTAAAGAAGATGTGGTGAATGCCGCGGTAAGTATGGGAACTTCTACTGGTGGTCCTCGTTCTACCGAGCGCAAACGCATGAGCAGTCTTCGCCGCAGTCTTGCAAAGAGATTAGTAGCGGTTAAGAGTGAAACCGCCATGCTGACTACCTTCAACGAGGTAGATATGAAACCTATATTCGACCTAAGAGCGGTTCACAAAACCAAATTTGCTGAAAAGCATGGAGTAGGTCTCGGCTTTATGTCTTTCTTCACCCTAGCGGTAACACGTGCCTTGAAGCTTTATCCAACGGTAAATGCCATGATCGATGGCGATGATATGATCACTTTCGAATATTGTGATATCTCCATAGCCGTAAGTGGTCCGAGAGGATTGGTAGTTCCCGTTGTGCGCAATGCGGAGAATTTGAGTTTTGCCGGTGTTGAAAGGGAGATTAAGCGATTGGCCATACGCGCCCGTGAAGGCGATATTACGATTGATGAAATGACGGGTGGAACCTTTACCATTACCAATGGCGGGGTTTTCGGATCTATGCTTTCAACGCCCATTATCAATCCACCTCAAAGCGCCATTTTAGGAATGCACAATATTGTAGAGCGTCCTGTGGTGGTGAACGGAGAAATTGTCGTTCGTCCTATTATGTATGTTGCTCTTTCATATGACCATCGAATTATTGATGGAAAAGAAAGTGTTGGGTTCTTAGTGGCAGTTAAAGAAGCTCTAGAAAATCCAACGGAACTGTTGATGAACAATCAAATAGAAAAAGCGCTAGAGTTGTAAACCCCATTATGAAATGACCGATATAGAGATTGCCCGTAAAGCCCAGGCCTTACCCATTGTAGAGATTGCAGCAAAGCTGGGAATTTCTTCAGAAGAGTTAGAGGTCTATGGCAAGTACAAGGCAAAAATCCCTCTAAATTACGGTCAGGAACAGCCCAAGAAGGGAAAACTCGTATTGGTTTCGGCTGTCTCTCCTACACCCGCTGGAGAGGGAAAGACCACCTGCACCATTGGTTTGTTGGATGGATTGGCGAAAATTGGAAAGAAGGCCGCTGCCGCATTGCGTGAGCCTTCGCTCGGACCCGTATTTGGAATGAAGGGAGGAGCCACGGGAGGAGGCTATGCACAAGCGCTTCCGATGGAAGACATCAATCTTCATTTTACGGGCGACATCTATGCAGTTGAACGGGCACATAATCTCTTAGCTGCTTTATTAGACAATCATTTACATCATAAACTCAGTCCAGAGATCGATTTGCGTCAGCTCTTTTTCAAAAGAGTAATAGATATGAATGATCGGGCTCTGAGGCAAACGACTATTGCATTAGGAGGAAAAGCGAATGGTTTTCCTCGTGAAAGCGGATTTGATATCACAGCCGCATCGGAGATTATGGCAATTCTTTGTTTGGCAAACGGATACGAGGATCTTACCGAAAGAGTGGGAAATATTGTTTTAGGACAAGGGAAGGAAGGGCTCATTCGTGCAAAGGATATTAAAGCTCAAGGTGCCATGACGGCTCTGTTGCGCGATGCTTTAAAGCCCAATTTGGTGCAGAGTTTAGAAGGAAATCCCATTCTGATGCACGGTGGTCCTTTTGCAAATATTGCTCAGGGAACCAATAGCTTACTGGCCACCAAAGCCGCAATGAATTTGGCAGATATTACCGTAACCGAAGCCGGATTTGGATTTGATCTAGGAGGCGAGAAGTTCATAGATATTAAATGCCGAGTAGGAGGTATTTTTCCAGATGCATTGGTTTTGGTTGCGACCATCCGTGCATTGAAATACCATGGGGGTCTTGGACTAAAGGAGTTGGATAAGACTGATTTGGAGGCCTTGAGAAAAGGCTTTTCCAATCTGAAACACCATATTGGAAATGCCTTAAAGTTTGGATTGCAGCCAATCGTAGCCATAAATCATTTTGTTTCAGATAGCGATGAGGAGGTGAAATTGCTTCAGCAGTTATGTAAGGACGAAGGCGTAGAGGCAGTAGTAAGTAAAGCTTGGGCTCAAGGAGGCGCAGGCGCAATAGAACTAGCCGAGGCCGTAAGTCGTGTTCTTGAAACAACAAGTACCCATCCTAAATTCTTGTATGAAACAGAAGCAGGATTAGAAGATAAGATCAGAAGTATAGCCACTTCTTATTATGGCGCCAACGACATTGAATTGAGTAGCCAGGCAAAACGAAAATTGCAATTGTTTGAATCGTACCTGGGTAAGAGCTTGTTGGTTTGTATGGCCAAAACGCAAAAATCTATTTCAGATGATCCCGCACGTTTGGGTAGTCCGGCCGATTATGCCTTCAAGATCAATGATGTTGAATTGAGTGCAGGAGCGGGCTTTATTGTTCCTATAGCAGGGGAGATGATGCGTATGCCCGGTTTACCCGTTGGTCCAGCGGCACACGACATATTTGTAGATGCGCAGGGCAATATTCAAGGCCTATTCTAAAGGGCTGGAATAATCCAACCCTGTAAAGAAATAGCACTGCTTAAGGTTTGTAGGATTTCAATGCCTCGAAATAGGCTGAAAACGCATTTCTTCCAACCGCACTAATAGAGCATTTCGTATTCGGATAGTTGCCTTTATATCCCTTCTCAATTTCGATGTATCCAGCCTCTTTGAGTTTGTTTAGCTGAACACTTAGATTGCCACGAGTAGAGCCTGTTTCATCTAGAAGGAATCCGAATTCGGCATTTTCAATTCCAATGAGCAAACTCATAATCTGCAATCGCAATTGGTTGTGCAAAAGAGGATCGAGAGGTTCAAACATCTAGGCTCACTTTTGATCTTAACAAATAACCCGGTATAAGGTAACTCATGGTTACACTGAGTGCTAGAAGAAGCAATACGTTTTCAAAGCTCTTATGTAAATCGGGAATAAAGGCAATAACAAAGCTGAGTACAATGGAGAGAATACCGCCAATGGTTAGAGGTTTAAATTTTAGCACTCCGCCAGAGACGAATGTGCCTATGCCATAGAAGAGAATAATTAAGACATAGCTGTGTGTCCATCCAATAACGTTTGAGAAAGCAAGAGAAAAGAAGATACCCATGGTAATTCCGATCCAAAGAAACTTCATAACAGTATCCATTAGGGTGGTATGCTTTTGTTTTAAGCGGTGCTTCCTTCCAGCTAAAGAACTGCTAACACCTGCAAGAGGCATACTGATTATCCAAACCATAAAATGATAGGGTGAGTTGAATTGAGTAAGTAAGATGTACTCAATCAATACAGAAAGAAGGACTAACCAGCCCCAGATGAGGTAGAAAATACTGTTGCTGCGAATATTATAACGCGTGCGCTCTAACATATCGGCAATGGTTTTTAGTTGTTGAGCTTGTTCAATTGTATTCATGATTGCGATTTTGTTTCGACAAATATAAACAAGTTTATAAAATAAACAAGAATCGATAGAGACGAAGTATCTTTATCAAAACGAAAATCTAGGTTTTATGTGGAAGTATCTTTTAGTATCGATGTTGATAGTAAGCAGCAGTTTATTCGGACAGAAGAAGAAAAGTCCTCGACTGGAAGCTTCGGGCACAATAGACGGAGTTCGCGTTGAAGTGGCTTATGGTGCTCCATCAGTTAAGGGCAGAACCATTTTTGGTGATCTAGTACCCTATAATAAGGTTTGGAGAACGGGTGCGAATGAGAACAGTATCATCACTCTATCGCAGGATTTAATTGTTGGTGGCGAACGATTGGCAGCCGGAACGTATGGATTATTTACCACTCCAACAGCGGAGGGATGGAAGATTCATTTTAATTCAGAGAGCGATAATTGGGGTGCATACAGTTATTCGAAATCGAAGGATGTATTGGTTGTTTCTGTAGATATTGTTGCCTTAGATAAATTGGTTGAGCAACTGAGTATGCGATTTACAGAAGAGAGTTTAATCATTGAATGGGAAAAGACCTCGGTAGTCATTCCTCTAACGAAGCCATAAGCTATAGGCTAATGTATGCGTATTGATAAGTTTCTTTGGTGTGTTCGTTTAATGAAGACGCGCTCTGTTTCTTCGGAAACCATTCAGAAAGAAAGTGTTCAGGTAAATGGGCAGGTTGTAAAGCCTTCTAGATCTATAAAGGTAGGCGATGAAATTTCCATTCGAACGATTGGTATTATTCGAAAATATCAGGTGAAAGACCTGCCTCCTTCGAGGGTAGGCGCTCCAAAAGTCTTAGATTATATCTTAGATATTACTTCTGCAGAGGAAAAAGAAAAAGAGACTTTTTTAAAGTTGATGCGTTCCTTGCAACGACAAGTAGGAACGGGAAGGCCGACCAAGAAAGACAGAAGAGAAATAGATCGCCTTACGGATTCAGAATAGGTGCTCAAGTGTTTTTCAATGACATTGGCCTAGGAATAAAATAAAAACGAGCGAATAGTTTGCAAACTATTCGCTCGTTTTTTTCTTCCTCATTTCAGATTTATTCGAAAGTGGGCTTCCTCTTTTCTAAGAAGGCAGTGGTTCCCTCTTTAAAATCGTGGGTCGCGAAAGCTCTTCCAAAATTGTTGATTTCGGTCTCATATCCCATCCTTCTATCCATCATTCCGGCATTTACCGCTTCTATTGTGAGTGCCAAAGCAGTAGACGATTGCGCCGCACATTTCTCAGCAATGATTATACATTCATTAATAAGTTCACCTGGCACACAGATTTTATTGATTAGTCCAATTTCCATAGCCTGTTCTGCATTAATCATCTGAGCAGAAAGGATTAACTCCATCGCTCTTCCTTTGCCTACCAACATGGCTAAACGTTGGGTTCCACCATAACCAGGAATAACTCCAAGGCCAACTTCTGGCAATCCCATTTTTGCCTTTTCACTGGCATATCGGAAATGGCAGCTCATGGCGAGCTCCAATCCACCCCCTAATGCAAATCCGTTTATTGCTGCGATCATAGGCTTCCGCATATTTTCAACCTTATTAAAGAGCTCTTCTTGTCCGCGACGGGCCAATTCTTTTCCTTCTTCTGCAGTAAAAGCGGCAAATTCAGAAATGTCGGCTCCAGCCACAAAGGCTTTATCACCCGTTCCTGTCAGCACAATTGCTCTTACCGATTTGTCGTCATTTAGGCTGTCGAGTTGATGCGATAGTTCTGCAATGGTGGCAGCATTGAGCGCATTCATTTTTTCAGGGCGGTTGATACTCAAAAGGGCAATAGCGCCTTTGTGTTCTACGGTAGTATTCATAGGTTCTGAGGAATTTTCTTTACGCTACGAAGGTATTCAATTCGGCCTTGCAAGTCGGAGTGGAAGGAAAATCAAATCGTCATAATTTTCGAAATCTAGGTTTCCGAAAGAGCTATTCCAAGCTCGAAACAACTTCCCATTCCTGGGTTCGAATGGATAGAAATACTTCCATCGGATTGTTCCACAATACGCTTCACCATAGCCAATCCTAAGCCCATACCGCCTGACTTGGTAGTAAATTGGGGCTCGAATATTTTTTCCATTTGGTGTTCGGGAATGCCGCTTCCATTGTCGCAGATTCGAATAATAGCCGCACGACCCTTTTTGAAGGCTTCTACTTTAACGCTCGCCTTTCTGTCGGCAGGAACCGATTGGATGGCATTCTTAATTAGATTATTCATAACCCGCAGCCATTGATCTTTATCGGCATTCACCCATAGATCAAGCTCATTGGTTTTATAAGAGACCCCCTGTTCGCTAAATAATTCGGTGCTTTTATGTACAACATCCAAGAGATTGAATCGCTGCTTTTTCAACTTTGGAAGAGAAGAAAATCGAGCAAAAGCTTCTGCAATCTGACTGAGCGTATCAATCTGCCCGATCATAGATTGGGTCATAGATTTAATCTTTTCAGAGCCTTTTACTTCCTCCCTTTGTTCGAGCATTTGAAGCTGCAGTCGCATGGGAGTTAAAGGATTTTTGATTTCATGAGCCACTTGTCTTGCCATTTCCTGCCAGGCATGATCGCGTTCTTTTCGGGCCAATTCAACAGCACTCTCCTCAAGAGCCATTAGCATTCGGTTGTATTCATCTACCAATTCGCCTATTTCATCGTTGGTATGCCAGCTCAAGGGTTCATTCTTACCCGTTAAGCGGGTGGCATTTAATCTTTTTCCAATTTCAGAAAGAGAGCTAGTTATATAGTTTGAAACGAAGTAAGCAACCAAGGCTGCGGCAGCGAAGAGGAGAAAATAGATTTCGGCTAAGGTTCGAAGAAAACCGCGCAATTCTGAAACATGGCTTTGATCAGATTTGAAATAGGGCAGATTCATTAGAGCCATCGGATTCCCGAAGCTATCGGATATATAATCAAATGAGGAAAGAAATTCTCCTCCACCTACTGAAGTCATAATGGGAGGATCTTCTCTTTCAATTCTACCCATTAAATCGGAGTCTAGTTGAAGGGGAATGCTCTCTTGATCTACCATTTCTTGGTTGGAAGAAATGAGCAATTTGCCACTTAAGCTGTAGATATTGATGTCTAATTGATGGATATCAGCCAGTTCGCATATTTTTTCATTAAAGAGCTGAACTAAACTATCGGGTTGATACACTGTAGTTTGTTGCTGAAGGAAATAATCAACAGCAGCATTTACGGCATCTTCCTTCCGCTTTAATCGCTCGAGGTGATATTGTTCATTTTCTTTGCGAAAATGGTAAAAGGTAATGGCGCCAGTAAGGAAAAACGAAACCAGAATTAGTACCACCATGGCCATAAATATCCGGATGCGAAGGCTAGAAGTGGGTGGTTTAAACATGCTCATTACTGCATCAAAAGCTACACCATTTTTTTAATTTTTCAAGAATAAAAAAAGGGGAGAGAAATTAGATTCCCTCCCCTGTGTCTATTTTGAACTCTAGAACTATTTAACTCCTAGATTTTCTATTCCCATATTATAAAAGCTGAAGGCCATTAGGTCGGCAGCTTCGTCTAAAATCATAGAGGTAGGCTTTCCTGCACCATGTCCTGCATTGGTTTCTATTCGAATAAGCACGGGGTTTTCACCTACGTGTGCTTTTTGCAATGCAGCAGCAAATTTAAATGAATGGGCAGGCACAACTCTATCGTCGTGATCTGCAGTGGTAATCATGGTTGCTGGATAGCTGGTATTCGGTTTGCAGTTGTGTACGGGAGAGTAGCCAATTAAGTAGCGGAACATTTCTTCCGAATCTTCGGAGGTTCCATAGTCGTAGGCCCAACCCGCTCCGGCAGTAAATTTATGGTAGCGAAGCATGTCTAAAACACCAACCGCTGGCAGTGCCACAGCAAATAGGTCGGGTCTTTGGGTCATACAAGCACCTACTAATAAACCGCCATTACTTCCACCTTTAATCCCTATTTTCTCTTTTGATGTATAGCCTTCTTTCATAAGATATTCAGCTGCCGCAATGAAATCGTCGAATACATTCTGCTTTTTCATTTGGGTTCCAGCCGTATGCCATTCTTCGCCATACTCTCCTCCACCTCTCAAGTTAGCAACGGCGTAGACTCCGCCATTTTCCATCCAAACTAGGTTGGCAACAGAGAAACTTGGAGTAAGACTGATGTTGAATCCACCGTAACCATATAGAATGGTAGGATTAGATCCATCCATTTGGATTCCCTTTTTATGAGAAATAATCATTGGAATTTGGTTGCCATCTTTCGAAGTGTAGAATATTTGCTTTGTTTCGTACAAAGCAGGATCAAAATCTACATTGGGTTTTTGATAGATTTCAGACTGACCATTTTCCGGATTGAATTTGTAAATGGTAGAAGGTTGGATGGAATTGGTAAATGAATAATACAGTTCTTTATCATCCCAACGACCTCCAAATCCTCCAGCACTTCCTACGCCTGGGAGTTCAATTTCTCTTAGCAACTCTCCCTTGAGATTAAACTGACGAACTAAACTAGTGGCATCTTTCAAATAGGTACCGAAGAGGTAGCCACAACCACTTCCTGCCGAAAGTGGCATTTCGTTCTCTGCGATAATTTCTGTCCAGGTTTCGCGGGCAGGAGAAAGAATATTCATCTTCATGATCCGCTTATTTGGAGCGCCGAAATTGGTGGAAATATAAAGGTCATCGCCTTCACTATGAATTACTCCGTATTCATTTTCAAAGCCGATAATAATAGGCATAATGGGACTGTCAGGCTTCGAAAGATCTTGAATATAAAGCTCATCACCTGTTGTAGAAACAGCTGCATTGATAATTAAAAAGCGATTGTCTTCTGTTACCGTTCCATTGATGTATCTTCTGGGAAGATCTTTTCCACCAAAAATCAGAAGATCGTCGCTTTGCTTGGTTCCTAATTTGTGGAAGAAGAGTTTGTGATGTTGAGTTAATCCGCTCAATTCAGAACCTTCCATAGGCTTGTCGTAGCTAGAATAATAGAAGCCTTCGTTTCCTTTCCAAGAAGTTCCAGAGAACTTCACATCATACAAGGTGTCTTCCAGAATTTCCAAGGTTTCTACATCGCGGATGATGACCTTTCTCCAGTCGCTACCCCCTTCGGAAATCTGATAGGCGATGATGCTTCCATCCTCCGAAAAACTGAGTCCAGCCAAAGAGGTAGTTCCATCCTCCGAAAAGCTATTGGGATCTAAAAAAACCTCTGGTTCCGCACCTTCTTCGCGAATGCGGTACATAACGCTTTGATTTTGAAGGCCATCATTTTTAAAGAAATAAGTGTATTTACCTTCTATAAAAGGACTCCCAATTTTTTCATAGTTCCAAAGAATTTCAAGACGGTCGCGCAAGATTTTTTTGAAAGGAATACTGCCCAGATACGACTGAGTTACTTCGTTTTGTGCTTGAACCCATTGAGTTGTTTCTTCAGAACGATCGTCTTCTAGCCAACGATAGGGATCGGAAACATCCGTACCGAAATAGGTTTCTACAATGGTACTGTCTTCACGGGTTTCGGGATAAGTAAGCGCCATTTTGGTCTTTTTTTCAGAAGGGTTGCATCCTACAAGTAGGGCGAGGGCAAGAATAGAACCTAAAGGTTTTAACATAGGAGTTGGTGTTATAATTCACTCAAATATAATTGAATACGACGGTAATTATGGGTTTACCGAGAAGGTTTTCCCCAGATTCAGCACAATTTTCAATGCTTTTGGAAAGGTAGGTAATCCGTTTTCTGAATGGGTCGATTTTTTTCAATTTCTTCCAGCGGCTCACAAGCTTTTAGGCTAGAATGGCATTGGGCGGGTAGTTTCATATACAATTCGGTTCCCATGGTTTTCCAATCAATCATTCGACGGTCGATGGTTCGTACTATTTCGGCAGGATTGCCAACGACAAGGCTGCGAGGGGGGATGTTCATTTTTGCGCGCACAAAGGAAAGTGCGCCGATGATGCTTTCCTCGCCAATGATCACTTCATCCATTACTACTGAGTTCATTCCAACCAATACATTCCGGCCGATGCTCGCCCCATGAATAATGGCCCCATGACCAATGTGCGCCATTTCTTCCAATACAACTGTAACACCGGGAAACATATGTACGGTGCAATTTTCCTGAACATTGGCGCCATCTTTCACTTCAATTTTACCCCAATCGCCGCGCAAAACCGCACCAGGGCCAATATAGACTTGCTTGCCAATAATTACATTTCCAATGACCGAAGCCTGTGGATGAACAAAGGAGGAGGGATGAACAACAGGTCGGAATCCTTCAAATTCAAAAATCATACAGATAGGTTTTCTAGTACAACCGCATAACCTTGGCCCACACCAATACACATGGAAACGAGGGCATATCGCTTTGCTGTTCTTTGCAATTGAAGAGCCGTAGAATACAAGATTCGAGAGCCCGACATTCCAAGAGGATGACCAATAGCGATGGCTCCACCATTGGGATTAATACGCGGATCGTTGTCATCCAAATGAAGGGCCCGTGTGCAGGCAAGTACTTGAGCGGCGAAGGCTTCATTGAGTTCAATAACATCCATTTGATCGAGGCTTAATCCGGCTCTTTGCAATGCCAGTTGAGAAGCGTATACCGGACCAATACCCATAATTCTGGGTTCAACACCACTAACACCCGAAGCCACAATGCGCGCCTTTGGCTGAAGTTGATTTTCTTTTATGGCTAGCCCGGAGGCGATGAGCAAAGCGGCAGAACCGTCGTTTAATCCGGAAGCATTTCCGGCTGTTACAGTTCCTTCTTTTCTAAATGCAGGACGGAGGGTCGCTAAAATATCGAGAGAAGTATCGGCTTTGATAAACTCATCTTCACTCACCACTTTGGAAGCTCCTTTTCTTTGAGGAATCAATACAGGAGAAATTTCCTCTGCTAAGATTCCATTTTTTTGGGCAGTGGCAGCCTTTTGTTGGCTATTGAAGGCAAAAAGGTCTTGGTCTTCCCTAGAAATTCCAAATTGATCGACGAGATTTTCGGCTGTTTCACCCATAGCTTCGGTGCCATATAGTGTCTGCATTTGAGGATTAATAAACCTCCAACCAAAGCTAGAATCGTACATTTTAGAATCTGTTCCAAAGGCCTTGCTTGCCTTGCTGAGAACATAGGGGGCGCGAGTCATATGCTCCACACCTCCACTGATAAAAAGCTTTCCTTCATTAGCGCGAATGGCTCTGTGAGCGTGTACAACTGCAGACATTCCAGAAGCACAAAGTCTATTCACCGTTTCTCCGGGTACACTCCAAGGCATTCCCGCGAGAAGAGAAGCCATTCGGGCAACATTTCTATTGTCTTCACCCGCTTGATTTGCACAGCCTAGAATAACATCATCGATTCTTTTTGGATCTAAATCCGGAAGTTTTTTTAGGAGTTCTCGTATGCTGTGTGCTGCTAAATCGTCTGCACGCAATTCGGATAGGGCACCTCCAAATTTTGCAACAGGTGAGCGAGTACCTTCAACAATGAAAGCTTGATTGTCGTCTATCATTTTTCCCATAATTTATCAGTTCTATAAACGGTTCCCCTAAATAAGGCAACCAATTCTATTTCATTTCTATGCATTTGAATTTCATAGACCGCAGTGCGTTTACCAAGATGTCTTTCAACGGAAGTAGCACGTACAAGATCGTTTAGTTGGAGCGGTTTGAAATGCGAAATGGAAGTTTCTACACTTACAGCATGCCGGCCTTGGCTATTGGCTGCAAAGGCCAAAGCACTATCGGCGAGACTAAATGTAATTCCTCCATGTGCGATACCAAATCCATTGGTCATATCTGAGCGAATGCGCATAGAAAGCTCAACGGCCCCTATTTCCACCTTTTCGATTTTAATTCCCAGCCATTGGCTGAATGCATCGTTTTGATACATTCTATGAACAATTTCGTTTGCCGTCATAGCAGTTTCTCTGGAACAGCTAGTTCAAAAGCAGAGATCAATATTGCTGAAACAAGTGTCATTTCAGGTCTAGATTGGAAGGCATTCACCTCCATTCCAGCTAGATCCTCCCATGCTTTTACCATTTCCTGTTGCATCAAGGTGCTGGCTTCTGGATCTTTTCCCTTAGAATGGGCATGAATGGCTTTTTCAAGAGTGGCAGAATCTACATTTTCAATTCTGAGTCCTGTTTTTCTGAATACTTCGGTTAAGAGAAGAGGAAGGAAACTCAAAGCCTCATGTTCTTCGTCGGTAAAATCATCTGCTAAGTTGATGATAAAGCCATAGAGATGAGGTTGTTCTTCGCCCCAATCCAGAAGCCTATCCAGTTTTTCTTGTGTTTTCAACTCTTTAAACCAAGCCCGAACTTCGAGCATGGTTGGAGAATAATTCAAAAGGGGTTCTTCCATGAGTCAAAAGTAGACAAATGAAGTTTCTTTAAGGAGAAAAGGGGAAAGCTTGGAATTGAAAGAAGCAGTTATAGGAAGAAGGGATCTATTGAAATAACAAAGGCTCCGCATGGGAGCCTTTGAAACAGAATCGAAACATATTTATTTAAACCTAACCTAAGAGAAAATCTGAAAAGAACGCAGTCTCTGATTCCTAAACCTTACTATACTTACGCAGCCTATTTATTTAAGGTTGGGTGAAGTATGAATATTTTTTCAGGCATTTGGTATAAAAACGTTTAGAAAATCTATTTATGATGTTAGAACACTTAATTTTGTGTTAAACCTAAGTAGCATGCATCTAGAGAAAAATGATCAAAAGGAAGCCACGGTGCCTTCAACTTCTTTGGAGTTTGCAATACAGCAAAAACGATTTAAAGACGAGTGGCAAAAGGCAGCTATAAACGTAATGTATACGGGCAACTGGTTAAAGAATAGAACATCTGATTTCTTGAAACCTTTTGAATTGACGGCTCAACAATTTAATGTGCTTCGGATTTTAAGAGGACAGCATCCAGAAGGCATTACCACAATGGAAATTCGCAAGAGATTATTAGACAAGATGTCGGATGCCTCTAGAATGGTAGATCGTTTGGAAAGAGACGGTTGGGTGAGTAAACACAGAGATGATATAGACAAACGTTTGGTATCAGTTGTAATTTCTGAGAAAGGGATGAAATGCTTGTTGGAAATTGATGGAATTGAAGCGAAAATGCATGATAGTATCCATAAACTTTCTTCTGAAGAAGCGCATCAATTGAGTCTTCTTTTAGATAAGATTCGTTCAGACAATCCATAGTTCACCAGCTTTTCGCATCTTTTCAGTCTGAAAGACTGTACTCATGGATTTACACCTTCTATTGGCAAACTTGACCAATCCGACTCTGCTCTATTTTTTATTGGGCATACTAGCGGTTTCGGTAAAAAGCGACTTAGAGATCCCGGCGCCTTCCATAAAGTTCATATCTCTCTATCTCTTGTTTTCTATTGGGTTTAAAGGAGGTCAAGAGCTAGCACATGAACATTTTTCCACAGAGATTTATCTATCTCTTTTGTTCGGATTGTTTCTTGCGACGGCCATTCCTTTTTATTGTTTTTACTTGTTAAAGAGGAGGCTAGCTATTTCAGATGCTGCTGCAGTGGCGGCCGCATATGGTTCTGTTAGTGCTGTAACATTTGTAGCAGCTGTTGGATTTTTAGAAATGCAAGAACTTACATTCGGAGGTCAAATGGTGGCGGTGATGGCTTTAATGGAAGCACCTGCTATCATTATGGGGGTTATTTTGTTGAAGAAGTTTGAGACGAAAACAAAAAATTCCGTTTCCATGTCGAGCATCGTCCGACATTCGGTAACAAATGGTAGTGTCTTGATGATTATAGGGAGTTTAATTATTGGATTTATAGCCGATTCAAAACAGGCGGAAGGAATTCTTCCATTTACCACGGATATCTTCAAAGGTTTTTTGGCAATTTTCCTTTTAGAAATGGGAATGGTTACGGCTCGGAGATTTTCAGCTTTTCGCCGTTACGGAAGGTTTGCGCTTTTCTTTGCCATTCTCATTCCAGCAATTAATGGTATAGTAGCCGCATATTTGAGTGGTTTTATAACGGCCGGTTCTGGCAACCGATTCATTTTTGCAATACTAGCTGCAAGTGCATCGTATATAGCGGTTCCGGCTGCTATGCGTTTGGCCGCACCCAAGGCTGATCCCGGGCTCTATATCCCCATGGCCTTAGGCGTTACTTTTCCTTTCAACATTACCTTAGGAATGCCTTTGTATTTCTATGTTGTGCAGAACTTCTAAAGCTATTTTTCAGAGAAGGTGGTCAATGGCCAAATAATTTTGTGCTTGCTTGGAAAATAATTGTCATCGACTTTACTCCCGATCGAACTGCGAGGGAAATCAATATCCTCAATAGCTATAAACTGGGCTACAATCCTATTTTTAAAAACCTTTTCACCTTCAAAAGAAAAGCTGAACGTCTTTGTTTTCTTGAGCCATAAGGTCTGAGAGTTGCCTTCGAAATACACCTCACCAAAGGCTTTGAAAAATCGGAAGCCCAACAACTTGGATTCCATTGCCTTGCTACTCGACATGGGTAAATTCTTTACCTGCATTGGACCAATTTGAATGTCGGCTGATTCGAAAGAACTGCTATCTACTTTCATCCCTAAAACCGTTTCTGTGAAAGCCAGTTTTAGAGCCTTGACGTCTTTTGGTTTGGAAGTTTGGGGTCTGCAGGCAACCTGATTATACCCTAGGTCTATAACGAAAGTGTCTCTTTGGAGTAGCTTTTTATTGTTGAAGGATTCAACTTCCACTGCTTGCAACTGATCTGCACCGTTAATCATCGGCAGGGGAAACCAATCTTCTTTATTCTGCAAAGTAATGGGTGCCAGGGTGGAAAATTCCAGTGTTTGGAAATGGATGGTATAATTGAGTTGAGAAAGAATGTCCAAGCCCAGAATGCCATCAACATTGTTCTCTTCGAGTGTAATAGGTTTATCTTCTAGGGATGCAAAAGAGCCTTTAAACTGAAAGTCAATTTCAGGGATTTTGAGCGTGGCTTTTCGAATAATGTAGATGGAAGATTCTCGGTTGTATGGATCGATCACCTTGCTTTCTGAAACTTTTTTAAAATGAGATCGCTCTGTTGCAGTCAAGAAGAGAATGGTCTTGAGGGCGCCATTGTCTATAAGCATTTTGTGCTTTTGGCCTTCCAACTCAATATGGATAAAGAGTTGGGTTGTGTCTGAATTCGACTCAAGAACAAGGGTTTGCGCGTTTAATGAGGCGTAAATTGAAAGAAGAGAACAGAGAAAGACAAAAAAATAGGACCTCATAGTTTAGGTTTTAAGGGAATATAAAAGTAGGCGAGGATTCACCTGCTTTAAGGTAGAATCCAAATGCGGTAATATAAAAAATGAAGAAATCCAAAATCGGTAAAAATGATACGGGAATTTTTTTCATATTTGTAAAAATATCTTTTATATGATTCCAATTAAAATTCCAACTACTCCTTCCATTTTACCCTTAAGAAAGCGTCATTATGAAAAAGAAAATTTCAAAATCTGTCCGCAATTCCATTTTCAATTATTGCAGACGAAAAACATTTGTCAAGATGAAGCCGCTTGCTAGAAGAAGAAAAAATAGAGAGACAGTGCTACATCAACCCCAAGAAGAGAACTATTATTCACTTCAAATATTGCAAGCTTTTTGCGGGATGGTGAACGAATAAGTGCCTAGTTTTTATTGAGTTCTTCAGAATCTTCAATATCATCCGCATCAGATTCTTTTCCCATAAGAGGGAAGAGCAATTTGCTAAAGGTTTTCTCGGTAATGAGCCTTTCTAAGGTCATCAATAGGGTAGGAAGAATAATAAGATTTGAGAACATTGCGAGAATGAGGGTTACGCTCACGAGCATTCCTAAGGCTTGGGTTCCACCAAATTCAGATGCGAGGAAGATGCTAAAACCGAAAAACAAAACCACAGAGGTGTAGAACATGCTTACGCTCGTATCGCGAATGGCTTCCACAACTGAGGCTCGAATATTCCATTTGGTTCGTTGAAGTTCTTGGCGGTATTTGGCAAGAAAATGAATAGTGTCGTCTACGGAAATTCCAAAGGCGATGGAGAAGACTAAAATGGTGCTCGGTTTTAAGGGTATTCCAGTAAATCCCATAATGGATGCCGTTAAGATCAAGGGGATGAGATTCGGAATGAGTGAAATGATTACCATTCTGAAAGATCGAAAGAGTAGAGCCATAATGATTGAAATTACAGCTATGGCTAGCAACAAGCTAACAATCAGATTTTTAATAAGGTAAGTAGTTCCATTTAAAAAAAGTACGCTGGCACCTGTAATTGTAACATCATAGCGCTCACTATCGAAGAATTCTTCTGCCTTATCTGAGATATTCTTTTGAAGTAAACGCATTTCTTCGGTGCCAATATCCGCAACTTGCATTGTGATGCGGGCTTGGGTTCCGCTGCTATCGATTAGAGAATTTAATAGCGACGAATATCCTTTTCCATGGGGTAAGGATGAATAGACCCATTCTTTATCTTGATTCGTGACTAAGGAATAAAAGGCTGGATCGCCAGAGTAAAAGGCTTGGCGAGCAAACTTGGCGAGGTCTGTTATGGCGATGGATCGACTCAATTTTGGTAAACTGTCTAGACTTCTTTGAAAAGCTTCCATCTTCTTAAGGCTGCTTAGCTTTTCCATTCCGCCTTGGTCGTTCGAGCGCACTACTACCTCAAGAGGAACCACACCTCTGAATTCTCTTTCCAAAAACTTTAAATCCATATAAACCGGATCGTGATGCTGAAAATCATCGCTCAGATTTCCAGTGGTTTTAATTTTCTGTATGCCAAAGTAGCCGGTGATAAGAATTGCGATAGTGAAGGCATACACCCATGGGCGACGATGAGCTACGGTATGAATTAAAAAACCGTTCATTTTACTTACCCACTTCCGGTCTAAATGCGCAAAGTGACGCTCTTTAGGATCACTCATATAGGTATAAGCGATCGGAATAATAATCAATGAAAGAAGAAAAACAACCAGAATATTGATGCAGGCGACCAATCCAAATTCTTTTAAAATAATGCTATCCGTAAGAATGAAGGATGCGAATCCAAGAGCGGTGGTTGTGTTGGTTAAAAGAGTTGCGTTGCCAATCTTTATAATTACCCTTTGAAGAGCCAGAACCTTGTTTCCGTGATGTTTATATTCTTGATGGTATTTATTTATTAGAAAAATACAGTTCGGAATACCGATGACGATAACTAAGGGTGGGATAATAGAACTGAGAATTGTGATTTCAAAGCCCAAAGTGCCAATCAGTCCGAAAGACCAAATAACCCCGAAAATAACAACGACCATAGAAATCATGGTGGCTCGAAAACTTTTCAAAAAGAGTAAAAGCAAGGTAGCCGTTACAAGAAGTGCTAAGAAAATAAAGAGGTATACCTCTCTCTTTAACTTCGTGGTATTTGCCATCCGAATGTGCGGAAGACCTGAAATGTGAATTTCTTCTCCTATGAAACCTTCATATACCTTGGCGGTTTTTTTAATGCTTTCAACCAGGCGTATAATTTCTTTGTTGTACAACATTGAAGTATTCAGCTGTACATACAGCAATGTCGTATTTCCTTTTCTGCTGATTAATAGATCTTTATAAAATGGAAGATCCTTAATCTGTTGCTCAATATTTTTGGCTGAAACAGCATTATAAGGTTCGTTTGAGGTGATTTCTTCCACCTTTAGGGTTCCCAAGCTGTCCTTGCTTATAGAGTAGAACTGGGTAATTGAAACAACGCTTTCCACTCCTTTAATAGCGCTTAATGAATCTGAAAAACTCTTCCAATGGTTTAAAATCCGTGGATCAAACAAATTATCGGAAGACATTCCAACTACCACCGTATTGGCTACTTCACCAAAGGTCTTTTTGAAATCCTCGTAGATGATATGGGTTGTATCATGTTGAGGAAGAATTCTTGAGAATTTATAGGAGACTTGAGTAAACTGAGCTTGATAGCCCATAAAAGCAGTGGCCAATCCTACAATGATCCATAATAGAATTCGATTTCTTAAAATGATACGGGCTACAGTAGACCACATGAAAGGAAAGATAGAAGCGAAAGTGTAAAGAAACTACATTTTTAAAGGACAGCCATTTAGAATGGTGAACTAAGGGTCAATTTAATTGCTAGATTCTCTCCAAATCTTTCCCTACTATAGGCTCCATAGCCATAATATACCCCAGCTCCCATGCCTTGCAGGAGATTGTTGAATTCTATGCCCGATTCGAAAAAGCCTTTTTCTGGAGAAATACCGAGGGGAATAAAGCTGAGATTAGTCGCTTGATTTGTGAGTACTCCTATTCCAAAGCGCTGAACAATTGAAAGGCTGGGTTTCCATTTTCCAATTTTGGTCCAATGCATAGGCATTTGGTAGCGGAGATTAGTGAAGAGCTGTTGGTCGGCTATAAAACTATTGTTAAAGCTGGTTTCTAAATATTCATCCGTGGCAATTCCGAAATAGGGATCGGATCCTTGCAAAGCTCTTCGGGCATTGCTTGGCAAACTAAATAGATAAGACTGTGAGCTCACATTTTGGGTGAAGTCCATTTCTACGGTCCAGGAGAGGTTTCCCCATCTTAAGCTAGACCATTTTTGATGCATTTTTACCATTGCTCGTACAAAAGCATCGCTTCCATCGTTCGGAAGGTAGGTGCTCACTTCGCCATAAAAAACGGGATAACTTCTGTTTGTAATTCTTTTTCCGAATGGACCACCCATATACTTGTCTTTGGCGGCAAAGGCAGTTCCTACAGTAAATACATCGCCTTCGAAAGAACGATTCCCAGCATCTGGCCAATCTAGATGCCTGCTTTCAAGAAAGTCTCTCACTTCTTTTTGCCAACTGAAATTCAGGTGCCAGAAGGGTAATGGATCAATGCGAAGGCTCGTTCCATAACGCCTTACACGATCAAAAACGTCTATCGCGTAATAGTGATTACCCCTTGAATCGAAGAGCCCTTGGGGACGAGTTAAGCTGAAGTGAGTAGAATTTCGCTCAGAAATATCATCTTCAATAAATGCCTTAACCGACCAAATGGATGTAGCCTTTGGACGAAACACCATATCTCCTCCGTATTTCCAGTTCTTGTCTCTGAATCCATAACCAAAATATCCACCAACTGCAAATTTCTTCGAAAGTAACTCGTTGGTATGAAGACCCATCCCCAAACGCAGACCTTCGTAAGGTTGATTGTATCGAGCAATGCGATCTAGATCGAAATCAATAGAACGATATCGAAATTTCTTATTTATTAATGCAGAAAGAAATCCTATTTTCCTTTCCAACCCCACTTCTTTTCCTATGCTGTCTATAACTGTATAAGTTTGACTTTCAACTGAATCAAGTGGTCTAACTCTATAGTTGCTCCAATAATCCTCATCGGTATTATTGGCATTATCGTTCAGTAGTAATTCTAATCTTGGAATTTCTTTTTTATTGAGTGGAGGATTTACGTTGATATCTTTTAGGTAGGTCCAGCCATAGGCAATAGCACCTAAACCATTGAAACTGGCGGCACCACCAAAATCAATGGTCAAGAGAAGCTGTTCTGGAAACCAATGATTCCCTACTTCTTTGTATTTCTGTTGAATTTCAATTTCAATACCACTGGTATCGCTGTCTGAGGCGATTACATTGTGCAATGCGTAGCCTTGGGTTCCTATGTGCATAGTACCTGAAAGTAAATCGGGCCTTTCAGGATCTCTAGGCCGGAAACTGATGGAATAAATAGTATCTGTTGAGTTTTGAAGAGAAGAAGAATAGAGTGTGTCTTGTAGAATGAAGAAGTATTCTCTCATTGAATTCTTCCGAAGCGGGCTGATATATCGAGCCGATAGGATTTCAATTTCATCTTTAAAGAATGAAAAGGATTGAAGTTGGGTGCCAATGAGAGTAAAAGTGGGATTCTGAATTCCAGATATTCTGGAAGCCAAAATTTCTTCGAAGTCTCTTTCTCCTTTTATGTATTTCCTATTGGTTGCCGATTCAGACATGAAAAGGTGACTTCTATCCATGAACTTTTTTACTTCATAGATAGAGCTGTCGGTTTTTCCTTCTGAGTCCAAAATACTAACGCTGTCTGTTTCTACAGTCAGAATCAGTTTATTATAGGATTGATATTCAAATGTTTCGAGATGAAGTGGGTCGTTCTGAGGACGAAGGACAGAAGCCTTACGAATGATTCTATGTGCAGGATTTTCACCCGGCATCGCAACGGCTTCCATAAGAATTACATCTGATCTTTTCAAACGAATAAGCAGTGGCTCAGTTCGCATAGGGTCGATAACTAAGGATAGCTTTTCATACCCAACATATGTAATCTGAAGGTTTTGGATTTGCTCAGATGATTCTAACTCGAAGAAGCCATCTAAGTCTCCTATTGTTCCTGCTCGTTTACCATTATAGGTGATGCTGACAAACGGAAGACCCTGACCATCGGTATTGTCTACAACCCTGCCTTTCACACTGCTTTGAGCCAGAATAGGAGTAGAGAATAGAATTAAAAAACAAAAAAGGAGGCTTTTCATAGCCTCCAAAGATATTCTCCTGAAGTGTATTTTTAATGCCCCAGGTAGTAGTAATAAAATTTTTAAAGAATCAGCATGGCATCGCCATAGCTGAGAAAGCGGTACTTCTCTTTTAAAGCTTCCTGATAAGCATCCATTAGCAATTCGTGACCTGTAAATGCAGAGGTCATCATCATTAAGGTAGATCTAGGTGGATGGAAGTTGGTTACCATGGAATCAGCTAATCTGAACTTGTAAGGATGGAAAATGAAGCGATTGGTCCATCCTTCATGCGGATTCAGTGTGTTTTGGGTGCTGATACTGCTCTCAATTGCGCGCATTACCGTTGTGCCAATTGCACATACTTTTTTGTTTGCTGTGATGGCTTTATTTACTACCTCACAAGCTTCTTTGGTAATGAGCATTTGCTCCGAATCCATTTTGTGCTTGCTCAAGTCTTCAACCTCAACGGGTCTGAAAGTGCCTAATCCTACGTGCAGAGTAACCGTGGCAAAGTTCACACCTTTAATTTCCATGCGCTTAACTAACTGTTTGCTAAAGTGCAAACCAGCCACCGGCGCTGCTACAGCACCCTCATTCTTCGCAAAAATGGTCTGATAGCGGTCAGAATCTTCAGATTCTACAGGCCTGTCAACGTATTTAGGTAGTGGGGTTTCACCAAGCTCTCTTAGTTTGGCACGAAACTCTTCGTAACTTCCATCGTATAAAAAACGCAATGTTCTTCCTCTGGAGGTTGTATTGTCTATTACTTCAGCAACAAGGCTGTCGTCGTCGCCAAAATATAATTTGTTGCCAATTCGGATTTTTCGCGCAGGATCAACCAAAACATCCCACAAACGACTTTCTGAATTGAGTTCTCTCAAAAGGAATACTTCAATAACTGCCCCTGTTTTTTCCTTGTTTCCATACATACGCGCAGGGAACACGAGGGTGTCGTTCATAATCATACAGTCGCCATCGTCGAAATAATCTAATATATCTTTGAAGTAACGATGTTCGAATTTGCCCGTCTGCCGATTTACAACTAACAACCGACTATCGTCTCTGTTGTCTGTTGGATACTGAGCAATAAGCTCAGGTGGAAGATCATAATTAAAATGCGAAAGTTTCATTTTCATAGCTTACGGGCTTTGAATAAATTAGCGGGGCGCGAAGATACGATATCGAGACAGCCCTTGTCAAGGAAGATTTTCTCCGAACCCTTTTTGGTTCTGCATTGTTATCCTTTGAAATTCGAAAAATATGTCCTTGTTCGAGATAGACCTACAAGAAAAATTAGAAGGCATCCGAAGCTTTTCGGAGAAAAAGGCTATGAAGGAAATTCAGGCTATGTTGTCTTCGATTGATACTGCGGATGAACGTATAGCCAAGAAGCTCTCAAGTCCCAATATAACCGCAGTTGAAGGCGCAGATTCAGCGCTATTTAAACCTTCCGCTATTTTCAGCTTAGAGGATATTAAAACTCTTTGTATCCAATACCGTTTGAGATTTTTAGACGCATCTCATTTCAAATCGCCCATTCCTTATGAGGCTATTGGTAAAATTCAGCGGATTGAATCTAAAGAAGAAATAAGTCTAGAGGGATTTAAAATAGTGGCACCAGCAGGTTTGTTTAATCTCGAGTACAAAGACAAAGATCCTATGCTTTTTGCCTCTCTTTCGGATGGAAGATATGCCTTAATTCACAAGTGGGGTGGAGAAATGAGCGCCTTTAGAAAATTCTTGGTTTTCCCTTTGAGAAGTTTCCAACACATACTTTTCACCTTAGTTGGATTGGCCTTTACAATTGCTTTTGTATTGATTCCTGATAGCGTAATTATGGGTCCATACGACCAAGGGAGTTTAGCGCTTCGGGTTGTTTTCTTTTTTTATCTAATCATTGCCATGGGCGGGTTGACCTTGCTATACGGATTTTCAAGAGTGAAAAATTTCAGCAATGTTCTTTGGAATAGCCGCTACGATGATTAGACAAGTTCCTTGTGAATACTCACTTCCCAAGCTTGTGGACTTAGGGCTTCATTGACATGGAATTCACCAATGGCCTCCCTACGAAGAGAAGCAAGATGGGCTCCATTGTTTAAAGTTCTTCCAAAATCGTGAGCCAGAGAGCGTACGTAAGTTCCTTTGCTACACTCTAATTCAAAATAGACGAGGGGAAGTTCTATTTTGCTGATTTCAAATCGCTTAATAAAAATAGTTCTTGGAGTTATTTCCACTTCCTTACCTGCTCGGGCATACTCATACATCTTCTTTCCCTCTTTTTTAATAGCACTAAAAACAGGGGGAAGCTGCTGTTGTTCGCCTAAAAATTGCAAGCAGTTCTGGTGGATCTGTTCATCGGATATTCCTTCAATTGAAAACTGCCTATCTATTTCGCTCTCCTTGTCGTAGCTTGCAGTAGTAGCTCCTAATTCAAAAGCACCCGTATAGGTTTTATCCAGTCCCATGTAGTCATTGATGCTTTTGGTTTTTTTTCCAATGCATATAATGAGCAATCCAGTAGCCAGTGGGTCTAAGGTACCCGCATGACCCACTTTAATTTTTTTTTGTTTGGAAATCCGCTTCGCTCGGTGCTTGATAAAATTAACGGCCTGAAAACTAGTCCAATGTAGTGGCTTGTCTATGAGAAGCACCCTTCCATTTATAAAAGATTCCGCTTGTTCCTGAGGACTCAAAGGCATTACAAATAGAGCGCTACATAAGTTGCAATGGTTCCTACAGCAAAGCAATAGATAGAAAAATATACCAATTTACTGCGCTTCACTAGGTTAATCATCCATTTACAGGCGATTAGTCCGCTGAAAAAAGCGGCTAGAAACCCAACCGAAAGAGGAAGAAATCCTATAGAATGGGTTGCAGAACCACCCAATTCAAGGACATCTTTTAAGTCGAGGATAAACTTACCTAAAATGAGAGGCACCACCATTAAGAAACTGAATTGGGCAGCCTTAGAACGATCGATTCCGAGCAAAACTGAAGTGGAAATGGTAGCTCCCGAACGAGAAATGCCAGGAAGTATGGCGATGGCCTGTGAAATACCAATGATTAAAGCATTTGTGAAACTCACCTTTTTCTCCGTGCGCTTGGCTTTGTCTGCTAGGAAAAGCAATAAGCCTGTGATAATGAGCATTACGCCCACTAATAAAAGTTCACCATTGAAAAGACTTTCTATTTCATCTTTGAAAACCAATCCCACAATACCTGCGGGAATCATGCTTAAAACAATCTTCGCAGAATACTGAGTTTCTTCATTCCATTTGAATTGAAAGAGGCCTTTGAATATTTTGCCAATTTCTTGACGAAAAATAATAATTGTGCTCATGGCTGTTGCCGCATGCATAATTACAGTGAACATCAGGCTCGAAGCGGCTTCAGAATCATTTCCAAGAATGGCCTTTCCCAATTCAAGGTGCCCACTACTGGATACAGGTAAAAATTCGGTTAAGCCTTGAATAATGCCCAATAATAGGGCTTCCCAAATACTCATTCAGGTTTCGACATTATAGCCCACAGTTCTACAATAAATCCTAGCAGAACCACAATAGGAGCAATAATAATGCGCTGGGTTCCGAAGATATCTGGGTTAAATACACTTGGATCGTCTGATCCACCACCAGCCATCAACATATAGCCTACTGCT
>Ga0136655_1000187_pt1 | contig 27702 bp, 27 predicted proteins | sample CPBDNA_2_FD_94863 | JGI IMG/M metagenome (GOLD analysis project Ga0136655, IMG submission 94863) | Freshwater to marine salinity gradient microbial communities from Chesapeake Bay, USA - CPBay_Spr_15_0.8_DNA (version 2) | ecosystem: Environmental > Aquatic > Marine > Coastal | place: USA... | reverse complement strand
TGTAATAGTTGATGTAGTTTCTAACTTTCTTTCTAACACTAAAGAAAAAAGCCAACAGAATCAACCATTGGCTTTCGTAGTTTCTAACAAGTTACTAACTATAAATGTCAATAATTTCAATAACTTAGGCTATCTGGACTACTCCCACTCAATAATAGAGCTGTATTTTTTCCATGTAAAACAGTAGGTTACGCTCATATAAATGAGGTTTGTAACTTCTTTGCAAGTCGCCGCCATTTTGGCTCCCGAAATGTGTTTGTCTAAATCTATTGGCAATCAAACACCTGCTACATCTGCACTTACAAGCTTTGTAACTATGGCTAAACCTCCACTGTCGCATGATGCGACAAATACCATCGCCGCGCAGAAGGCACTCTTCTATTACATCCACTACCCTTTAGCTTGTATCCACTAGTGACTATGACGACCCTAGCGTTGAGTGAGTTCAACCCCGAAGGCCATATTAAATTCATCACAGCGATGCAATCACTTCTAGGCTTTATGATGCTGACATGGTCTGCTACGTTTTATTACAAACTTTTTTCGCAAGAAATTCCAAACAAAAAAAGCAATTAAACTCTTACGAACAACAGCACGATTTCACGGTTTTCCGACATATATCAATTAAGTTGCGACAAGCTTTAGCGCACTCCTGATAATACTGGGTTCCATTTTTTCTCAAAGCTTCGCACAGATAACACTGTGGTGAAGTCAATTTTATTCTCAGTCTTTTTTACCAATAAATTAATGAGACCAATGAATGTGCTTGATTTTCCATTCACCATTTTGTTTTTCTAGCACCATTGTTTCCATACCTTCGTAATCGCGCTCTTTACCCTTGTAAGAGCCTGTAGTATGACTACGCGAGGCCGATATCGCAGTATTACCAAGAACTGTCACTTGGTGCTCTAATGTTTCGCTCTTCATAGCCGCCAAGTACTTCATATCAGACAACATATGATGATGAGCGTATTCGTCTGCGCTTCTTTCAACACGACCGCCCTCATAAATGGTGACATCATCAGCTAATTGAGCACGCGCAAGCTCTTTGTTACTTGTTTCTAACGCTTCATGAAAAGCTAATACAACTTTTGCAGCTGGGGTATCCAGCCCTTTAAGCATTCCTTTATCTTTTTGTTTATCACCATGAGCGTGAACTACAAAGCTAACCGTCATTAATAAAACGAGTAGTATATTTCTTTTTTTCATTTTCATTCTCTTTTCAGGTTTAATTTACAGGGCCGACAATACTAGTAAGCACTGCTGTTACAGATAAAATGGCAATAGCTACAAACATTTCAATTGAGATTGATTTGGATAATGTTTTTCTGCCATCACTATTTTTGAGCTGCGGGACTAATTTCAATTTATGTGTAGCGGCTATCTTCATTACACAAATCACTAACAACAATTTAACTAATATGGTTTGTCCATAATTAGTAAATAGCAGAGCATCTAATCCACCCACCAACTGAATTGCCAATAATAAGCCAGCGATTAAGAGCAGACTTACCATGACACTAGCTTGTTTTCCAAACCTTTCCATCAATTGATAAAGCTTTTCGAATTCCAACTTATTGCAGGCTTTTTTAAGAGGGTAAAGGGCACCAAACCACCACGCCATTACAATGACATGCACCATTAATAGACCTTTTTCAAAGACCCCCATGACGGAAACGTGTCCAGCCAAAGTAAATGAATAAGAAAGAAAAAATAGACATATGACAAGCACGGCGTTTAAGACATATTTAGTAAGCTTCCAAACACAAAATTGAGAAGAAATTACTACTATCGCAACCCCAATCAGGCCAATCAAGCGCCATAGTGTGGTATCGCCTATTGACGAATCCCACATGATACTAATCATATCTAGGTCTAGCGCTCCTACTATTCCTTCTTCAACCATTGCGCCAGTGTTAGCAAAGAACCAAATTGCATTTGCTAGAAAAGCTATTAAGGCGGCAATAAGGGTTATCTGACTAAATGATCTTCTTTCTCCATTTTCCAAAGTATTACCGCCGTACACATTGCCAAAAAATGTATATCCAGCAATACAGGCAAAGCCAACGTAGAACGCAGTTTTCGTCAGCACTATGACCGTATTCCAGATATTAATTTCCATAGTAATTACTCTACTTAATTAATGAACCATGAAGCCAAAGTTGTCCTTCATCTTGTGACCATCTTTACCTAAGAAAGTGACATCTACGATGTAATTGGCTGGAGCCAACTGAGGTAGCTTCCATGAGAATTCACTGCTCGCTTCTTTTGAAGGTTGAAAGCCAAACTTTACTTTTTTTCCCTGCTTATTTTTTAACGATACTTTGACTAAACGCACTTCTTTACTGAACTTAAGTGTAAGTTCCTCTGGGGATGTCATTAACATTGCATTATCCGAAGGCGAACTTTTTTCAAGATTTACGTGTGCGAACACAGCGCTACTAATAACAACGCTGATTACCGCTAAGATTTTGATTAATGCTTTCATATTTACCTCTTTTAAAATTTATGGTTTAACGACTAAATTTAGCTTTTTGATAACTCTTGATTAAAGAAATTTATTTCTCTCTTTTTAACAATTGAATAAATAGCAGGCAGTACAATGAGAGTTAGTAACACTGCACTCGTCATCCCACCGACCATAGGTGCTGCGATGCGACTCATGACCTCCGAACCAGTGCCTGTTCCATATAAAATAGGTAATAGACCGATGATGATTGTTGCCACGGTCATCATGACAGGGCGTACACGCAAACCAGCGCCATGTAACAAGGCATCTTGATAATCTGCGTCAGAAATCTGTTCTGCTCGCTCGGTCGCTTTTTCCTTGAGATCTGTAAGAGCTTGATTCAAGTAAACCAGCATGATGACTCCAATCTCTACGGCAACACCTGCTAGCGCAATAAAACCAACACCTACAGCGACGGAAAAGTTAAATCCTTCCAAATACATTAGCCATAAGCCACCAATCATTGCCATAGGTAATGTCACGACAATAATGGCTACTTCGCTAAACGAGCGGAAATTCAAATAGAGCAAGATCAAAATAATGGCTAGCGTTAAGGGCAAAACAAATGTCAATTTTTCTTTTGCTCTTTCCATATATTCATACTGCCCAGCCCAAGAGATTGAGTAACCTGTTGGAATTTCTAGATTTTGCTCAAGGTACTCTTTAGCATTCTCTACATATGTCCCGACATCCACGCCTTCGATATCAATAAATGACCAGCCATTAATGCGAGCGTCTTCACTTTTTATTCCCGGAGCGCCATTCTCAACACGGATATCTGCTACATCTCCCAATGCGATACGCTGATCATTCGGAGTAATAACAGGCAATCTAGCGAGTTGCTCAGGCGAATCTCTATAGTCTTGTGGATATCTTAAATTGACAGGGTAACGCTCTTGTCCCTCCACAGTTTGAGTGACATTCATGCCTCCAATAGCCGTCGATACCACCTGCTGAACATCAGCAATATTTAACCCGAATCGACTCGCCTTTTCACGAGAAATATCTATCTTGATATAACGGCCGCCAGCTACACGCTCGGAATAAACCGATGCTGTTCCCTCTACCGCTGGTAACAATTGTTCAATTTGCTGACCTATTTCTTGAATCTTATCAAGGTCAGGTCCTGCTACCTTTATTCCAACAGGAGTTTTGATACCCGTCGCTAGCATATCTATCCGGGTTTTTATTGGCATCACCCAAGCATTTGTTAAGCCGGGTAATTTAACCAATTCATCAAATTCAGCTTTTAAACTTTCAGTGGTTACTCCGTCTCGCCACTGCTCTTGTGGTTTCAACTGAATGAATGTTTCAATCATCGTTAAAGGGGCAGGGTCAGTGGCGGTTTCAGCACGACCAACTTTGCCAAAGACGGTCTCGACTTCAGGCACTGTGCGAAGTAACTTGTCCGTTTGTTGTAATAATTCGCGAGCTTTACCAATGGATATGCCGGGGTAAGTTGTTGGCATATACATCAGGTCACCTTCATCCAATGGCGGGATGAATTCACTACCAATCTTATTAACAGGCCAAAAACCCACGGCGGTAACCAATAACGCAATTACAATGGTTGATTTAGGGAATTTCATAACCTGTCTTAACACAGGCATATACAGAGCGGTCAGTACGCGGTTCAATGGGTTTTTCTTTTCCGATATAATCTTTCCACGAATAAAATATCCCATAAGAACGGGAACCAGAGTTATTGCCAATCCAGCGGATGCAGCCATCGCATAGGTTTTAGTGTATGCAAGAGGGGCAAACATTCTTCCTTCTTGAGCTTCTAGAATAAAGACTGGTAAGAATGACACTGTGATAATAAGTAGACTGAAAAACAATGCTGGACCAACTTCACTTGCAGCTTTAGCAACAATTTGCCAACGGTTTTCATCCGTCAATGGCACGCCCTTTTTATTAAGAGCTTCCATGTGCTTGTGCATATTTTCAATCATTACAATTGCACCGTCCGTCATGGCTCCTATCGCTATTGCAATCCCACCTAATGACATAATATTGGCATTGATACCTTGCATGTACATGATGATAAAAGACACCAAAATTCCTAAAGGCAAGGTAATAACTGCGACAATGGAAGAACGTAGATGAAACAAAAATGCCGCACAAATTAGTGCAACCACAATTAGCTCTTCAATCAATTTATCTGATAGATTGCTAACCGCTCGTTCAATTAACTTAGATCTGTCATAAACAGGAACAACTTCAATACCTTCAGGCAAAGAGGCTTTTAATGATTCAAGTTTTTCTTTTACACCGTCAATTGTTTGCTGTGCGTTTTCTCCAAAGCGCATTACCACGACGCCCCCAACAACTTCGCCTTCACCATTTAACTCCGCTATCCCTCGGCGCATCTGTGGACCCAATCCAACATCAGCTATATCGCCAATACGCAATGGCGTACCCTGCTCATTAACGCCTAACGGTATTTTTTCGATGTCACCAACGGATTGAATATAGCCAGTGGCAGTTACCATGTACTCAGCTTCGGCCATTTCAACAACAGACGCACCTGTTTCTTGGTTACCTCTTTTCAGCGCCATTTGAACGTGAGTCAATGGTATACCGTAGGCTCGCAACTTATCTGGATCAACTTGAACTTGGTATTGTTTAACCATGCCACCAATTGCAGCGACCTCAGAAACTCCCGGAACCGTTTGAAGCTCGTATTTTAAAAACCAGTCTTGGATACTTCGCAACTGACTAAGATCATGATTACCAGATTTATCAGTGAGCGCATATATATAAACCCAGCCCACACCTGTTGCATCAGGCCCTAGCTGTGGTTTTGCTGCATCTGGTAAACTCGAAGCAACTTGACTCAAATACTCCAACACACGACTCCTTGCCCAATAAAGGTCTGTGTCGTCGTCAAATATGATGTAGACATATGAGTCGCCAAAGAACGAATAACCTCGAACCGTTTGTGCTCCCGGTACTGAAAGCATCGCAGTAGTTAAAGGAAAAGTTACTTGATCTTGTACTACCTGAGGTGCTTGTCCCGGATAACTCGTTTTGATAATTACTTGAACATCTGACAAGTCAGGAAGCGCATCGACAGGTGTATTTTTTAACGCAAATATTCCACCAAATGCGATGATAAGCGTGGTTAATAACACAAAGAAACGGTTACCCACTGACCATCTAATTATTGATTCAATCATTACTAATCTCCCTATTTAATGGTTCGAATGATCGACAACAGCTTTCTGTTCATGATTTGTCTCATGTTCGTCGCTGTTTTTTTCATTTGCTTCAAGGGAAATTTCAGTGATAACCAATTCATCTCTCACTTCAAACGTGAAAGTGACGTTGTCACCAACATTAAAGTCAGCTATTTCTATATTTTCCGCGACGATAAAATCCATCGTCGCAGCAGGTCTATCCCACTTCTCTATTGGGCCTCGACTAATATTGAAAGTGCGATTGCCTAAGGTTATTTCATTAATTAAACCTGAGACTGTTGCAGAGGATACTTCTGGCTGACTCATGATATGAATACCAGTTACTTCATATCCACTATCTTCGGTTTTAGACACCTCGAAGTGTAAAGATTGACCTGACTTTAAAGAGTCAACATCAACATTCTCAGCCACATTAAAGTCCATTGTCATTTCCGGCCAATCCCAAGCTTCAGCCGGGCCATGTGTAATATTGACCATACGATGTCCTGTCATGACGCTGTTTACTTCACCTTGCATCCAGATAGAGTTCGGCACCTCATCATGTGTCATACGCTTAAAGTCTGATGACTTACTTGATTCCGAATCAATTAGGAATTGAGCAGACGTAACAACAACATCATCTTCATTTAAACCGCTCAGAATCTCGATACTATCTTTATCAACTCGACCAATAGTTACCTCAATTGATTTAAACTGTCCGTCACCTAAGGCGAGGACGACTCTGTCTTGCTTGCCTGTGCGTATGACCGCTTCTTTAGGAACAATAATCGCACTGTCGGCTTGATTCGCATGGATCGAAACTTGTGCGAACATATTGGGCTTTAATTGAAAATCAGGATTACCAAATTTCAAGCGAACTCTAAGTGTGCGAGTTTTACTGTTTAATGCTGGGTAAACATAGTCAACCACACCTGTCCAATCTTCTCCGGGCAAGTAGTCTAGAGTCATCGATACTGGCAACCCTTCTTTGATAAGCGCTGCATCTCGTTCAAACACTTCAGCCTCTACCCATACTTGGTCAAGTTTGCCGATACTAAGCAAAGTATCTCCCGGTTTCACATAGAAACCTTCTCGTATCTTTAACCCATCTACAACACCTGCTTGAGGCGAATAAAAGGTAATTGTTTGTCGAACTTTTTTTGTTTGCTCTAGTTCTTTAATCAAGCCTGCTGAAAGTTGTAAGGCTTTAAGACGATCTTTAGCTGCCGTAACTAACGAGCCGTTATTGCGCTTTAAGGCGATTAACAATTCTTCTTGAGCATTAACTAACTGGGGAGAATATAAGCTGTAAAGGGGTTGACCTTTTTCTACAGGGTCACCCTCAGCCTTAACGTATAGTTTTTCGATCCAGCCATCAACACGTGGGTGGATATGAATTAGTTTATCTTCGTCATATTGTACATAACCCACCGTAGAGATTTCAGTGTGCATATTTTCTACCTCAACAGGTGCGGTACGAACACCAAGATTATTCACCACATGAGGAGCGACCCTAACAGCACCGGGGCCGAAGTCATCAGTTGATGATTCATCTTCATACACAGGAATTAAGTCCATCCCCATAGGAGATTTACCGGGCTTGTCCCGGCGGTAGTTAGAATCCATCGGGGCAACCCAATAAAGCGGCTTTTTCTCTTCAGAATTTGTTTTCGGTCCTTCAGAGTTAGGATTTAGGAATAAACCCAATGTCCCAGCACCTATTGCTGCACCAATGATGATCGCGATAATTATTTTTGTATTAGATGACATTATTTCTCTCCGAATTTACCAGTGTGTGCGGGTGCTGATTTTGAATGTGACTGTGCGAAGAAATAATTGATACGAGTTACTGTTTTCAATGCATCAACATCTATTTTTAGTGCGGAAATTCTGGCATTAAGCATTGCGATTCTAGCTCGAACAACTTCAGAAAAATCACCATCATCGTTGGTATAAGCAGTCAACGAAGCTTCTGCGTGGTCGTGGGTTTGCGTAAGCAATTGTTCTTTATATATTGACTGCCTTTCTGATAGTCTTTTCAGCTGCCTTAGCTCTTTTTCAATTTCGCTAATCATTTGTTTTGTTAACAGCAATTTCTCTGTTCTGACAGCTTCTGTTTCCGCGATTGATGCGGCAACTTGTTTATCTTGTCTATTTTCAGTGAATAACGGTAAATCAAACGTCACACCAACAGAAAACAAGTCTGCTCTATTATCTCCTGATGGCATATCATCACGATAGGCATAGCTGGCGTTTACTCCCCACTGGGGCTTATATTGTTGTTTGGCTATATCAACAGCTGTTTCAGTCACTTTTTTCTGAACATCAATTGAGCGAATCGCAGGGTGATTTTCTAATTCTAATGCCAGAGCATTTCGCGAATAATGAGCCTTCTTTAAAAATGCGGGGGTTTGCAATCGAATTTCAGGTAGAGTTTCTGAGACATTGAATGCCATTGGTTGCGCATCAAAATCAAACGCTTTTTCATAGTTACTGTCATCATAAAGATGAAGCCATTCGTTTAGACGAGCAATTGAGGTTTCTAATTTTTGCCTCTGGACTGTCAACCTATCTTCCAATTGAACGATTTCTAGTTGTGCTCGAATGACATCTTGTTGTCTTGTTTTTCCAATCACATTTGAGTAACTGGCTTTTGCTATCTCCGCCATCTGCTCAAATAGTTCCCAATCGTTCTCGATTAACTTAATGGTTTGTTGCGCTAGAAAAGCGTCTAACCAAAGTTGGGAAACTTCACTTTTCAATTTCGCCTTACGATTTTCGCGTAACAGCGGGTATTTAGTTGATTCGATTTTTAGCTGTTGTCGTTTGAGTTCCAAACTATCTCCTCTAGGAAACATTTGAGAAACTCCAACTTTAAATTGAGTCATACCTTCCTGATCTAAGTTCCATGTATCTGTTGGTAAATTCATCATGCCCACAGACATAATAGGGTCAGGCAATGTTCCAGAAGCTATACTGTTATACTCAACAGCTTGCTGTTTCAACTTGCTGCCGTGCAGCCAAGGGTCATTTTGCTGTGCTAATGCTATCGCCTGATCAAGTGAAATGATCTTTTCTGCTTGGGCATAAAATGCAGAAAATCCGATCATTAAACTAACAGTAATCTTTAACAGACTTGGAATTCCAAATTTCATTAGAATTGCTCCTCATAGGTTTTCACCTCTGCATACACTTCGCTAGTACCATCTTTAAATAGAATCAACACGTTATAAGGCATAAAACGTTCACCTACTTCCATCCCCGGAGAGCCAACAGGCATCGCTGGGACTGACAAACCAATGGCGTTGTTGTGTTTTTCAGCTAAAAATTGTTTTATGAATTTGGCAGGCACATGCCCTTCAAACGCAAAGCCATTTCTAGTAACGGCTGTATGACAAGAGCGATAATTAGGTTTGATACCGTACTTAGTTTTTATATTGGAGATGTTGCGGTAATCTTTGGAGTGCGCAATCACCCCTTCATCTTCAATATGGGTTATCCACTTTTTGCAACATCCACAAGTCGGAGTTTTGTAAACTAATAACTCGATTAGCTTTGCTTCGACATGACTTTCATGATTATGCTCGGTAGCGTGAGTAAACGCTGGTATTAGCAGTATAGCTACCGCTAACTTAAAAAATAATTTGATCATTTTGCCCCCAGACAATGCTGGATAAAATATAGGCGCAATAGCGCTTAATTAATTAACAAGAAAAGTTATTCTGTGCGTAAATTTTGGACGCACTAACCCTGTGTTAGGCAAATATTGGTGGACGGAAAAGGGAAGTAGACATTGACTTTGGGTGTTCAGCGCCTTGGTTCACTATAGCTTCAGTAAAGCCCAAAATATCAGGTGAACCATTGTTTGAATTCAAAAATGTGACTGATGTACATGCATTTGCAGGACAAATACAGTCTACGTCGCAGCAGTCTTTTGAACTTGAAGCACTAGCCTTCATATCACCATGTTCCATACCTTCATGAGACTTCATTGAAGAGTGTTCCATAGTCATATGAGATTGATGAGAATCTGCCGACATTTCACAAAACATAGATGTATAAGCCAATGCTTGCCCAACAAAGGCAGTAAGCATGGCAACAACAACTAAGACTTTTGAAAGTGGTTTAAACATACAGTTCTCTTAAAAATACCTTATCATGATAATCTAAACTTGTGTTTGTGTAAATGATACAGAGCGTTCCCTCTCAAAAAAAAACTAACTGAGCACAACGGTTATCAGCAATTCAGATGTGACTGTATAGACGAGGCTAGAAGTAGGATCGATGCAAGTCGCCCAATTTAAGAAAAATGCGCTTGTAGATTAGAAAAATGGAAGCACAGCCACACCAATTGCAAGCCATCCATACGCGACAATCGAAAGCGACAGCAGTATCCAGTCGCCAAGGCTTCGATTAGTTGACATCGATTTTTCTTTTTTATAGTACTGCCAAACGATGAATGCAGTGGTTAGCGCGAGAAAGAGCAAGTTCAAGAAAAACGTGTAGTCTATGTTAAAAAACTCACGATCTGTCATTGACTGAAATCCTGAAGCATCAGGCAAGTGTCCCAAGAGATCGAGTCCATAGTGCATGACGAGCGATACGCCCACAAGCGCACATAGAAATACAATCAGTATATAAATGGCCATTTTCCAGCCATAGTACTGCGCCTGAATCCGCAACACTGGAAATACCACCAGATCACTAAAGATAAACGCCATTACTCCAGCGAAACTTACCCCCTGCCCGAATAACACGGCCGCTAGCGGAATGTTGCCCATGGAGCCGATAAAAGTAAAAAAGGCCGCGACGGGGCCAACGATGGTTTGCGCAAGAATTTGCAAAAAGGAATTCGATTCTTGCCCGGCTCCGATGAAAAGTGATTGAAAAAGCCCTGGATCAGGGCAAGGATTGCACCGCCATACTGCAACAGATAGCGGCTATTCGCGGCGCCATTAATGGCCTGATGTCCGAAGTGCTCGAAGGTCATCTGCGTGAACATCTGGGCGCAGAAGACATTTCTCAGGCACAGCGTCAGCAGGAACTCGATGATGTCATCGACATACTGCGATCGTATTTAAAATAGGTCATTCAACGATTAGTGCCGAAATACCGGTGAAGACATTGCGAAGGCACCTGAAACGATGAGCCAGGCTTATCAGGCAGGACATGTATACGGTGTGGCTGGTTGCGCGGGACTCTCGCACCCCTCTGCACACCAAAATACTGGCCTTCGTCGTCGGTGCCTATGCTTTTTCCCCTATCGACCTCATACCAGACTTCATCCCGGTTATTGGTTACCTGGATGACTTATTGATCGTTCCGGCGGGCATCTGGCTGGTAATAAAAATGACTCCAGAGATTGTCATTCATGAGAATCGCGAACGCGCTAGACTCCACCACTCAACGCCGATCAGCCGGGTCGCGGCAGGCGTCATTATCGGTCTGTGGCTATACGCTATAGCGGTATCAATCTATCTATGGGGATATTGATGACGCAATTTAATTATCGCCTCCAATTGAATTGCTCAGGCCAGCGCACTACTGACTCACGTAACGCCATGGGAGTCCAGTCCTTTACATGTGGTTGCCTTTCTGCTAGGCTCACGATCAAATTCCGGGACCACTTGCATGATTAAACGCTGTTTCATAGTCGCAATGACGCTGTTGATTGCTTTGCAGTCAGTGGCGTCTATTGCCTATGAAGCACAACCGCACAACCCCGCAATGCCACATTATGATGAGCATTCACACGAATCAGCGGATTTTTCCAGCGAAAATCAGGCAACCAAGTCGTCTCCCGACAGCCCCTATCATTCAGCGGACCATTGCCATCACAGCCATAGCTGCTTTCACATGGTATTGATGGGAACCCTCACCAACATTTCCGGCTTGACTGCAGGAATAGTACTGTCCGACTACCAAGCCAACTTCACCACCGGGGTTCAATCCTCCCTTTTCCGCCCTCCTATCGTCTGATCCTGCGAATACCTTCCCCACCCGGGGAACAACTGTCATTTAGACTTTCGTAGGAGCAGTCCCATGCTTTTCAGAATGCCCGTAAAAAACGGGCGGCGCGCAATGCCGTGCCACTTTATTATCCATGCCTTTTGCCTTCTAGCGCTGGCATTCGGTTCCGCCCTGGCACACGCCGGAGAGAAACCGCTCACTCTGTCCGAGGCCCTCTCGCGGGCCATGGCGCAAAACCCCGGCCTCCAGGTCTTCGATTTTCGCCTTCAGGGCCTTGAGGGCCGCCGCCTTACGGCAGATCAAAATCCTGCCCTGGAGGCCGGACTGGAAGTGGAAAACTTCCTCGGCAGCGACAATCTGCGAGGAGTTGACGGGGCGGAGTACACCCTGTCCTTGTCATCGGTCCTCGAACTTGGCGGCAAGCGTCAGGCCCGCGTCAGCGTGGTTGAATCACGATACGGGCGGGTCGAGGCCGAGCGTCGGGCCGAGACCCTGGATCTCTTGGGACAGGTGACCCAGCGCTTTGTCGCCACACTGGCCCTGCAGGAAAAACTCGAACTGGCCGCTGAAGCCGTGGCGCTGGCCGAGGCCACCCACGAGATCGTCACCCGCCGCGCCGACAGGGGCGCGGCGCCCCAGGCCGAAGTCCTGCGCGCCAGGGCTGCGCTCACCCAGAGTCGTATTGAGCAGTCCCGTCTTCGAGCCGCCTACGAGAGCCGGAAAATGGCTCTGGCTTCGCTGTGGGGTGATACCAGCCCGGACTTTCAAATGCTGGAAGGCGATCTGTTCCAGTTCGGTTCCTCCGACAACTTCGATGCCCTGTACCAGCGGGTCAGCGACAGCCCGGCCATTCAAATCTACGCGAGCGAACAGCGTATCCGTGAAGCGGAGATTCAGTTGGCGCGCAGCCAGTCCGAGAGCGATATCCGTTGGCAGGTGGGCGTCCGGCGTTTCGAGGAGACGGACGATACCGCCTTGACCGCTGGTTTCTCAGTACCGCTCTTTTCCGGACGGCGCAATCGCGGCGAGGTGCAGGCCGCCCTGGCGGCGCGGGATGAGGTCCGATTCCGCCGGGAGGATACCCTGCTGCGCCTCCATTCGCGCCTGTTCGACGCCTACCACTTGCGGCAACAGAGTATCGAGACTGTTGAGCAGATTCGCAGCCAAATGCTTCCCGACCTGACCGAGGCACTCACTCAGACCCGCGAAGCCTATGAAAACGGCCGCTACAGCTATGTGGAGTGGACCGCCGCACAGCGGGAGCTGCTCTCAGCACGGGAGGCACTGGTCGACGCCGCCACCACGGCGCTGCTCAACCAGGCGTTGATCGAACAACTTACGGCGCAGCCACTCGCGACTGTTCCGGGCGCCCCGACGCGCTAACCCACAAATTCAGGATTCACACCATGCAACTGATAAAACAACTCTGTCTGATTCTGGTGGCCACCTGCCTTGCCATCAGCCCCTTACAAGCTGCCGAGGAACAACACGACGAATCGCAGGCAGAGGCCAGGGGGCCTCACGGCGGCATACTGCTGCAACAGAACGACGCCACCGTCGAACTGCAGATCTTCGAGCAGGGGGTCCCACCGGAATACCGGGCCTGGGTCACCAGGGATGGCCGCGCCGTTACTGATGATATTGACCTCAATGTCCAGCTCACCCGCCTGGGTGGGCAAGTGGACACCTTCGACTTCGCCTACCAGGGGGACTACTGGCTGGGGGATGGCGTGGTGACCGAACCCCACTCCTTCGACGTAGAAGTGAGCCTCGCCATGGACGGCAAGAACTACCGCTGGCACTGGGAATCCCACGAAGGTCGCACCCGGATCGCCCCGGCTATCGCCCGAAAAGCGGGTATCACAACGGCCGCAGCCGGGCCGAGTGCCATCGAGCGCAGCCTCACCACCTACGGCAGCCTGACCACGGCACCGCAGCAGATTGCCCGGATCCGCGCCCGTTTCCCGGGCGTGGTCAGCCAGGTGAAGGTCAATCTGGGCGATCGGGTCGAGCGTGGTGACGTGCTCGCTCAAGTCGAGTCCAACGAAAGCCTGCAAACCTACGCACTGCGAGCGCCCATCGACGGGATCGTCATTGAGCGTCGGATCAGCAACGGAGAAATGACCGGGGAGCAACCCCTATTCGCCATTGCCGATTTGACCACTCTGTGGGCGGAATTCAAGGTCTTCCCCGGCCAACGGGCCGAGGTTGCCATTGGCCAGAAAGTCCGACTGAAGGCTGACGGCATTGACCGGGAAGGCACCATCCGCCACCTGCTGCCGGCACCCGGCAACGCGCCCTACACCCTGGCCCGGGTCGAAGTCGACAATGCCGAGGGACTGCTGACCCCCGGTTTGCTGGTGGCCGGGGATATCGTGGTGGAAACGGTGGAGGCCCCCTTGGTGGTTGACAACCGCGCCCTGCAATCCTTCCGGGACTGGACCGTGGTGTTTATTCAGGTGGATGACACCTACGAGATCCGCCCACTGGAGCTGGGCCGCAGCGACGGCAACCTGACTGAGGTGCTGGGCGGCCTGCAAGCAGGCGATCGCTATGTGGTGGAAAACAGTTATTTGATCAAGGCCGATATCGAAAAATCCGGCGCATCCCACGACCACTAACCAGGAGGCTATGATGATCAATGCCATCTTACGTCTCTCGATAGAGCGGCGGTTTTTAATGTTATCCCTTATTCTGGCGCTGGTCGGCGTGGGCGTGTGGAGTTTTCAGCGCCTGCCCATCGACGCGGTGCCGGATATCACCAATGTCCAGGTACAGATCAACACCGAGGCACCGGGCTATTCGCCCCTGGAGGCAGAGCAACGCATCACCTTCCCGGTGGAAACGGCCTTGTACGGCCTGCCCAACCTGTCCTATACCCGGTCCCTGTCCCGCTACGGCCTGTCCCAGGTCACGGTGGTGTTCGAGGAAGGCACGGACATCTATTTCGCCCGCAACCTGATCAATGAGCGCTTGGGCGCCATCAAGAGCGCGCTGCCACCCGGGCTGGAGCCGGAGATGGGTCCCATCGCCACCGGTCTTGGCGAGATCTTCATGTACACCGTAGAAGCCCTGCCCGGTGCCACTCAAGCGGATGGCAGTCCGCTGGACGCTACGGCACTGCGTGAGATCCAGGACTGGATCATCAAACCCCAGTTGGCCCAGGTGCCCGGCGTGATCGAGGTCAACACCATTGGCGGCTACGACAAGCAGTACCACGTCACGCCGTCGCCCCAACGGTTGCTGGAGTTCGGCATCACGGTGGATGAACTGGTCAGCGCCCTGCGGGCCAATAACACCAATCGCGGCGCCGGCTATATCGAACGCAACGGCCAACAGCTGCTGGTGCGCTCGCCCGGGCAGCTGACCACCATTGGTGATATTGAACAGGTGGTGATTGCCAACCGGGATGGTGTGCCAGTCCGGGTAGCCGATGTAGCTGAAGTGGCCATTGGCAAGGAGCTGCGCACCGGCGCCGCCACCCGCGACGGCAAGGAAACGGTGATGGGCACCGCCATGATGCTGGTGGGGGAAAATTCCCGGGCGGTGGCACAGGCGGTGGCCGAAAAGCTGGAGGCCATTCAGCCCTCCCTGCCCGACGGCGTCAAGGTGGAGGCGGTATACGACCGCACAGCCTTGGCGGACAAGGCGATTGCCACGGTGGAGAAGAACCTGCTCGAAGGGGCGCTGCTGGTGATCGTGGTACTATTTCTGTTGCTCGGCAATCTGCGTGCCGCTTTGATAACCGCAGCGGTGATCCCCTTGTCCATGCTTGCCACTATCACCGGCATGGTGCGGTCTGGCGTATCCGCCAATTTGATGAGCCTGGGGGCGCTGGACTTCGGCCTGATCGTCGACGGCGCGGTCATCATCGTCGAGAACTGTATCCGGCGCCTGTCCCAGGCCCAGCACCAGGGTCAGTTGGCTCTCAAGGAACGTCTGCAATTGGTGTTCGAGGCTACCAACGAAGTGATTCGTCCCAGCCTTTTTGGTGTCGCCATCATTACTGTGGTGTACCTGCCGATCTTTGCACTCACCGGGGTCGAGGGCAAGATGTTCCACCCCATGGCGGCCACTGTCGTAATGGCACTGCTAGCGGCCATGGTGCTGTCACTGACCGTGGTGCCCGCCGCTGTGGCGGTCTTTATGGGGGGCAAGATCAGCGAAAAGGAAAGCCCGGTAATCAGCGGCGCCAAATCGCTCTACAGGCCCGCGCTACGGGTGGCCATGAGGTTCCGCTGGCTGGTGTTGGGCGGCGCGACCGCGCTGGTAGCGGTCTGTCTCTGGCTGGCGACCACCCTGGGGTCGGAATTTATTCCACAACTGGATGAAGGGGATATTGCACTCCATGCCCTGCGCATCCCGGGCACCGGACTGGAGCAATCTATCGAGATGCAGTCGCAGCTGGAAGAACGGCTGAAGGCGTTTCCGGAGGTAGACAAGGTCTTCGCCAAGATCGGCACGCCGGAAGTGGCCACCGACCCCATGCCTCCCAGCGTGGCGGACAACTTTGTCATCTTAAAGCCCCGCGACCAATGGCCGGATCCCGACAAAACCAAGGATGAACTGGTGGCGGAAATGGCAGAAGCGGTGGAAATGCTTCCCGGCAACAAGTATGAGTTCACCCAGCCCATCGAGATGCGTTTCAACGAACTGATCTCCGGCGTGCGTGCCGACCTCGGCATCAAGGTGTTCGGCGATGACCTGGATCAGTTGCTGGCATCGGCTAACGACGTCCTTGAGGTTGTGGAATCCATGGAGGGCGCCGCCGATGCCCGGGTCGAACAGGTGACCGGCCTGCCCATGCTGTCGGTACACCCCAAGCGCATGGCGCTATCCCGCTACGGGCTGACCGTGGATGATCTCCAGGGTCTGGTGGCGGCCGGTGTCGGGGGCGAAAACGCCGGCCTGATTTACGAAGGCGACCGCCGCTTCCAGTTGGTGGTGCGTCTTCCCGAAGACATCCGCCGGGATGTGGACAGCCTCGCGGACCTGCCAGTCCCCCTGCCGGACGGCGGCTATGTGCCCCTGTCGGAAGTGGCCGAGCTGGAGCTGGCTCCGGCGCCCAACCAGATCAGCCGGGAAAACGGCAAGCGTCGGGTGGTGGTCACCGCCAACGTGCGGGACCGCGACCTGGGCGGATTTGTCGAGGAAGCACAGGCGCGCATTGCGGACGACGTGGACCTACCTCCCGGATACTGGCTGGATTACGGCGGGACCTTCGAGCAACTGCAGTCCGCCAGTCAGCGGCTTGCCATCGTGGTGCCCGTGACCCTCGCCATCATCCTCGCACTCTTGGTGATGGCCTTCGGCTCCCTCAAGGATGCCCTGATCATCTTCACCGGCGTGCCACTGGCCCTCACCGGCGGGGTTCTGTCCCTGTGGCTGCGAGACATGCCCCTGTCGATCTCGGCGGGTGTTGGCTTTATCGCCCTCTCCGGGGTGGCGGTGTTAAACGGCCTGGTGATGATCGCCTTTATCCGCGATCTGTGGCACGAGCAGGGTGACCTGATGAAGGCCATTGTCGAAGGCGCCCTGATCCGCTTACGGCCGGTATTGATGACCGCCCTGGTAGCAAGCCTCGGCTTTGTACCCATGGCACTCAATACCGGCACCGGCGCCGAAGTACAGCGTCCTCTGGCGACCGTGGTGATCGGCGGGATTATCTCGTCCACCCTGTTGACGTTGTTTGTACTCCCTGTGCTCTATGCGTTGTTGCATGGCAGAAGTGCCAGTAACTCCACTCCCACAGGCGACATTAAGCACGACACTGATAGTTAACCAAAGCCCTACCATGGGGAGGAATCTCCCCATGATTTTTTCAACGTTCTTTTATTGCGGTTTATACCCTGGTAAGACTATGAACGATCCACCCAAGCAACGAAAAGATGACCCGAAGGAAGCTCCACACTTTCGAACACATCGCATCCACGCCATTAACAGTGACTGGTATTTTTTAACCCGTGAAGGTCAAAATATCGGGCCATTCCCGAACAAAAAAGCGGCCGAAGATAGCCTTGCGGAATTCCTGAAAGCTGTCAAAAAGGATGAGTAGCCAATGGCCCAACAACACAGCATTCAATGTGCCGCCCCCATAGATGCGTTGGTATAACTCTTCGCTTCCGAACTGGTACAGCCTCTGAGCATCATGGCCGGCGGGGTAGATGTTGACGGTTTGTGCTGATATGCGAAATGCCTCGTCATGATTGTTGTTGCCTACGCTACGCATTGCGCCCCATCGACCTGATCCCAGACTTCATCCCCGTTCTGGGCTTGTACCCCGTCAGCATCAATTGGACAGATTAGCCTGATTGCCTAAGAGACGGTTTTGGCTCATCGTTAACTCTGAGAGGAGAAGATGATGAAGCAAAAAACCGATGTTGAAAAGACCGTTCGTGACATCCGTCGTCGCACCCGCAAACAATATTCTGCCGAGGAAAAAATCCGTATTGTTCTCGAAGGGCTTCGGGGCGAAGACAGTATCGCTGAACTGTGTCGTCGTGAAGGTCTCAATACCAATATCTATTACCGCTGGTCGAAGGAGTTTTTGGAAGCTGGCAAGAAGCGACTATCTGGCGATATTGTGCGGGAAGCCACCTCCGATGAAGTAAAGGTGTTGCGTTCAGAGGCAGCGGCGCTAAAAGAAGCCCTGGCCGAAGTAGTGATGGAAAACCGCCTGCTTAAAAAAAGCGTGATCGGGGATGGGGAGGACGGTATATGAGATACACGGCCTCCGAGAAGTACGAGATTATCCAGTTGGTGGAACAGTCCAGTTTGTCTGTCTGGCAAACACTCCGGCGGCTGGATATACATCACTCAACCTATTACAACTGGCTGAAGCGTTTTTATGAAGGCGGTATTGATGCGTTGGAAGATAACCAGCCTCACCCCCAAGTAGTATGGAATCAGGTGCCAGACAATCATCGGCAGGCGATTGTCGATCTTGCCTTGGAAGAGCCTGAATTATCGCCACGGGAGCTGGCGGTACGTTATACCGATAACCAGCGTTACTACATCTCGGAATCAACGGTGTATAGGCTGCTGAAGGCGCACGATCTGATTACCAGTCCTACCTATATCCTGATGCAGGCGAGTGACAGGTTCCAGCATCCGAGTCGACGGATAAACGAGCTGTGGCAGACCGATTTTACCTACTTCAAGATCATTGGCTGGGGCTGGTATTACCTGTCAACGGTGCTGGATGATTACTCTCGCTTTATCCTGTCCTGGCGTTTGTGTACCAGCATGGGGGCCGGTGATGTAATGGATACACTGAACGACGCGCTGGATTTTACCGGGCTTGATCAGGTCAAGGTGAACCACCGGCCACGATTGCTCAGTGACAATGGCCCGTGCTACATCTCGGGTGATCTGGCCGACTATCTGGACAGCAAGGACATGACGCACACACGAGGTCGCCCTTATCATCCACAGACACAAGGTAAGATTGAGCGCTGGCATCGCTCGATGAAAAACCAGATTTTGCTCAATCACTATTACCTGCCCGGTGAGCTAGAGGAGAGCATCCAGCGCTTCGTGATGCATTACAATCACGAGCGTTATCACGAGTCGTTGGATAACCTGACGCCCGCTGATGTGTACTACGGGCGAGGCCAGCAAATATTGGAAGAGCGAGTAATGATTAAACAAAATACCATGGCTCAGCGCCGACAGTTACATTATGGTCGGCAACTAGGCCACAACCTGATGGGCCAGACTGTCTCTTAAATCAGGCCGCTGACTGTCCAACTGGGTTTGACGACGTACATTTCTGGGTACGTTTTGACTCTGTGAAGATGATTGCCTTACGAGGGCCGTTATATTCAGCCATTTTTTTAAAACCCATCTCCAGGGCTTTTAGTAAAGACTGGGCCTTTGTGTCTGTTTTGAGTGACCTTGCCTTTTCAATAAACCCCTCAATCTCGCCGATTTCTTCAATCAAGTCATCTTTTGACAATGCCGGCTCTTCGCTCTGCCCTAGCTCGACATCTTCCTGGTCGAACTCAGCCTCCTCTAGATATTCATCTTCAAGGTCATCATCCTCGACCAGCTTTGCTAAAAAATTATCTTCTTCTTGTTTTTGATTATCAAAATCATCACGCAACTTTTGCAAACGTTCACGAATTGTTAGCAACGTTCCTAGAACGGCATATGGGCTTGACGCAAGTAGCTTCCGTAATATCAGGCCAGTTAGGTGCCGTTGCTTCTTTGGCAAAGCAAAAGAGTGCTCTCTTTGCAGGAATACAGAGATGGCTTCATACAAGCTGTGCTCCTCATTAGTGGGTTTGAACGGCTGTGTGAGTGCCAAACGTTCTGTATATCGAACGTACTCAAGTACCTGCTGTCGTAGTGTACGCTTGACAAAGCCAGCAAGCCTTTCTCTTAGCTCCTCGTTAGAGCCTTCGCCGTTGATATATTGCTTACGAAATGCCTTCTCATCACCAAACAAATGCTCATCAAGTAACGTTGAAAGGCCATAAAGCTCCATCAATGAATTTTGTAGGGGCGTAGCTGTTAGCAATATCTTGCGCCTACCGTTAAAGGCCAGCTTAAGAGCCTGCCCCATGCGGTTGCTAGGACGATGCGCGTTTCGAAGCTTATGCGCCTCATCGATAACCACCAGATCCCATGGAATCGGCACGAGATCATCCGCCAGCTTGGCGGCAAAGTGGTAGGACATGATGACCACTTGTTTTGAGGCAGTCGCGCTCAAAGCCATTCTGGGAGACATGCCAGACCTGCGCACATACGTAGCATCGATTACGACACTGGGCAGAGCAAACTTTTCAACGAGCTCTTGAGACCACTGCTTCCTCAGCGCCGCTGGGCAGATAATGATCAATCGGCGCTTTCTCTCTGCCCAGCATTGGCATAGTACTAAAGCAGCTTCGATAGTTTTTCCAAGGCCAACTTCATCAGCCAGCAAGACGCCCTCTTGAAGCGGGTTCCGTAGTGCAAATAGTGCTGCCTCAATCTGGTGAGGGTTAAGGTCCACACTGGCATCAAAAAGCGACTGAGACAGGCGATCAACACTGTCAGCAGCATGGCGGCACGTCAGCTCATGAGCATAGTATTTGGCGTGGTGCGGCGTTATGGTTGTCACTCTATTGAGCCCCCAGGATCAGCTGTCCTTGAAATCAATTTCAGCGGATTGATAGAGTCGCATCACTTGCTCCTCCGAGAGCTTTCCGTTCTGCAACAAGGTCATAAGATACTTCTCTGTTATTCCGACAAATTTTGAAAGCTTTGTCAGCGACGCACTGATTTTGTCTGCGCTCTTCTTGATAGAACCCACTTCTTTTTCAACAGACCGATAGTCGTTCAAAAGATAGAGTAGACGCTCGACAACCATGGCCACAGATGCAGACTCCAAAGTGTTCACATCAAAACGCGCTTTCGCCATTTCACGAGCAATCGAATAAAAAATTGCGAGATTCTCGTAGTCTCCTCGCCTAGTATTAACGATCACTACGAAACCGATAGCTTGGACATATTTGATGCCGTTTGGACATGCCGCTGCAACCGTTGCATCCATGCTGTCTTCGTCAAACACAATCGCATTCGCGTCGGTCTCACGGTTAGTGCGCATTTCTAAAAGCTGGCCTATCGCGGTATCTGTTTGGGCGGCGGGGTCACGATTATCGATTTGTCCAAGCTTTACGCCTTTATCAAGCTTTATCTCAAGACCAATAGTGACGTCGTTGCAACCGTCCACCTCAATCAACAAGTCTCCTGTCTTGTTCCTGGGTAATACACCTCGAACGGTTGATAGATCCGTAATTTCATCGTCGGAAAATGCAGAAGTAGTTTGGATATCCTTTAGTGCCTGAAGGATTTTCTGCTCAGCATCAAGACCTTTACTGCTCGTCTCGCGATACCGCATTTCACGTAACTCATACAGAGCTTTCAGATTTGCCAATCTCTTGCCAATTTCGCCCTCGGTTTCATTCAGAAATTGAGCTATCTCACCTTTTATCTCTGCGAGAATACCGATCCCCAAAGCCTTAATAACTGCTTCCTCTCGCTGAGCTTCGGGCAGACCTGCCAGGTATTCGGCCATCAATGGGTTCTCTACCTGGATGTTTTTAATTTCCAGAGTATCCTTTCGGAGCTTAATGGCCATAGATCTGTCTCTTCGTTATTCGGGATGCCTGGATGCGAGGGTATTTACAATTTCTTTAATCCGAGCCGATTCAAGCTCAGAGTTTGAAATACTGTCCTCTAGCTCGGGGCCAGAGCATTCACCAGATTCGATGCTTACCCACACAAAGTGACAAATCTCTTCCGCTGGTCTCTGTACAACTGACCATGCGGTCTTCTCGTGTTCTGGGAAGATGAAGTTTTCATCTCCAGAACATTTATGGATGTAGACCGCGAAGGACTGTTCGTTGAGATCTTCAATTCCGTCGTCATCCTCTTGATAGCCATCGAAAGCAATTTTGATCGCTGGAATTACGCTGATGTTTTCGCCCAATTCCGGCAGATCATCGACGTTACTCGAGATACTTCGTAGCACCCAACCTTCGATAATGTTCTCCATAAATCGCATCCTTTTTTTGCTTTTTTCCGATACCGACACTTAGTTGTAAGCGAGGATATTTTTCAGAAACTTATCGAACTAGACGAATTTCGCCCGAAATTCAGAAACCATCTTCATTCTTTAACTATTGGTCAGTGTCCAATAGGCTAGTGAATAATAGCTTCTACTCAACACTTCAATCGGCTTACGTTAAGCCGTTTCTTCGAGCTTCCATACATCGAATTAAAGTGATTAGCGTCGTCAAGGGTGAACTATCACAATGCACTAATTGCTCAATGTCCGAACCCAAATTCTCCTCGCTCAACAGCAGCAATATTAGCTTCAGCTTTCTTGATCAGCTTGTAAGTGTTTGTTCTTAGACTAGCTTTACGAGCAGTCCTTACATAATTAGTTTTAAGGAGCCCCATTTCTTTGTCTAATAATGCGTCGTAATCCACATCGTCCCAAGTCTTGCCCAATCTCTCAAGGCGCTTTGAGACAATCTCCTCAGCCCTCTTTAAGCGCTTGTTATACTCCGCATGGTTTTGCTCACTCATCTCGACTAGGCCTTCTAAATCTACCTCCCTTGGATTTTTCCGCCCATCGATCAGCAAGTCCTCAGCTTCCTTAGGTGTCACACTCTTTACTCTAAAAGCAATTTCAAGCGCATCTAGCCCTTGCTGCTTTAAGTCATACGCAAGTAAGCAATTCTTGAGACTGTCAGCGTCTACTTTCACATGTTTAATCTGGTACTTAGCGAGATCATTTCTCGATGGGTCAACGTTCATTTGACTGATGAGCTTACCAACACGATTTTTCAATGCTGATTTGGTGAGATTAGTAGGCAAAGCTACCAACTGGTAATTACCTACGGCAATTTCAGTCTCCAGCTCTGCAAGCTCCTCAAGAGAGCAAAAATCATTCAACTGGGACACTGGGGAAATCCCGAAGAGATACTGTCCCCTTTCATTCCACCACTGCCAAAAACCATCTAGTCCTTGGTACTGAAAGATATCTCCAAAATCATCGAAGATTTTCCTCATACCCTTGCCCTTACTCGCACATGCAATTTTGTACTTATTACTGCGCTTCAAATACTCAAACCACAAGTAATACAGACTATCCGCAGTCCACGTGCCTTTCACTAGCACGGGCTTACCCTTTCGAATCAAAACTCTTCGCCCTTTGGCGTCGAGCTGGACTTTTGTATTTGGGCTAAGTGGCTGTGGTTTGGGAAAAAAAAGAGGCCCCATGGTTATCAATTTCTCCGTTTTATTTACTTAAAGCAGATCAATAGGTCTTAACGCCTAAGATACGTAATTCATTGTCTTACTGCTACAGCATGTATCAAGTATTTCAACTGCTTAGAAAAACCAATGTATACGATATGGCAATGTAACAATCATCACACAGGTCGGAAAGATGCTACGCCAGATCAGAATTTGTAGCAAGTATAGAATGAAAAATACTTAACCACCTTATACATATTTTTGTCTCGTACCATTATTACGTAACTTACTAGAACGGAAAAAAAGGAAAATTAATATGTTGATCAAAAAGCTAAACAACGAAACTTGCCCTATCACTCAAGGAGCCATTGTTAGCAATAGCCGCGCTCGCGTTCGCAAAACAATCAGCAGCATGGTTTGCCCTAACAAGCTGCTCAACTTAAGCGCAAGACTGTATCGAATCTCTAAGGAACATCCAGCTGCAAACAGTCTTCAGCGCGAGGCCGAACTAGCCACACAGAAGGCGATTGAAATTCGTAGCCGGCCCGAGTACGTGGCTTGGACTGTTATTAAAGACGGCTGTTCATTCTTTAAATCCAACGGCAGATGCCCTCCTAAGGGTCGACTTACGCAAATGCATAACAGATATGGGAGCTGGACACTTGTTCACAAGCGAATCATCGAAAAAGGCTTTGGCGGCAAGAACTTTTTGTGGCTGCGCGACCAAAACAAACTTGAGCTAACAAGCGAATGGTTTATCGCCCGCCACGCGCCTGAGTTGGTCAACGCTGAAACTAGAGCTGCACTTAATGCTCTGCTAGCACCTCCTGCAAACTCCAAATCATTGGCGGCATAAGGTGTCCAATAAAGACAGGATTATCAAGTCACATCTACCACACGGCGTCGAGCTTCACTACACAGCTCATCGGGAACGAGCTGCTGAGTTTCGCTGCGAAGGGTGCAACACACATTTGTGCTGGGCATCAGTGGAAGATTTGCAAACTTGGAGGGATCTTGGCGCAAAGCTGAAACCCAAAGTCACGCCAAGGGACAACATCAAGGTGGTCGCAACTAGTGGAGGCAACAATGAAAAAAAAGCATGAGAAACATCCCTGCATCGTGCGCCCAGTGCCGAAGTCGTCGCCTCATAGATACGAGGTCTACTGCACGAGATGCAAGAAGCACGTGCAATGGGCAAAGCCGAATCTCTACGAAGCACACATGGCTTTGCTCACTGAAAAGTAACCGTGTCGCATAAAGCGACAAACTGAATCACTCGCACTAAACCCATTGTCCGCACGCTTGCGAGTGTGTGGCTGCGGACACTTTTGTCTCAAAAAGGAGATCGATATGACTATCTCAATCCAAAACCGTCCATCTGAACAACACAAGGAGCAGACATTTATGCCAACTCAAACCGCAACAGCCATAACCAATGCTAACCAAAACCAGGAGCAATTTATGAACTATCCAACTGCCAATTTTCTGATGACATCGCCGGCCAAGACTCGCACTGAAAGCATCATCATCCAAAATGAACATGGCGTGATGATTGAGCAATCTCTGCGTAATGTGTCTGTTATGGCAAGCACTTGGTATAAAAACAGTACGAGCCAGCTCTACGCTGTATTAGGCCAATGTTATGAACTGCATTATTTGGTTGAAAAAGCCGATAGCAGCCAGCGAGACAAGTACAGGGATGACGTCAAAGCAGCTTATGTCGCTTTAGGAGGCGCCCAAGGCGCAAATTCACTGCTAAGTCGCATTGTTAGCGTGGTTTTCAATTTCGCTGATTTAGACAGGCGCCAACGCAGCCGCTATAGCAGCGTTATCAAAGCTGCCTATGTAAGTGAGCAACAGCCTACTGATGCAGCTGGCTTCATAAATTGGTTAGAGCATGCTGGCGGCATTGTGGCTGCGCTGGAGAAGCGTAGCGACACCAGCAGCACAAAAGTCGAGCAAAGCGAAATCAATGAAACTGTTCGAGCAATGCCTGCAAAAGCGCAGCTGAACATTGCTAACAGCGGCAATAGGTTTGTGGTGTTGCTAGCGCAACCCATAGACAGTGAAACAGTGGAAGTGCTGTATCAATTTGAGGAGGATTCGATTGGGGATTCATTGGCTACCAAGGCCTATAAAGCTCAACTGAAGCTGGCTAAAGACGCTGAAAAGCGCTCAACAGCTGCTATCGCTGCGGACAGGCTGGCTGGCGAAGGCGCTGGACAGGAGGTAGCGTAATGTTACCTGCAAATATTGATGACGTTGTGCTCACTCACTCAGCTGAAGAACGGCACATAAAGCGACTAGTGATGGGGAAGCTAAGCTTCCCCAATCACGCCAAAAGCGGATTGCTGCTGTACGGCAAATACGGCACTGGTAAAACCACGCTGGCTCACTTGTTAGCCGTTTTACTAGAGCATCTGCACGCGGATGACTCAGATAAAACCAGCTACAACTGGTGCTACGACTATCGCAGCACGCGAGTCAGCGTCACACCAGAACAATCAGCGATGGCTGACGTGACGCCAGCCAGCTTCACACTCATCAACTGCGGCAAGCATCACAGCAACAGCAGCACGAGCGTGGTGCAGCGTATTGAAGACATCAGCCTCAACAGTCTGAAATATGGCTGTGTGGCTGGCAGCTTCAACCACTTCGTTTTGGATGAGCTGGACTGCTGGAGTGCGGCTGCACAAGCCAACCTAAAAGGACTCATCACTGATAGCCCCGCGTGGAATGTCTTCTACGTGACTACCAATAAACGGTATGACATTGATGAAGGCATCATCAGCAGGTGCATCAATGTTGAGCTTAATGGAGGTAAGCCAGAGCAGCACTTGCGAGTGCTTCGTCAGCACTATGAGCATCTGGCGAACTACACAGATGAGCAGCTGACTGGCGTAGTAACCGCTAGCGGTGGTGATTGGCGAGAGCTGGAGGATGCTGCATGTAGATTGTGATGCCCGCTGGCTCAAGTCCAAGTCCCGTCCGTCGCCCACAAAAAAAGGGAGCCTCGTCAGCTCCCTTTTTTTATGCTTTTGCTCGTTCCAGTAACCTGTGTACAACATCACCCGCTAGCGCCATATGAAACTCAGCCATTTGCTGCCATCTGCTCTGTAGGCGTTGATTGGACTCAGTAGCTGCTGCACTTCGCCAAACACTGCCTATGCCAGCAAGCTCCCCATATAGATTTAGCAGTACATCATTGCTGACATCTCTGCCTTTGTTTCTCCTGTTGCACAGATAACTGCGGCTGGTTTTTAGGTATTTGGTAGTAAATTCATTCTCAGTGAGCTTTCTGTCTACTGTTTTGAGTTGGACGAATATTTCATCTGTTATCAATTTGAACTCCTTTGTTGTTGTGAATGGTTTTGATATTTCAGTCATTGCTAAGCACACACAGCCCTCTGCTGTGATAAATACAACGGAGGCATCCGCTTCACCGCTTATTGCTGTGCTTACGTATGAAGCTGGCTTTCGTGCAGAAAACATCCTCGTTGCGCTGATTTGCTTTAGAAGTGTCCTTGTTGCTGTAAACGGACACTGCTTGCTGATTTTTTATCTGATTGCCACTTAGCTGGAAAAGGTAGTCGTCGCTCCAGTCACCAGCTCTATTCTGAATATCCAGCCAAGTGCGTTTTATGTGAGCCAGCAGTGATTCGTCTGACTGACTCCCGTAACGCTTCATCATCACATTAGCGTGATAGAGACTGGCGCACTCAATACACACAGCTCTCTCAATGCGGCATTTTTTTGCTCCGCTTTGCTTGAGCTTCCTTTTTTCGTAACCCCACTCGTCGCACTCTAATCTGTAAAAAAGCTTCTGAACTTGCGCACTCAGCTGCTCGTAGCTGAGAGGATTTCTGCGAGCGTGCTGTTGGTAATTCAGCACGAAGTAAAAATCTGGTTGGACTCTCAAACATAGCTCTACGTAGGCTTTGGTTATCTGTTGGCTGTTCATGCAGTTATTTATCAATTCTGCTTAGTCGCGTAAGCAGAATTGGGTTATTTTTCGAAGCGCTGCTGGAACTCACGTTGACGCTGGATGTACTGCTTTCGCGCCTCTGGTGACTTCGCAAGTGCCTTGTTCAACTCGTACCGCAGCAGCTCGTACTGGGTACGCTCATCAGGTTCTATTCGGCCACCATTGAGACAGCTGTCCGCGGCATCCTGTAGCCCCCTACGTAGCTCTCGTCTGAAATTATGTAGCGGATCAGTGACTATCTCACCATCACTTTCTTCGCGCTCGATGTCTTCTCTGTCCCGTTCAATGCGGCCGCTTCGCTTGGTTAACTT
>Ga0136655_1000186_pt1 | contig 27711 bp, 20 predicted proteins | sample CPBDNA_2_FD_94863 | JGI IMG/M metagenome (GOLD analysis project Ga0136655, IMG submission 94863) | Freshwater to marine salinity gradient microbial communities from Chesapeake Bay, USA - CPBay_Spr_15_0.8_DNA (version 2) | ecosystem: Environmental > Aquatic > Marine > Coastal | place: USA... | reverse complement strand
ATTATATACTCTTTGTAAATTGTCTCGTTGAGCGGTAACAGTTGCCAAACGGTTATAATTATTGATTCTATCATTTTTACGATTATCTCTACGATTTACATATTTTTGATAAGGACTGACATCATTTTGACTATATCCTTCAATCAATGATGTAAATATCATATTACTTTACTTATTATATTATAGTATTATTTTTTAGTTACAACTAAATCATATATTCGGTATGATAACGGATATAATATTAAAATTATTCCCAATATAACCTTTGACATCAAACCCATTTCATTTTGTATATAAACGATTTGGTACAATATGACTAAGCATAAAATATAATATATCCACCAAAATATGGAATTTAATGATACAAAATAGGCTGTATGTTTTTCTTGATAATCAGTATTTCTGTAATCATTACTATATTTTTGGTTAAATTTATCTACCGTGCGTGTTAATGTTGCATTACGGTTTATATAATCATCTTTTTTTAAAAGTTGACGTTTCACAATTTTTTCATAAAGTGCGTCATATTCATTATCAAAAAAGTCTTGTGTTCGTTTCTGAAGGTTACCGTACTTCTTTATTTCATCTATTGCTTGTTCTACCGATTTTAATAAATAATTCGCACTTTCTAAATCATCCTCCAAACTCTTTTTTTTTCTTGTTAATCGTATTTTTGACGATGTGTTTGAATTTATGTCATTATTCACACGATTAATTTGATTATTTAAATTATATATTTCAGTTTGCATTGAATTTATTTGTTGTTCTAACCCTCTCTTTAAAGTAGTCATTTCGTTAATTCTTGATTGTATGCCCGCATTTTCTCTATCTAAATCATTTAGCCGGTTTATTCTCTCACTATGAGATATTTTTGATGCTGCTCCTCCCATGATATAATATACTTACTATATCATGGGATAAAAATGACTATACTTTTGAATAATTATCATATTCGTTCGCACAGTTTTCTTTTACGTTATTGATGTTGATTCTTCGTTTGTTTATATGTTGTGTATTTATCATTGTATTAAATGTCTCCGCGGTGGCTTCATCTTGAATTTCATTTGGGTCATATTCGTCATCGTGTACACATTTGGTAATATCATTGTCCCACTTAGTACCAGGACTACAGCAATAAGAACCAACACAACCATATAAATTCATTCCCCCTAACAAATCCCCTCCTTCTTCTTTAGATGCTGCTTTAGCTGCTGCTTGTAATTCGGCTTCAGTACGTGCGGCTGGGTCAGGTAAATCTAATTTATTGAAATTGATTTTTTCACGTCTGGATACCTCAACCAGTATACTTATCGTATAAATTGACGCACCTAATAAAACAAGTATTGTGAATAAGTCAAATATGAATGAAGGTAAAAATACAAATGTCTTTTTTGATATTACTAAAATAACACTAATGGCTAATGCTATCACCCATGCGAATTTTATCTTATTGTATTCTGCTTGTTTTTTCTGATAACTATCGTTTAATTCAATCGCACGTTCTTTTCCTACTAAAGCATTATCAATAGATTGTTTCTTAATCAGTAATCTATCCTTTTCAGTATCAACAATATCAGCTACTTCTTCTTGATGTGTTAATACATTACTACTTGATATATTCGAGGTTTCAAGTGATGCATATGCTGACTCTAATTCAGTTTGTAATTGTGCGACCTTAGTTGTAAGTTCTGGGTCATTTGGTTTGTTCTCAAGAATCTTTAAATATTCTTTTTGCAATGTAACCAATCCATTTAAATCTGTAATATTACTCATTTTAAAATATATATTATGAAAATATAATATATATAATTTCGTATTTATTCTCGGGCTATCACTATACTTGCTACCAGTAATGTTGATGCGGTCACTACTCCTAAATTAAAGATAGAATTGTTATATTCGATTAACTCCTTTGTATCATCTAATCTAACGTCAGAAACGTCTTTTTCTGGGTCTAATGAGGTTGATAAATAACTATTGTATTTATTTTCACTCATTAATTTATCTCTTAATCCAGTTTCATCATTATTCTTAATAGAACTTATTACATTACCTAATTTGTTATGGGTTTTGTTAATTTTATCAAGATTTGATATTAATTGTGTTTCTTTCTCTTCTAAAGGTGTTAGTTGATGGTCGTTGATAAATTTCTTTACTGGCATGTCCTCCGGTCGTTCATTTGATTGTTTAAACCCTTCGAACATTTTACGTTGGTTGTTCTTTAATTCTGCTACACCTGTACCTAATAATTGTTGGTATTCGGTGATAGGTGTATTATTTACTTCATAATCAGAATAGGCAGTGTAGTTAGACAATTGTTGTACTTCTTTGTTGGGTAGTGTTTTGTTGTATTTATCTAAAATATATAATTCGGATTGGGAAATATTTTTTCTTATTTCAAGCTCTTTCATTTTCTTATTTTTTATATATAGTGATGATTTTTTAATATTTCCATATGGTTGAATTGGAATATATTTATCAGGCATACCAGTTTGTATACTGCAATATTTATAACCAGTCTTAGATTCAACATAATATATATGTTCGCAAGATTCATCATCATTACCCTTTTTAAAACAATCTTCTTTGTCTTTTACTAATACCATATTATTATCATTTTCAGGTTGAAATTCGCCTATATATTTATATGTTTTATCGTTTGTTAGCATTTTATTACTAATTTCTTGTATTTGTTTGTCAGCACTATCAATAAACATGTATTTATTCATAAGCGGACCAGTATCTGTCTTAAATGCTTTATAATCACCTGTGTTTTCTCTTTTTGTATAATTATCAGTACATCCTGTAATTGTCTTTTTTAATACTAAGTTCCCGTCTTGTGTCATTTCTAATTTAAACATATGATTGTTTGATACCAAACTAATACCGTTATATTCTATTTTATCACCGCTTTTTGTATATGCGTCATATGGATGTAAAAAGTTTTGTGGATTACCAGAAGATTGTTTATGTTTCGTCCAATTTGGATTAGAACGCCCGTCGCTTAATTTGCGAGTTTTTACAATTTCGTTCATCTGGGATGCAGACAATGCGATAGTTTTTTCATTAGCATATATTATTCCACCATCATCTAAATATAGATTTCTACCACCTAATTTATTTCCATTTACATCGTCACATTCAAACGTACGTTTTTGATTCTTTCCAGTTTGATTCCAATGTTTATTATGTTTTTCATTTCGTATTGCCTGAATTCTACGTTCTTCTGCTAATCTTATTCTTTCGTTCTCTTCTTTTTCTCTTATTTTTCTTATTCGTTCTCTTTCCGCGTCTGCTGCTTCCTGTTCTCTTATTTTTCTTATTCGTTCTCTTTCAGCGGTTGCTCTTCTGGACGCTGCCGCAGCCTCAGCTTGACGTTTATGTGCGCAACTTGAATAACCATATCTTCTACATTCGTTTTCTATTGCTACTGCCGCAGCCTCAGCTTGACGTTTATGTGCACAACTTGAATAACCATATCTTCTACAATTTACTTCTTCTGCTGCTAGATCGGACTCATATTTACGTTTGTGCGCACAATTTTGAAAACCAGCGTTTTTACAATGTATTTCCGCTATAAGGTTTCGGTACCAACCCCAACCACCCCAAAAAGGTTCAATTACAGTTTCATCCTCCATAATATATTTAATTTAACTTATATATATTATATATTTAATTTTTACTGAATATCACCATATCTATTACTATAGCATCTTTTTTCATTATCTTTTAAAATATAATATGAATTTGGTTCGGAATATGCGTTTTCGTCAATAGTATTTCCTAATTGTTTTAATACATTTCCTCCACTATCACATACAAACAAAGCTCCATTACGATAATATGCGTAATTACCTGGTTTTAGTAAATGTTTTTCATTATCACCAAACGCCTTCCATATTGTCACTTCTTTTAAATCGTCGCTGGTTTCTTCTATAGTTTCAGAAATCACATTACTAACATAGCAATTGTAATAACCTTTTGATGGTGATATTGTGTCATTTTCTACTAAAGAATAATAAACCGAATTTTTATTTTGGTTGTTATTCAGTTGTTGTTGTTGTTTTAAAGAATTATGTTGTTTTATTGCTGCGTTCAATTTACAACTTTCTTCAGTGTGCATATAATTATCAAATTTTGACATATTAATTTTGGGGGCTCCGGTAGTTTCATCTTTTATGTAACAACCTCCTTCTAATTTTGTTATATTTTTATTCTCAATAGGCATATAAGTTATCTTAAAATTATTAATAGCAGTATTTATACTATCACGTAATTTTTGTCCGTTCTCATTAAACTTATTCATAGTATAGATGTTATTATACTATGAATGGATAAATTTTTTCTGAAATTACCGTTTTGACATATTGGCAAGAAGTAATCCGGTAACTACTGCTCCGGTAAGTATACCCGTATATATCAATACATCAGATGCTGTGTCTGTTATATTATTGAAAAACGTATTGTTGGTATCTTTTGTTTTTTGTTCCTCTGTCTTTTGGTTTTCTGTGTCTAAATTATCAGTATAGTTAGAATAAGTAGGTCTATATAAGTCGGCTCCTTCTAATCCATAGCTATTCTGTTTATTATATTGATTCGTAAATCCATCTATTGAACGGTTTAATGTAGAAAACGTTTCGGGAACACTATTCAATTGTGGTGTTCCATTTAACTTTATTGTATTGATACGCAATCTTGGCATTTCATCACCCATTTGCGTTATTATTAATCGGAAATATGAGAATTTATTATAGGAAGTTACCGAAAATGTTTTAGTAGGGGCATTTTGAGATGGCATCTCATTTTTATTTATAAGATATTGGTCTACATAGTCCCATGAGCTTCCATCATTTGAAGAAACTAATGTAAATTTCTTAGGGAACGAATTAGTAGCACTAAATGTAGGAGTTGTAATTGAAAAACTGGTTAAATATATTTTATAAGGTATCTTAATTTCAATCCATTCTCCAGGTATTTCAGTTTTGTTTTTATTAGGACCTACTTTTGTGCTCCATGTATTATTTTCAGAACCACCACCTAAATAACTGGATGGTGTAATGCCCGAATAAGGCGACTGAATATATTTTGAGTAATTCTTTGACGTAGTGTTATTATTATTTATATTATCACTTTCCCAATAAGTATTTGTATTATCATTAAAAGCATTAAATCCTTGAGTAATATTGTTATAATAGGATGAAGTTTTAATTGCGTAGTTTCCATTAGGTGTATATCCGTTTATTGAATTATCATCTACACCAGATATGGTCGACTCCATTGTGGTTAATGTTTTATTTGGTATGGGTATTGCCTGTATTATATTTGACATCGTTTTATATTATAGGTATACAAAAGTTTTTGTAACTCTACAAAACGATGTCAAAATTATAGTTTCTTGAAAATAAAAAACAAAGACGATGTTAATACAACTGATAACACTAAACTTGAGTACATAGTCGCATCATATTTATCTTTATAATCAGCATTAATATTATCTTCATCATCCATTAACTGTTTCATTTTTGAATCCAATTCTTTTCTTAATGGTATTATCTCACTATGAGTTTGCAGTATTTCTGTATGTTTAGTCTCATAATCCGCACTATTTATAAATCTATTTAAAGGAGCTGATTTTAGATTCTGTATACTACCATCAGTAGTCATTAGTTTATCATATACATCATTCACGGTTTGAATATTTTTATCTGCCTCCGTACAGTCTGATTTTGCTGAATCAGGTAGAGTTATATCCTTGCATTTTACATATTTCTGGTATTTTTTATTAAATTCTTTTAAATCCGCTAAAACTTCCACGCTTGTATCCATCATTGTTAGACCCTCTATTCTTGACATAGTATTGTTCTTATTACTATATGATTGGAAAGTTTCACAGGATTTATTTAATGTATAACAACGATTACCAGATACGTTAAAAATTGACAATGATGCGGAACCTAACCCTTGAAAACCTGTATATGCAGGATTTAACGATGATATTACAAGACGTAAATATTTATACTTTTTTTTGTTATTTATATTGAATGAAATGGGCGAATTATCGGTATCATATACTGGTTTATAGTCAAAATGGCTATCTAATATTTCCCATTTATTAGTATCATTCGCACCTAATATATAAAAATCCTTTGGAAATGGGGTTAGTTCATTCGTCCCATCTCGTTTACCTGGTAAAATTTCATATTTTTTTACCACTACTGTTTCTGGTATTTCTACTTCTATCCATTCACCGTTTATAGTTGAATTATTAGCTAATATGGTTTGTTTGGTACCTATATATTTTCCATCATTAATTATGCTTACTTGTAGTTCATTAATATTTACATTCGAAAGTTCATTAAGTTCTTGTCGTGCGTTATTTATTCGTGAGTTGTAGTAAGATTTGTACGAATCAGCGTTTTGGTCCATAATTCGATTATAGCGTTCTACTGACGACCGCTCTTTATTCAACGCCGAGAAGTATGAAGGCCAATGTATTTTATATACCGGTACCCTGAGATCAGCAGCCCAACCATCTTGCGCCCGATGATAGTTTATACGTTTAGCCCGAATGTATCTGTATCCTCCATAACTTACAATACTTACACTAACCTGTTCACCAGACCAATCACTTACATGTGTTGAACTGATTGGTCTAACGACATATCTATCTACCGGAACATCTTTTATAATCCGTGTTGAACCTCCAACACGCACAATGTATCTGTATAAATAATTACTTGGTTCCAATCTCTTCATAGTTTTTTTTTGCCTATCATAATATGATCTATATTTCGTTATAGCGTTTGAATATGAGTTTATCTTATTGCGTAATGCGTCTTTCTTTTTCTGATTATCATTTAATAATTCTCTATTTTTACCATCTTTTACAATTATTCCTCTTGAATAATCACCCTTCGTAATCTGTCTATTCGTATAAAGGTCATCTTTATATGTTTCTGTTGAGTAATTACTGGTCCATTTTGTAGAAGATTCACCATCAGTTAGATTTCGTACATTGTGATTAGTATGACTACTGGATGCTCGTAATGATATTTTATCAGATGGAATTATATCTACACTAATTCCTGTATCTGATTTTTGAACGTTTGTAAACCATTTCTTGTTATCATCTTCATCGTCCATATTACTATTAGAATGTTCTTTACAATAGTAATATATTTTATACTTTTCTAAACCGGTACATTAGAACCATTAATCCAACAATACCTATAGTCAAATTTGCGGTTTTAAATAGTTCACGATTAAATATACTTTGAGAATCTTTATATTTCCCTTCAGAACCACTGTGAATTTGTTGTATATCAAGTATAGTATCCGCTAATTTCTTGTTTTTACATAATTCTCTATCTAAACACTCCTGTCGATTGTTACCAAATTCTTCGCCTTGGCAATCAGCAGGTTGATATGCTCTATTTAATATGTCTTCACAACGGTCATCTGATGGCATATCTTTTGATTTTATCGCATTCATATAAAAAAAATCCTTCATGTCATAACCAATATTCACGTTTAATGTAGCCATGTTCTTTTATATTATAAATTTATTTTTTTAGACACAAATACGATAATAATCGTAAAATAATGCGGTTGAACTTTCTCGTTCAAATTTACAAATTTGTCCCGGACGCATACACTTTGCTAATGCTTGTGGGTCAAAACGAGATATTTCAGGTAATTGTTTTGTATCCATGATATTGTATTTTTTTTTCAATTCGTCTATTTCAGAATTGCCTAAAATGGTACATTTTGGTACTAATGTGTGGTTTAAAAGATTATATTGAAGTCTATTAATATTATGAATCACCACAAATATACCGTCACGATTATATAAATATTTAATCTTATTTATGGTTGTTTCGTTCGGCTCATCTTCTATAATAAGGACCAATGTGTCATTCTTTGTAAGTATGTTATCAATATGATATACGTCTTCTATAATGTTATCTAAATTCGCACGATTAATTTGTTTTGACGTTAAATAATATTTTACGTGTATCTTGCGCTCATTCTTATTGTGTTTAAGAGTAAAATCTAATTGGGTATTATTATTCATCGCATCAATTTCATTAATACTAAAATCCATGTGTTCTGATACGTCATATTGTAATTCTTCTAATTGTTCTATAAGTGTATTTCTGGATTTAAATAACTTTAAAATCCTGCTATTGGTTGTTGATGTGTTTGTACTTGACATTCTATTATATAAATAAGGTTGATACTTTTATATAATAATTATCGTATTCAATTTTTATCCGAATTATACTTTTTTAACAACCAAATTATCAAAATCCAATTTACCGGATTTATTTGTATTAGTTGGTTCTATGTCAGGCTTAATGACTTCACGTTCTATAGGAGGATTAAATGATACTGCATCGTTATCCATACTATTTGGGTCGCTGTTTTGTATTACATTGTTAGGTTGTGTATCATTATCAGATGAAAAATCGTTTCCATTATTTATGATTTTTATACTAATTGGAGGAGGTTGATGAATACCTATATTATCATGTTTTATACCTCCCCCTTCCATTGAACTGTCAGCGGAAGGCGTCTGGCGTGGTGTAGTAGGAGTCATGGAAGATTCATAACCATTCGGTTTATATATATCTAAAGCTGTCACTAATTTTACTGTATCCAAGTCCTTTAAACCAGGTGTATTTGTTTCTATTTTCAAAAAACGGTCACCAATATTTGTAACATTCCATAATCGATTTGGATTTTCATCACCTCTATAATGTACTTGTTCGCCAACCGTATATTCATGAGCTTGTTTTGATAACTCATTAAATTCTGGCTTTTCCGGAGTAGGTGTTCCATATATTTCTCGTTTTAATGAATCTGAAAATGTATCTTCCATTTCTCCAGGTAATGGTTGGTATGGTGACCCTGGAGCAAATTCAGGTGATTTTCCGGGAGTGGGTGTTCCATATATTTCTCGTTTTAATGAATCTGAAAATGTATCTTCCATTTCTCCAGGTAATGGTTGGTATGGTGACCCTGGAGCAAATTCAGGTGATTTTTCAGTTGTAGAAGGACCATCTGACATATCTCTTGGTGGTGGATAATATGGTGAATATACTGGTGGATAATCTGGTGAATCTGGTCGATATACTGGGGATTCGTTTGGGGTAGTTGAAGGAGATTCAGGACTAATCATTATATTCTCTCTTTTCGTCACATCCGTGTTTCTAATATTATTTCGGATTTGTCGTACTATCTCTTGAGGAGAAAACTCCGTATTAAATGTCAAATGATTGATATTATTAGAATAGGTCATACTTTCAAGTTGTTCTATATTATCGTCTGTAATTAAGCGCATTTGTACGTTCATTGTTTGCAGTTCTTGTAATAACAATTTGAAGGAATAAGGAACATTCACTACACTAAAATTACGACCAAATTTACTTATTTGCTCTAAGTGTTGTTCTTTTCCGTCTAATGAACCTGTGAATTTTAATGGACCATCTGCCATTGGACTCATAAAAATATTCTTTGAAGGGTTATAAACAGCCATCATACCAGTTGTATTACAAACCGCAATATGGTATTTATCTGCTCTATCCATCATTGATTCGCGTAAAAATTCAGTGGCGCCATGGGAAATTACTACATCACGTTCCATTTCTCCTATACGAAGACCTCCATCATTCGCACGTCCAGATACTGGTTGGCGGGTTAATTGGGTATTCGGTCCACGAGCACGATAGTTTACCTTATCCTTTACCATATGTTTCAATCGCATATAATAATTAGGACCCATGAATATTTCGGTTTCTATTTGTTCTCCCGTCATTCCATTATATAATAGCTCATTGCCACTGGAATGATAGCCTACTTTTGATAACATTTCGCCAAATACCTTTATTTTTGAACCTTTGTTATTAAAGGCAGTACAGTCAGTAAACCCGCCATATATAGAAGATGCCTTTCCTACTATACATTCTACCAAATGTCCTATCGTCATACGAGATGGTATAGCATGTGGGTTGATAATCATATCAGGACGGATTCCATCACGCGTAAAAGGCATATCACTTTCAGGAATTACCAGTCCAACGGTTCCCTTTTGTCCGGCTCTGGATGCCATTTTATCGCCCAAATTAGGGATTCGGATTTCACGGACACGAACCTTAGCAATACGAGTACCAGTATCCCCGTCAGTAATAAATGTCTTATCTACTGTACCCAATTGTCCTTTCTTAGGCATTTTTGACATATCCGATATGCTACCATTCTGGGAAGAACTCCTGCTTGTCATACCAATTAGTACGGTTTTATCATTTAATTCAGTATTTTCACTGACAATACCATGTTTATCTAATTTACTGTAGTCATAACCCGGTTTTGTTCCGATAATATCTATTTCAGATTCTATATTCGTAAATGTTTTTTCAGTGGTTTCTTCACTCCCTTTACTAATTTCCTCATGCGTTTCGTATGTAGTATAATAGGTAGTTTGGAATAATCCTCTTTTTAGCGCACCTTCATTTATTAAAATAGCATCTTCTACATTATATCCAGTATAGCACATAATAGCCACAATTGTATTTTCACCATACGGGTTCTCTTCTTTGTTAATATAATCTAAATATCGGGATTTTACCAATGGGATTTGTCCGGAAGATAAAACAACCGCCGTTTTATCCATTCGTACCTGATAATTAGTATGATACATAGAACATGCTTGTTTACTTTGACCGCATGAAAAAGAATTACGTGATGCTGGATTGTTTTCAGGGAAATTAATGATGTTTGCCATAGTACCGAAAATTAACGACTCGTGTATTTCCAAATGAGTATGCTTATCTTTCGTGCTTGATTCTAATTCTTCTTGATTGACTGCGATTAATGAATTTTCAGTTTCATTTGTATCAATATAATCTATTATTGCTTTTTCTTCTAAGAAACGTTTTATGCGTGAGGGTGCGGTTTCACCGTTAATATTATCATACAATTCAGACAATTCATACATTTTATAGTCATTTGGATTGAAATCCGCTATTGATTTTTTATTAAATCCAGAAACTAAATCATTCCAAGAGTAATCTCCTTCATCCAGATGTTTCTTTACACTATCTCTATCAAATGACATCTTATTTGTTTCAGGATCACGATAGAATATAGGTCTACATATACGCCCAGCATCAGTATAAATAAACACTGTATTCTGTGAAATTTGAAAAGAAACACTCGTATAGATTGGAAGCAATCCATTACGTCGGTATAAACGTATCTTTTCCACAATTTCATTCGGAGTAGTTACAATACCCGCCCATAGTCCATTTATAATTACCTTGGTTGATTTTGATAATGCTAATGGAGTACATTCTTCCAGCAATTTCATCTCAGCTTTCTCACGTAACCATTTAATCATGGGCTCACGTGAAACACCTTGGGTTATATATGCGGTTATCGCCATATGTTTATGAATACCAATATTACCACCATCAGGAGTATCAATTGGGTCAAACATACCCCATTGTGTACTATGTAATACACGAGGACCAATTAACTTAGCACTTGAATCCAATGGTAAATTTGTCTTACGCAAATGACTGAGAGCTGAATTATACGAGAGACGATTTAGGTCTTGGACGACACCAATTCGTTTTGTATGAGAGTGGGCTCCCCAATTACCATTGAATGCTACTCGGAAACCTTCTTCTACCATCTTATCACTAAACACATTTTTATAGTTCTGTTCGATTAATGCTTGTAGATTATCTTCATACATGGCTTTGTTAAATGTGATTTTTGACTCGAAATCTAAATGAATTTTACGTAGTTGCATTGTATAGTATTCGCGAAATAACTCATACATCAAAGAACCTACTAACTCTATACGCTTATATTTAAAATTGTCACGGTCGGTAGGCTCATCTACACCCGTATATACTGATAATAAACGATGAGTAATATATCCCAAATAATATGCCTTATCTATGTAGTTTGTTTCGCCAACATGGGGTAAGAAATAATCTGCTAATATTTCTTGTGCGTGTGAAATTGTCTTACCTTTAGTTAGAGATGCTATATATTTCAAAGCAGTACGCTGGGTAAGAATACCTCCGGCATCATGTACGGATGGTATGAATAAATCTACCAAATGTTCGTATTTCTCAATATCTAAAAGACACGATGTTATTATCTGTTTATCTGAAATTACCCCAAGAGCACGAAACACTATAAATAATGGTACTGCTTTCCTTACATTTGGGATATTTACGACTATGTTTTTAAAAGTAAATGATGGAGTAGGAGCCATCATTTTTACAGATAATGTTCTAATTGGTTTGGATACATTCTCAGAAACGGAACGTATTTCGGCGGAATATAAATATTTATCATCACCCGATTTTTTGATATACAGCATATTATCGCCAAACTTTTCTTGTGAAACGACAGTTTTCTCTTTTCCACGTATAATAAAATAGCCACCGTGGTCGTTACGACATTCACCCATAGTATGACGTACATTATTAGGTAATCCGGACAAAACACAGTAATCAGACTGAACCATGATAGGAAATCTTCCTAATAGTACTTTTTCAATTGTAGTTGTTCTTACTTGTTTATTTGAACTGACTAATGACTTCTCAGTTAATTCACGAATTAAAGCAGTCTCTTCTGTAGAAATATCTTGAGTAGTACGTTTACCCCGACGTTTAGGTGCTCCTCCTTCGATTTTATCATCTGTTTTGACTTCTTCATCTACTTCAGGTGTATCGTCGTTGATTTCTTCCTTGAAATTTTTAAAGTTACCTTCAGTTGTATATTGACCGGAACCAAATAATTCATCTGGACCCACCAATGTTGGTTCATCACCATCATCTAAAATATCAATATATTCAATATCAATGTCATAATGGATTGTCATGCCATATGTCATATTTCGCAAACGTGCTTCATTTGGAAACATGTAATGTGAATTATCATCATCATATATAACTGGTTTTCCAAAATAAATTTTATTACCGTCTTTACCACCAAAATACATTATACATTGTGAACGATATTCGTTTGTTTTTTCGTCGAATTTTGTCTTTATACGCAATGGGTTTTTCTCTTTAAAAATCTGAAAAATGCCATTTTTAAAAAAATCGTTATATGATTCCGTATGGTGTCTTACTAAACTTTGCGGATTGTCTTGAAAATACTTATCCATTAACTTCCATACTGTAGAATTCTCCATAACAAGGTTATATAAAATGGAAATATATATTTATACCGGTTTGTTTAGTTTAATATTTTAGTGATATTATAATTATTTTCTTTGTATATTATATAAATTATGGTTAACTTCCTTCAATCTATTTTTGGTCCTCTTAGTAAGGACTATTGCCTTTACTTCTACTTCCTTTCTATGTTAGGATTCTTCCTTCTTACGCTTTTAGTGGTTACTTCCCTTATGGTAGGTATCTCCCAGCGCAAAGGAATGGATTTCTACTTTCAAATGGTAACTGTCGGTATCGGTTATGCGATTTTCTACTTCCAGAACCGCCTTTTACATTCTATGTGCGTAGGAAGCGTATAAATAAATATTTAGGATAAAATATATACACCATGGATATTTTATACTACAGCAATTATTGTACTCATTCTCAAAAAGTATTACAAACACTTGTAAAAGGAAACATGAGCGACAAAATAAGTTTTATATGTATTGATAAGCGTCATTTGGATAAAAAAACGAATCAAACCTATATTACTCTTGAAAATGGTGGGAAAGTGGTTTTGCCACCAAATATACATAGTGTCCCATCTTTATTATTAATTAAGGATAATTATCGCATCATACACGGTGATGATATTATTAAGTTCTTTCATAAAGACATTAAGCAACAAACAAATATAGCAACGAATTTCAATGGGGAACCAGTATCGTTCCGATTGGGAGCGTCATCTGGTGGGACAAATGTTATGTCCGAACAATACACGTTATACGATATGTCTCCCGATGAGTTGAGCGCGAAAGGTACAGGTGGAAATAGACAAATGTATAATTATGTTTCAGCGAGTAATAATATTAATTTAATACCAACCCCGGATGATACATATAAACCAGATAAGGTTTCGAATGGTGTTACAATTGATTCACTACAACAAAAACGTATGGATGATATTAATCAAATTATGCCAAATAAACAACCATTCGGACAACAAATTACTAACTAACAAAACAATATAAAAATATTACATTATTTTATATATACAACTATGCCTGAAAAGAAGGATATTAGTGCTGGCTTTAATAAGCACCTTCTCGCTTTTTTAGATGATATTATTAAAGTTTATCCTGAAAACAACGATATTATAAAAGCAAAATCTTCATTTGAAACTATAAAATCTATGAACACTTCCCTTGTTATTAAGGCTTGGTTTCAAAAGGTATATACTCCTTACCAATCTGTAATTGATGCTGGTGATATTTCATTCTTTTTTGACAAGGATTATTCACAGGACCTTCAATCCGTGTCTAACGCAGGTGAAATTATGGCAATGATTGACAAACTTAGGGAACCGGTTCGAAACATGGATGACGCAAACAAGGGGCACTGTATGAAGTATATTCAGGGGTTGAGTAAGCTTTCTCTTGTATATTCAACCATGTAAGTTACTGATACAACAAGCTTAATAATTCTGTGGGATTCAATAGATTTAAATAATCCTTTACTTTATTACGTGTAATCTTTTCTTTATTTTTCTTCTTCAAAGAAGGAATGTAAACATTATTGTGTAGAAAATCAACATATCGAATATATTTATCTGGCGTTGATGTGTTTGTTTTGAAAACAAATTTATGCATATAAAAATTATGTATAATAGTTATCATTCTTTCATATTCATTATGGATTATATAACGATTATTACGGGTTTTACGATAGATTTTATTGTATTCATGTAATTTATCAATGCGACGAATACATAGATATTCATATGCGTAATACGGATTTATAGTACTCATTGTATCCCGTAACGTTGTATCTGGATTCAATATTTTTGAGCTGTTACCTGTATTTAAATCTGTTAGTAAATAACCATCAATATCATCCACCATATCAAATAAATCATTATAACAATGTATATCATATTTACGAGGGAAATAAATTATTCCTTCTATATTCTTAAAAAAACTATCATTTTCATAAACCGTATTCGGTACGTATTTTACAATATTATTCTTTAATTCGTATACAGATATTAGGTAAAATTTATCTATATCCGAATTACTATTTATGTGATTGTTCTTTAAAATAAACGTGTATGCTTGGGTTTTTGACAAATATTCTAATATGGGAGTAGTATTAGAATCATTTATATGTAGCGCGGTTTTGAATTTACTTATTATATTTGTCTTATTTTCATTTGTAGCAGATATTAATCTCCAAATATCACATCTATCGTCATACATTAAATTAATCATATGACCTTGTATATATTCACTTATTTGAATATTAGATGATATTGTTGGATAAAGTTCAGTAAATGTGTTATATCCCATTAACTTAGGGGGCGAATAACTTATTAGTTTGTTTTCAGGATATGAAAGAATTACCATTCTATATTTCCGGGTTTCCATATCATTATAACATAGCACTTCTTCATCGTATTTGAATACGTAATAATACCTATTATCATATTGTACTAATCGGTTGGGGATATTCTTATTTAACATAAAATCCAAGTCTATATGAACGCCGAATGATGTGGGGGAAAGTTCCATAACTAATTAAATTAGATATGGAATACTTTTTATCTATTTTGTTTACAAAATAACTTTTGTACGTAATATAATTTAGATACATATTATATATTTTAGTATTATATTATAATGGAAACAACGAATGACACTGATACTATGATAGAAGAAACACCACTTAATAGAAATACGACTAACAGTGAACGTTCTATTCAATTAGAATTAGGAGATATAGTAGAAATAGTGGCTCCTACAAATAGTGATATTCATGAAATGACTGGGTTAATAACATATATTGATGATAATAAGATTTCTATTATAAGTACTTCTACTGGAAAAACACATATTTTAAATATTACTGAAGATGGACTTTTAAGTGATGAATCTATTACTGAAATTCATTTACTTAATCGTAGTGACGAAAAAGGATATTCCAGACAAAATAACTTGTTACCCAAAACTTGGGTTGATATTCACTTTGGTGGAGAAATTCCAGCCATTATTACTGGTGAAATAACCAATTTAGAAGAGGATATGATAGAAATTACTACGTTTCCTGATATTAAAACAATATACATTAACTTTGGATACAAAGGTCTTCCGGAAAATATCCCTATTGAACGGATTGTAATACGTACCAAACCAGACTCGTTGAAAAATGTTCCTTCCCTTGCTGTAGTAAGACAAGAATTAGAGGAAGATGAGGAATTTGAGCCTGAGAATTTCCAACAAGAAGATACTGCTACTATGGAGTTTACAGACACAGGAGAATCTATTATTCAAGTTCCAGAAGACGGTAATTTTGATGAGAATGTTCGTGAAACATTGCATAACCTATACATTGATGCTAATTCTATCATATTTGGCGAAAGTTTAGACGCATTAGAACAAACGGTTGAAATACCGGAATCTGAACGACGATATAGTATTGAGGAACAAGTGAATGATATGATAGATGAGCTATTATCTACTATTCCAAATAACCAACGTTCTATGCGAGTTATGAATAATATCCATTTACTGATTGAACGTTTTAAAGAATTAAGAGCTACGTTTTCTAAGTTTGATAGTAATCAAAATATATACGATGTTGACTCAAAAGGGTCTCATTATAAACCTATTGTGGAAAAAGTAGTTAATATTGATGCACAATTAAAGTGGTTAATACCTGTTGTTGCGAATAAGAAATTTATTTGTACTACAAATGATGTCACTGAAACGGATGATGTTATTATTAATAATGGCGACCATGATTTACTACGATTAGAACATTTACAAGACAGTTACTTTCGTCAAAAAAATACCGACCAATCACTTACATATATGGAATTAAACCTTCGTACAACTTCTTTATTATCTCCTTTTACAAAACCAGATAATTATGACAATTATCTTCATAATAAAGACGTTCTTGGTAATATTGATGCTATTGTTAGTAACTTTGGTGAATTTAATTCCACTGTGTTTGGAGACGACAAATTACCATTAGTTACAAAACAGTTTGTTATTCAAAGGTACAATCTCGGACTTTCCACTGTTAAAAAGGTTGACTTAAAAGCCGGTAAATCTATTTATTTACGAAGTCCTATGACTCAAAACGATAATATGACGGTGAAGTCAATTATTACGATGCCCGAAACATCCATACAATCTTCTAAAATGTATTTACCTAATACAACTATTTTACAAAAATCTACATTACATGAGAACTTTACCTCAAATTTTAGATTATTAAGAAAAAACCCAGAGATTATACCTCATGTTATTAATGACCTATCTAAAGAACTTGATTATGAGAATATGAAGGAAACATCACAAAAAGAGTTGTTCTCGGGCATACAAGAATTCATTCTTGGGAATGATGTTTCACAAGATACATTCAATAGTAATAAATTCAAACAATTCTTAGATGTAATTATACCTAAAAATCATTTCTTAATTGAAACCGTAAGAAAATACGTGAAAAATAAAATTTCATTCTTAGGATTTGTAGAGCAGTTAGAACCTTTCGCAGTATATTCAGATGATATACATGTCAAACAATATAGTCAGATTAAATATTTTATTAGAGAACAAATCAAACAACTCAAGCAAAATATGATTGAGAAAAACAAGAATTTTAATTATATTCGCAACGCAAGATACGACGTCTCACCCTCAAATGATAATAACCTTTTAAATTTGATTTCCACTAAAGGAGATATGACAGAACCATTTTATCAAAGTTATCATTTACTTAACAAAGATAAACAGCTCACAAAACTTAATCCACAAGAGTTATTAATACGTCTTAATGAATATGATAATAGTAAGTTGTATACCAATCTAATGGTGTCTATTTTAATATCGCTCATTACACCCGAAAATCTTAGTGATGTTATCAATAAACCCAATATAGACGAAATGACGGATAATGAAAGAGTCAAAGCACAAGACTGTACTAAGCGATTCTTAACTAAAAAATATACTTCTATGAAAGACTTACAAACTGATAATAATAATGATGAAGTGTATTATGATACTGAACTTGATGATACTCCTTATAGTATATTAAAGAAATACGAAGACGACCAAAAGAAAATGGTTCCTGAATTATTCCACGAATTCTTAGTTGAGAACCTTATACACAAACATGACGCACCTGAAGACATCGCAAAAGACCTTGCTACTACTATTATTAGTGGGAAAAAACTGGTATCTGATGGGGAATATGCTATGTTAGAAATCAAACCTACTCTTGATGACGGTAGAAGTATTGAATCGTTATCTGATAAAGAAAAGGAATCAGTCGAAATAGAACAAGACGTACGCAAAAAGACCACTTATTATAAACGCGTCAAAGATAACTGGGTTAGTGATACTTCCATTGACGAAGAAGCCTTCCTTGACACAAATACATTATTCTGTAATATTAGTCGCGATTGTTATAAGAACAGTAAAAATAGCGTATGTGAAACTACCGACCAAGCTAAAAATAGATTCCAAGAAAATACGCGCAAAAAATTACTCAGTGAATTTGACAAAAGATATGAAATTTCAGTTGAAGAATTGGAAGCTAAATTAGAGGATAATATCGCCTATCATCTGAAAATGCTTAATAAATCACGTATATTAAAAGACATTCAGTTGTATAAAGCCAATAACCTTGCGTATATGCTTGGTTCATTAGCTACGGAAAATGACGCTATTCAATCACCACATTTATTACTACGTGACCGCATATTCGGTCAAGATAACTTCACCAAAAAACAACAAGACATTATTATTTTTGTTCGTAACTATTGTCGTTCTCCTATGGTAGCTGAATTAAACGAACATCACGCGTGGTTATACTGTAAAGATACAAATACTAAATTATTCCCTATTTCTTTATCAGAGTTAGCCACTGTGTTTATTGATGGAGGTAACTATAATCAAAAATTAGAAGAGTTATGTCATTCTAATGGTATGTTAAGTGATGATGGGGATTCTATTGTTGATAAATATAGTGGATTCGTCCTCCGCAAAATGGATTTCAGTAGCGAAGAAGGATTTGATGAAAGTGGCTTCCGTATTACATCCAATGACATCATGGAAAAGGATTTGGGAAATGTAGTATTAGAATCCATTGGCAAAAAGAAAACTCGGGTGTTTGAAAATAAGCTTTCAGAAACCATTTACAACGTATTTTCTACAATTTCATCTAATATTGACATCAATGTTGATTCTATTGAAGAATTTGTTATGAGAACATCCAATGAAATCATCGATAAAAGTATCATGAAAGAAGAAACATATAATAGGAAATCTAAGAAATTAGAAAAGGAGAAGGGTAAATCATTGGGACCCTATCAAAAGTATTACGATGAAACAGTTATCGTTATTATTTCTTCCGTTTTACTTGTTGCTATACAAACCGCAGTACCTTCATTTAAACCTAAGAAAACTTTCCCTGGGTGTGTACGCTCATTTGGTGGATTTCCTATGAGCGGGATTGAGGATATAACTGGCATTAAATATATAGCATGTGTTTTATACAAAATCAAAAGTCAAATATCACCTTGGACGGCAATTAAACAACACAAACAAGACGCATTAACCAAACGTATTACCAGCATGATTGAATTACATGTTTTAAAACGTAATGATATTACTGACTTGTATGTCAAGAAACGTGAATATGTTATGTTGAATCCGGATATTGTCATTCCAGAAGAGCATAATATTGAGAAGTGGAAACATTTTATGCCACCTGTTGTCAAATTTTCTATTGTCAACTCTCTTAGAAATGTTAGTAATGAATTCAAAAAAGACTTTGTTGAGTTGTTGCGATATGGTAAATCCGACCAATATAAATCTATTTCGGTTTTAAAAAGTAGAATCACACAATTTGGATATGGAATTATTGAATACATTAACCATATTGTACGCAATAAAGACCAACTTCTTAAGACTTCTTCTCAATTACCTTTCTTAGAAAACGCATGTTGCAATGAATCGAATTTAACCAATCCTATCGCATATTTTACTCAAGAAGACGAGAACATTAACATTGGTATCAAAACTGTTAATCAATTATCCGCAATTATTAATGATTTAAATACCTTAACCAAAGCTCCTTCATTATATCATGAACCATTTACTGGAATTAAATACCCGGTTGTTTCCAGTGGAGATATGGAAGAATTAATTTATTCCACAGTTATTCATTATTGTAATTTTGATAGGAACTTACCAGTACCAGATATATATAAATCCATATGCTCCGAACGCCCTGCTGAATACAACTCTTCATGGGGAATCGCAGATAAAATCGAATTCCTCAAACGAAATGGGAACAAATACAGTGAAAGCGATTTGCATAAATTGATGAAAATTGTATACCAGAACAATCTTATTTTCATTGATAATCAAACAGAACATAATCAAGTAAATATATTAAAGGATGTTATCGCTCATCTTGAAATGACAAATTCGACTGTTATTGAAGCGCCTTTACGTAAACATATGTTGAAGGTTCTCAATAAATATAATCCTAAGGTTATGAGAAACGAGAGATGTGATGAATTAAAAACATTGAATCGATACTTGACTACTACAAACGACCGGTTATTCAAAGAAATCATTAATTTTATTGATAAACATGGTAATCTTGGAGTCAGTGAAATGAATAAATTTGAATCATTCCTATTAAATATCGAAAAATGGTCTATTGATGACAACAAGTCACCACAAGGATTACATACTATCATTCAATTCATACAAAACGCATCCTTTTCTATTGGAAAAACTTATCCTTCCGCATTATTACACGAAAATCCTTTCTATTACAAAGTACCGCGTCATTGGGAACTTAGTGAAAATCACGCGGGGGATGTCTATAAATTTATAGAAAAATACTACGCTAAACTTCACAAATTCAAATCGGATAAAATTATTACTCGTTTGCTGATGGAAGTGGGTAGAAGATTATCTACAATTACTATGTTTATGGAAAATATACCATTCCAAACCGAAATTGTCAAGGATATTGAGGAGACAACCCAATCTTTCCACTGTATGTTTGATAAACAAACTATCTTACGTCTTTACACTTACTGTTTCTACTCCATCATTTATGAATACATTGTTCTCTCTAATGACTCAGATTTACTAATCGCAGATATTCAAATCAATAAAATGACACGTAGACAAGACATTGCGGATGAATCTAATGTTACAGACCAATTAGTAGCAGAAGTGGATACTGTGGATGAAGGTATGATGAACGCACAAAACAATTTAGAAGAAATACAAATCGAAACCGGCAATTTATTAGAACTCAAAGAACGGGTTGCTTCCTTATTAATAACTTTCATAGATGTAGAACAAGAAAATAAACTCGCACTTGATATTACATACGATAATCTCATCAATAAGGTGAATCGTTCAAAGGATAAAGAGAAACAAGGCATTATTTCATATTTGGGAAATATGAGTATTGAAGAGCGTAAAATCGAGGATATGTTTAAAAAGCATAAACTTGAACGATGGAATATCGGACAACAAAAAGGAATCTTTCAATATGATAAATCTACTTATGACCGTGAAAGAAATGAGTTAATAGAACAAATCTTTACCGACCAAAATGAAGCACCTATCGAAACCAACAATGAAGCTCTTGACATATATGATATAGAAAAGAGGGATGAATATGAACCTGGAGACGATTACAATCGCGATACTTACGACTTCCAAGATATAGGCGAAGATTACATGGATGGGGATTTTTATCCAGAGGACCGAGATGATGATGATTTTCCAGAAGATTAGGCTTTTCTTCATAAATTTTTTATATTGATATTGTAAATCATAAATATCAATATAATGAAGGGTTTTGTACGTTATCATAAACTTAGTATCTCTATTATCATTTTTCTTATATTGTTCTCCATCGTTCATATGATGAAGCCTACCATGTTATATAATGACGATGGGTCATTTAGACAATTTGGTGTTGGATATAGACATAAAACAGTTATCCCTATTTGGGGCGTTTCTATGGTCATCGCTATTTTCTCTTACTTGTTTGTTATGTATTATTTAGCGTATATGTAACCATATTTTCATCCATTTTTATTGTATACAATCAAATAATAATGGACGAAGCCACATTAATCGAACCTTCTGTCAAAAACTATTTATTTAACACCCTTCAAAAATGTCATTCTAAACGGGTAGACATCTATTTTTACGTGCTTAATATTGGGGTTCTCGTTATATTTGGGTCTATTGTTGTCGCAACCTTATATTATTGTTACACACAAAAACCCAACGAATATGATAGACAACAAAGAATTGTGAAAGACCAAGAATATGTCATGTCAAAGATTCGTTATTACCAAGACCAAAGGAAAAACGACGAAGAAACCCAGATTTCCAGTATTTCTAACTTGCCTTTCATATCCGGATAATATACAAATTTATTATATGCCTATTTTATAAATTAGTATGAGTATTACAGACCAAAATCGCGAAACTATTATCACTGAAAATAATACCGCTCAAAATAGATTAATAGATATATTAGAAAACTACTCCAGAGAGTCTTCACATTTAACAATACAAGAACAATTACATGGAGATGTTGACTTTTCTCCCCTCAGAGAAATGGGATTTGGATTAGTTGACACGATAACTATCGGAAAAGGTGAAATTACGAAAATTGTAAATATACCAAAAGGCATTGTTTCGTTTACATGTATTGAGAACCTTATTAAAAATATTGATAATTTACCAAGTTCTCTAACACATATTAATGTTTCTGGAAATCTTTTAGAAAATATCGTTGTGTCTGGATTAAATAACCTTAAAACATTCGTCGTTTCGCATAATAAACTCACACAATTGGAGAACCTTCCTACTCATTTAGAAGAATTGTTGTGTGATTTTAATAACCTATCACAATTAAACTTACAAGACCTTGCTAAACTCAAAACACTCAATATTTCTAACAATAATATTACTCTTATTGAGAACCTTGACGCAAATACACACATTATAAATGAGAATAACCCAAGTATAACTTATCGGAATTCAGATGTAGAACAAGTAGGAGGCGACAATAATGATGGTAATGAAGTTAATACTAACTACAAAGACGCTCTTAACCTATATTTTCGTATGAAAAATGAATATGGAACTAAAATCCATAACAAGAAGAAACAAATATACGAGAAAGAACCCAATAAAAAAATGGCAAAACGACTTATTCAACAATACACACCTGAATGTATCAAATGTAAAAGAAAAGTCGGAACTATTTTTACCAGAGACGAGAACATATACAAAGCGATTTGTGGAGATACACGAAACCCATGCAATCTCAATGTTGAAATATTTACTGGATTTTTATTACATTTCAAAGAGATGTTTGATTTAACAACGGAGGATTTTGAGAAAACCAGGGGAATTATAGATATGGAAAAGCTGAATGACCTGTTTGATTATGTATCAAGTGAGGATAATGTTGAATTATATAAGAAATCACTCGAATTATACATTGAAAACGAAAAAACATATAAATCATATCTTGAAAAGCATAACGAATTGTATAATAATCCAACAACCAAGAAAGCATTAATAACCGCTCAGGAAAAATTATTTACATACATTGAAAAAAGTAAACAATTTATAGATGAATATAAAAAAACGAATAATAGAGAGTTCTTAAAGACCGCAATGGATTTAAGAGGTAATGAAATCAAACGCGAATTGTCTACTATACGACGATTGAAATACGGTATTATGGAAATTGTATCACAACCTACCAAAAAAACGTTCCCAATAAACACTTTATACCAAAACGCAGTTTCTTTAGATAACCTGGATTATTCCTCTATGGAACAACAACGTGTTATCAATTTCACTGTATAATTTATTTCATAATACAATATGAAATAAAACGTTTGTCTATTAACAATCATTATAATTTGATACACCATCCCATACTACACCGTGTGTCTTAGCCCAATTATGTTTAGCACAAATTGCTTGTCCTGATGCTTTCCAATCATCATGCGCAAAATCCACTGTTGAGTTTGCTTCATCTAAGCCGATAGTTTGTTTCGCACTATCACTTAGCAATCCACTTTCATATAATGAACCGGCGTTCTTATCGCCATCATCAGGGATTATACATTTTTTATCCTCATCTATTACCCAATAATCAGGGCATGTTGTGCTTTGGGGAGGGTATACTTCAGTACCTTCGCCATACGACATTACCATGCCAACATAAGTTAGCACTATTATTAATGCTATTATTGCTACTATTATAACTGTCATGTAAAAATTATCCATCGTTGTATATACTATTCTATACATTTTGTTTATGGCTCACTAAATATATTTAGTGAGTTGGTTCTCAATGCCGTTTATTTTATCCATGAAAATATATACCAATTATATAAAACAAAGATGGATTATAATTTAACTCCCGATAGTATCATTAAAGTTGATAAAAATCTTAATGCAAATAGATACAATGGACGAATAAACATTGCTGAACCTCCTTCACCAGATGCTGTATTCAAAATGCAAGAAAAAATAGCCATTAAAAACGCATCTACTGAATATCGTGAAGCACTCGGAGGAGATATTGAAGACAATGTTCTCGCTCAAGTATATTTTTCTGCTGGTAATATTCAAATTATACAAAACGGACTCAGAGCTGGTGTATATAAAGCCTCTCAAAATAAATTTGTTATTGCTCCTCAAAATATAGATACACTTAAAATTATTATGCGTAGTATTTATTTACAACATTCAGAACACCGCGAAGATGACATTACCGGACAAGTGGAACGACTAAATAAACTCGTTTTAGATTATGCTATACCTTCCGTATACAGTTCTACTATAAGCTATATGAAATATTGCCAAGACCAGAGCACACTTGTTGTTCCACTTGAATTACCTCGCAATCATGACCGTGATTTCAAGCAACTCGAACAAAGGAAGTTCATGTAAATTTACCAAAATATAATTTGTTCTCATTCATATTATATTTTACTGATTCGTTATTTGATTTTTATCTATCATCGTTTCCTTTAGGATATTGTTGATTATTTTCTTATCAAACTTTTCGTCTTCTTCCTTACCATACCCACCTAATGATGCCTTCGAATATTCAAAGAATTTATCGCATTCTGGTGTATCCAATATATCGTATTTGGGATTTTCGGCTATCCAAGGATGTACTTGGGCTTTGTTCTTATTTGCTACTATACGAACTGCTTTTCTTAAATGCTTTTTTGTTTCATCTTCCTTCGCCCATACATCAGAATCTTTTACATAGACCGTTTCTCGTTTTAAATCCGTACAGTGAATGGGTCTCACGTGTGGATGCATCTCGCGGATACGTTCCAACATGATGTCTGATATTCCCCTCACATAACCTACTTCTCCTGTATTAATAAAATCATTTACAGACAGTTCGATTGATTGAATGAAATCGTTTAGATTTATAGCATCCTTACACGTCTCGTTCAAGAATACATTCAGATTGAACTTGTTATTCATTGTATTGTTTGTATTGTTGGTATTATTGTTATTAATGGTTGTATTTCCTGCGTTCTTTGATAACTCTATGATTGTATCTTGCTGTTCCGTCATTCGCTTATGTTGCTCTATCATCAATTCCTTGAATTCTTGATTCTGCTTCAGTAACTCTATTACCAATGAGGAATCTACTGGGGGTGGGACTTGGGGTTGTTCTTGTACTACTCCTTTACACTTCTGTTTGTGGTACCAAAAACTATTACGTGCTGTATATATTTTACCACATTCGCATTCAAACTTATTGATATGAACTAAATCTGTTCTATTAGTTCGGTTTGTTCTAATTTTATGTTTTGTGGTAGATAAATGTCGTTTATATTGACTTTCACGTGACGTTGAATACTCACATATTTTACATTCATAATTAGATGAACTTTTATGAACCTTATTCATTCTAAATAATCTATAAATTTAGAAGAGATAAAGTTCCTAAATATCCTCCGCATTAATATACCTAAAAATTTATGCTAATAAATATTTCACCATAAATTTCAAAAATACTGCTATATCGTCACAAACGCCATTTTAGAAAAGTATTAAAACAAAACTATCTCGAACATATTAAAAATGGACATAAAATAAATGTCCATTTTTTCAAATCGTAGCCATTTCTTTTTTGTACTTTTTTAGCGTAAAACTATTTAATTTAAGAATTAGTAGTATGTGTTCCAATAATCTTGGATAACTCTATAATTGTATCTTGTTGTTCGGACATTCTCCTATTTTGCTCTATCATCATCTCCTTGAATTCTTGGTTCTGTTTAAGTAACTCTATTACCAATGATGAATCCACTGGGGGTTCTACTTGGACTGGTTCTTGTTCTACTCCATCACATTTTTGTTTATGATTCCATAATGAAGCACGATGATTATATTCTTTTCCACAAGAGCAATCATAAATAATTGGAGACTTTTTTGGTTGTATACCAGTTGTAACTCGATTATTATGTTTTACAGTCTTACAATGTTTGATATAATCGCTATGTTTACAGCATATATAATCACATGTTTCACATTTATAGGATTTAGGTATAGTGCGAGATTTGGGTATAGTTTCTCTATTCATAGATTCCCGTTTGATAACATTTGTACGATGTTTGTTAGTAGTGTTATGTATATCCAATAGATTGTTAGAACCAAAATAAACATCACATACCTCACAATGAGGGCGTTCTTTTGGAGACGTATATTTCATCAGTTTCGGTTTTGGTTTCGGTAAAGGTTCTACGCTATTAAGAGTAGCGTTATAATCTTCAAAATAGGATTGTTCCAGTTTTTTAGCTGCGTATAAATCATCACAATTATGAAACGCAATTATTTCCATAATCCAATTATCCCATCCCATATTATCGCGTATAGTCTTGTATAATTTGCAATTATAATTAGATGATTTATTATTTTTGCAACCTTGTTTATGTGCGTGTTTCCTCTGAACGAAATTGGTAGTATGTCCTATATATAGGTCATCTATAGCTGAATCTTTACAATATATTTTGTAGAATATCGTATTTGAATAATCAATATCAACCTTAGGCATCTTATATGTAGTTATATGTAGTTATATTTATATACTAAAATATGTAATATAAAATAATCTATAACTGTAAAATGGGACAAAATAATATATAAATAGTATATATAGTCATGGATGTTGAATTTCATTATGTAAGCAGTAGAACATTGGATAAGGATGTAAAAACAAATATAATAAACCCACATATTTTACATGATTATGAGGTAATAAAAAAGAAGAAGAATTATTGGGGTATTTTTTTACGGCATAAAAATGAAATCGTAGGAAGTACGCTAGTCGCGCATGAAAAAGAAGATAATATTGATTATTTGCTATTAGTTTCAGTTTACATAGATGACAAATATCGTGGTCGTAAGTTATGTAAAGCACTTGT
>Ga0136655_1000184_pt1 | contig 27893 bp, 25 predicted proteins | sample CPBDNA_2_FD_94863 | JGI IMG/M metagenome (GOLD analysis project Ga0136655, IMG submission 94863) | Freshwater to marine salinity gradient microbial communities from Chesapeake Bay, USA - CPBay_Spr_15_0.8_DNA (version 2) | ecosystem: Environmental > Aquatic > Marine > Coastal | place: USA... | reverse complement strand
TTTTTGCGTTTAAGAATTTTCTATTCTTTATCTAAGGACTCCCGATAGTGCTGGCCTCAATAGAGATTGGTAGCAGGTTATTTTACTCCTATTAGATCTAGTAAACGTAGTCCGCTACTTTTATCTAAAGTCTCTACGCTCCCAATATTCAAACAAATTATTAATTTTCTTCAGATGAATAATCGGATCAATTGAAATCAGCGCAATTGCAAATTGGTAGAGTTATTAGGGTTTAGTTTCTCCCGATGACATCACGGATTCCACCCAGTTTACCGTAATGATTTGACTACGACCAGACGGGTACAGTAGTAATTGAAAATTTAGAAGCCGATAATTTCTTCTCGGCTTTCAAATTATTTTTCACCTACTATTCCGGATATTCTTTAGGATTTTTGAAGGAGCGTTGGTGTACGAACTATAGCCAATTCGACGTACTTGGTCGATCTCAGATAGCGTATTTCCCTTGATGCCATCCCTGTCACAAAAGTATGGTTTTTCGGTTTCCAGATTAAGCGTGCCCACGGTGTGGGTTTGGTTTTATCTTTTAGGACAATTCTATTTTTTCTCCCTTCCCCACCGATTGGTGAAACTCCTTGGTTTATTTCCATCCACCGATGTCCTTTTGAGGAAGGATAAGGTTGACTGCAACCGCTTTCGCTTTGTTTGAACTATCCCACCATGGTTCGGACATTTTGGTGGCACATTCTTTTATTTTACAGGGATGATAGTTTGCTTCTTGGAAAAAACAGAGGGTAGGTATAGGTGTTACTAGTAGAAAGAAAAGAAGGTTGGTTTTCAGAGGTTCGAAATATAAAAAGTTTATCTGCTATTTTACTTCAACGATGATTCTTCTGTAACTGGTCAGCTTTGGTGTTCCATTGTCAGTTACCTCACAAATTATATGAATCGTCTTTCCTGATGAATCGTAGGGAAGGGTAAATTTGATCATATCCGATTCATTGTTAGGAATATTGACTTCGCCTTTATATGTGCCAGCCTCAGGGATTATCCACCATTTAAAGCTAAGTCGATCGCCTTCTAGATCGTAAGATTTCGAAGCATCTAGCATCACGGTTTGGCGTTTTTTGGCCTTCACCCTAAGTATTTCTATACCCTCCATTTTATTTACCACCACGATTGGGTTGCGGTTGCCTTTTCCTTCGTTTGCCCAATCCATTCTGGCAGTGAAATTATTGAAAGTGGCAGGGTAGAAGTAACTTTCGTATTTTCTCGAAACCTCAGATTCCGGTGTTTGATAGTTTTTATAGGAAGATGTCTCTCCATCTTCAGTCAAGCCAAATTGGAAATATCCTCCCCAGCCCACATGACTCGGAACCATTGGGTCATTGAGTCCATTTGGCATAAGATGTAAGAAGGCCGGTGTATCTCCTTCCACGCCATATTTGTACTTAGGGTAGACCTTGCCTAAGTTGCCATGCGTTTGGATGTTCTCAGCGTATCTTTCCCAATTGCTTTTCCCAGTTCCATTTTGATATTTCCAGGCTGATTCATCCCAGATAAATAGTAGGTCCTCGGAAAACTCCCCTCTCATCCATTGATGTGAACTAATTGAGTATTCAGTTTTCTGATCTCTATCCTGATCGGTGATCGTATAGGTTGGGATTTTGTGAAGAAAAGCTTTCAATTCAGCATCACTTCTTTCCTGTTGAACTTTCCAGATAGCTTGAGCGAGCGTATTTCCACCTCCCCAAACAGTGATCCAAAGTGGGCGCTCATCAACCTCATCCGCAAGTTTGATGATCAATTCGCTTCCAGGAGAATTATTGTCTTCGCCTATGAATTTGTAGCCCCTGTTTTTACTTCCAAAGACAGTAATGGTTCGCAAGTATGCTGGACTTGGCCAGTAGCCTATGTTTTGTTGTGATTCATCAGCCAGAAAACCTTGTTGATTAGATCGCTTAAGCAAGTTTGGAAGGTCTTTTTCATAGGCATCTATTTCATCTTGAATCAAGTCCATGAAATCATCCCGTGTTTTATCGAGACTCCAACCAGTGGTGAATATCAGACCTTCGATTTCATACAAATCCGCATGTACAAGTAACCTGACGAGTGATTCACTGTCATCAGTTTCCCAAGTGGATACATCTGTCAAAACCACCATTCGAGGCTTTTGTATTGCTTTCTTTTCTCCTTCTTGAGCAAAAAGGCTGTACGAAAGAATTAAAATAAGTGAAAGAGAAAGGCTTGTTTTTTTCATGAATAGAAAGTTATGCTGATCCTAGCGGAGGCACATTATAAATTATTTTAGGTTTGAGTTATTTGTTTCTGGATTCTTATTTAATTGAATTCAAATACTTTTCCAACATGGTATAGCCGTCTTTGACTAGATTTCTGTCAACAGCATCTGAAGGATTAAACCCATTCGCTTTTTCCCATTCATCTGGCATTCCATCATGATCGGTATCTTTAGGAGCAGGTAAACTCTTTAATTCAGGCCAGCCACCAACATCGTTTTGGGTATCTATTATTCCTGATTTTTTTGAAGGATCGATCAGAGAGTGATCCTTTCTATAAGTTGCTCCTTCAAAAGTTGCAAAACCGCCTTTAGCCTCATTGACTATTCTAGTGTCCACTACATCTCTTCTGGGTAGGGTTGCACCGGCATTTGCAAGAACCAATTCAAAAGCCTCTTCGGCTGTTTGTTGGTTTATGGGCATAGATTCCCATGGTTTTTCAAGCTTGACGTATTTCAGATTTTCTTCTCCACCTTGGGGCTGCACCCCGCCGTCCCAATTGTTTGCAGTCACTTTTTCATTGCCTATCATGACATTCTCAGCAATATACCATTTGCCAAAATCACTTGTAGTATCCCGCATAGTTGAGTTGGCTAATCTATAACGAAGCTCGCCTGGTTCTGTAGCAGGTCCTGGCTTATAATAGTTAGCGACCATATTAATTGTAGTAAATGCAAACTTTGGATTATTAACCTGCTGGTTTTCTCCGCCATAAGTGCTGTTGTATCCCCAATTATAAACTACATTATTTCGATAATCAGTATAGCCAGATCCTGATGCCATTCTTGGGTTTCGACTACCATGATGGGCTAGGAGATTGTGGTGATAGCTACTGTAATTTGATCCCCAAATACCTCCGAAGCCATGAGCTCCTTTGATATGATTTGAGTCATGCATACTTTCTGAAATAATGCTCCATTGAACCGTAATACTATCATTATGGTAAATTGACATAGTTTCATCGACACTCCAGCTGGCAGAAATGTGATCTAAAATAAGATGCTTGTTATACCTACTAGAGACTGCATCGGTATCATCCCCGGATTCATTCCCTAGTCTAACTCTCAAATACCGGATGATCACATGATCCGCATCAATCATTAAGGGATTCTTTTTGATGCAAATACCATCACCTGGAGCTGTTTGACCAGCTATGGTGATATAAGGATTTTTGATTCGTATTGCACTTTCGAGTTCTATGGTTCCAGAAACTCTAAAAACAATAGTTCGAGGCTCAGAAGCATCGACTGCAGCTCTCAAACTCCCTTCACCACTATCATTCAAATTGGTAACTTCATAAACCGTTCCTCCACGGCCACCTTTCGAAAATTTGCCATATCCCTCAGCAGTGGGAAAGGCGAGTTGCTGAGAAAATACCGAAGTATATTCGAAAATGCTCAAAGCGGCAATTAAAATGATTCTTTTCATAAGTTGGGTCAATTATTAATTCTTTGAAATAAGAGAGCTAAAATTCAATATTATGTACATCCGCTTTTAAGCCAGCAAAAATCTAAAAGCAACTTAGATTAAGTTTAAATCTAGGTTTTAGGCTACTTTTGTCAACCGTCACTGGTCTTCCATCCAATAAAGCAATGAAATTATGGTGCTGGCACCATTGCGGAGAATCATATTAATTTCTCAGCCATTTCCATCTCTCTGCCCAGTCCATTAAAAACTCCTTTCTGTATTTTGAGACGGTCTTGGCACCCTGCTGATCATCAATAAAAAGTGCAGCATATACTTTGTCACTATACCAATTTCCACCTAGCAGGTAATCATCAGATGAAGCCTTTCCAGGCCAAGGAAACGTACTGATATAAGCTCCTTCCAAATCATCCAATTCGACAATAGAACTTCTGGTTTTGTAATATCCGTTTTCTGGTTTTTTAGAAGAATACTTCACTCCATAAATTCCATTTCCAAAATAATATCCGGGCCAAGTCTGATTTTGAATTTCCATTTCGAAGACGACAGAATCCTCAGGAACGTCTATTTCTGGTCCTTCAAATCTCCATTCAATAGTAGCATAAGCAGCCACAGTATCTTCTTCAGTACTTCCACCCAGGAATATACTTCTAGAACTGCGGCTGATCTTTTCAAAACTTCCTCCCCAGCTTTCTCCCGTGGGATCATTGGGATCCCCGTTCATGAGATAGACAAGTGAAGGAGTATCTCCCATTTTGATGTTTCCTTCATAATACTTGATGAAATCTTTGCCCAAAGCGCCTCGACCCTGAATGTAATTATCATAAAAAGCATCTCCCTTTAGATCTTCAGGTGAATTCTCGTCCATAAACCAACCTCTATAGGTGGAATTTGCCTCGATCATCCATAAATCAGGATGGTTTGCTACTATATAGGAATAGGCATTGATACTCCATTTTTTATTGGGGCCACCTATCCAGTATACTCTGATATTTTCTTTGATTTCAGGAGCATCATGAAGTGCTTGAGCAAGATCCTCGATTCCTCCCCAAACCAATATCCAAAGCGGCTGATCACTTTCTTTCTTTGCGCAAGTAATTATCCATTCTGATCCTTCAGTAGGGGAAGTATAACCTTTAAAAGGAGCGGCATCTTTTTGGCCTTGCTTAGTGATTGCTCTCAGAGATTTGGGTGAAGGAAGTTCTGGGGAATGGGTTAAGAGCTGGGTATAATCTTTTTCATACAGGTCAATTATATTCTGAAAATCCTGGATACTGCCTTCTCCATAAGGCGATGAAACCAAACCTTCAATCTGGAATTGATCTGAATACATCAACAGGTGAATCATCGATTGAAAATCATCTGGATCTGTCCCGCCAATGTCTGAGCTGATTAGCACTCTTGGTTTGGTAGCCTTTTTTTCAGGTTTATTGCAACCTAACAAGGAAGCAAAAAACACTAGTACCAATAAACCCGATATACTTCGCCTTTTCAATTTCATCCTTTGTGTTTTCTTATTTATGTCCTGATAAAAAAATCAATCCTAAATATTCGAATGTAAATTTATTCTCGTATTAGCAGAAAAACTACCTACATTTCTGCATAAACCTATCGAAATCCCAGATGATAAATACTTTCGATGAAAGCCGAGGTGAGTTTAAACCTTATGGTCTGACTTGTGAATTATGGTCTCCAAGCATTATGAGAAAGCCTGATAGGCACAATGAGATAGAAATAAACTATTTCCCGGAAGTGGGGATTACCTATCTTTTTCAAGGAAGTAAAGTGATTGTTCCTCCAAAGAAACTGACGGTTTTTTGGGGGCTTATTCCTCATCAGATTATTGATTTCAAGAGCAATAATCCTTATTACGTTTGTACAGTGCCTTTCTCAGTATTTTTGGATTGGAAGCTTTCAGCACCTTTTGTAGATAGGCTACTGAAAGGGGAAGTGCTATTTGAAGCTTCGGAAGATCATTCTCGGTATGATGAATTTCTTTTTAACAATTGGCTGAAAGATATTAATGAAGGTGGTTCTCCTGAAGTTGCGCTGTTAGAAATCCATGCACGCTTGAGTAGAATGTCTATTGGTAATTTGTCCTCTGAAATAAAGGGACATACTGCACTTCAATCCAGTGAAATCAGTCAGGTAGAGCGGATTGCGATTTTCATCGCTCAGAATTATTTCGACCCAATTAAAGTATCGGATATAGGCCTTGCGGTTGGTTTGCATCCTGACCATGCTAACTCGATTTTCAAAAAGACATTTGGTAGTACACTTAGTGAATACATCACTGAAGAAAGAATCTCCCATGCCCAAAGAAAGTTGGTTGCGACGGACCAAAGCATCACAGATATTATTTTTGACTGCGGCTTCAATTCCATCAGTCGCTTTAACGCAGCTTTTTTGAAAATTAATAGCTGTACTCCCAGAGAGTATAGAAAGAGGTATCGGTAGAAGGGATGAATGCATAGCTTTCAATAATAATCACCTTGAATGTTAAAGTGATTAAAACTTTCATCTCCCCATAATTCGAATTATTTCAGATAAACCACCTGATCTAAGTTTAAATTTGACCGTATCGGCACCAAATACACAATAGCGATATGATTTTCTCGAACCAAGAGAAATTTTCAAATTTAGTTTACTCAAACTGACCCAAATGGTGGGTTATGTGTTTGTCGTGAAATATTTTCCATTCATCATAATTCAACTTTCCAAATCGTGGATGAAGGGTTAAATCAATTGGGTTATTTGCGAAGTGACTATGAAACTCTTCAATAGCATTTAATAGCTTTTCCTTTGCGATGGCTAAAGATTCAAAACGAAGGGGTAATAGATCCTCTGGAAGACCTGGTGCTCGGATCCCTTTCGGGAATTCCATATCAGTGCCTAGTAATAATTGCTTGTAACCTAGTTGCTTCTCGTTAGGAAAGAATTCAGGGATTTTAATCCTGCCGGATGATAACTTGAAGGTAATGATCAAATGCTCCAGCATGTGCTGTGGAGTCATTAGTCCGAATAGGCGAGTGCTGTTCTCGTTTAAATTCTCAAGAATTTTTTCGATCTCTGTTTGGGTCATAGTTTTGTTTTTGAACGTAAAAGATATAAAAAAAGCGTTTGAAATATTCAAACGCCTTTTCCCATTTAACGAACTCTAAATATTTATTTAGCTCCCGCACATCTCACATCCTTCCGGATCATCCAATGAGCATGCGATGGCATCTTGTTTTTCTTTATTCGCAACTTCAGCAGGACTAGGGGCTGTGTTTGGCTGCTCAAGCTGAGATTTATCGAGTGTGAATTTGATTGCCGCAGAAGCCGCTTGAGAGCGTAGGTAATACATACCTGTTTTCAATCCTTTTTTCCAAGCATAGAAATGCATCGAAGTCAACTTGCCAAAGTTCGGATCTTGCATAAAGATATTCATACTCTGAGACTGACAGATATAAGCGCCTCTGTCTGCGGACATATCGATGATGACTTTTTGAGAAATCTCCCAAACAGTTTTATAAAGATCCTTGATGTGCTGCGGGATCTCAGGTACTGACTGAACAGAGCCATTTGTAGAGATCAACTTATTTCGCATGTTGTCATTCCAAAGTCCGATCTGTATCAAATCTTTCATCAAATGCTTGTTCACAATAATGAACTCACCCGATAGTGTTCTTCTGGAGTATATGTTTGAAGTGTAGGGCTCGAAGCACTCATTATTCCCTAGAATTTGAGAAGTCGAGGCTGTTGGCATAGGAGCTACAAGCAGAGAGTTCCTCATGCCGTATTTCTTCACCTTTTCTTTCAAATCAGACCAATTCCATCGCTGGGACTTGGGAGTTACACCCCACATATCAAACTGTAAAATTCCTTTTGAGGCTGGAGATCCCCCGTAGGTTTCGTAAGTTCCTTGAACTTTTGCCAGCTCCATCGAGGTTTCCACTGCAGCAAAATAGATGGTTTCGAAAATATCCTCATTCAATCCTTTTGCTTCTGCAGATTCAAAAGGCATTCGAAGCAGAATGAAGGCATCAGCCAATCCTTGAATTCCTAGTCCAATTGGACGATGACGGAAATTTGATCTTTTCGCTTCTTCAACTGGGTAAAAATTGACATCGATCACTTTGTTCAAGTTGCGAGTAGCTACTTTAGTAATCTCGTAAAGCTTGTTATGATCAAAGAAAAGCTTTCCATCAGGACCTCTTGTTACAAACTTAGGTAATGCCAAAGAAGCCAAATTACAAACAGCCACTTCATCAGGAGCAGTGTATTCGATGATCTCAGTGCATAAGTTTGAAGACTTAATCGTACCTAGGTTTTTCTGATTTGATTTGCTGTTTGCTGCGTCTTTGTACAGCATATAAGGTGTACCTGTTTCAATCTGCGATTCTAAAACTTCAAACCAAAGTTCCTGTGCTTTTATAGTTTCACGCGCTTTTCCTTCGCGTTCGTATTTTTCATATAGTCTTTCAAATTCTTCTCCATGACAATCAGATAATCCTGGCGCTTCATTTGGGCAAAATAATGACCATTCTAAATTTTGTTCCACGCGCTTCATGAATAGATCAGGGATCCAAAGTGCATAGAATAAATCTCGAGCTCGCATTTCTTCTTTACCATGATTCCGCTTCAACTCTAAGAAATCTTTGATGTCTGCATGCCAAGGCTCTAAGTAAATCGCAAAACTTCCTTTTCGCTTTCCGCCTCCTTGATCGACATAGCGAGCAGTCATATCAAAATTCCGAAGCATTGGGACAATACCGTTAGAAACCCCATTCGTTCCCTTAATGTAAGAGCCCTTTGCCCGCACATGATGTATGGATAAACCAATTCCACCTGCAGATTGGGAGATTTTAGCACATTGCTTTAGCGTATCGTAGATTCCATCAATACTATCATCCTTCATTGTCAATAAGAAGCATGAAGAAAGCTGGGCTTTGGGAGTACCGGCGTTGAATAGTGTAGGAGTGGCGTGCGTAAACCACTTTTGGGAAAGTAAATCGTAAGTTTCTAAAGCAGCATTGATGTCCTCTTTATGAATTCCTACTGCTACTCTCATCAACATATGTTGAGGACGCTCGACTACTTTTCCACTTAGTCGAATTAGGTAGCTTCGCTCAAGTGTCTTAAATCCAAAATAATCGTAATCAAAATCCCGCTTGTAGTCGATTGCCTCATCTAGTCTTGCCGCATTACTTTTGATAATTCCATATACTTCTGGATCTATCAAAGCAGCATTCGCTCCAGTGACAGGATTTACAAAAGTATAGAGTCTCTTCATCGTGTTTGAAAAAGATTGACTCGTAGTTTTATGTAGATTGGAGATAGCAATTCTTGCTGCCAAGATTGCATAATCCGGATGCTTTACCGTCAGGGATGCACAAACCTCCGCTGCTAGGTTATCGAGCTCGGTAGTGGTCACGCCATCATACAATCCATCGATTACCTTTTTGGCCACCTCGATGGGTTGGATGAATTTTGGATCCAACTCGTAACACAGGTTTTCAATTCTTGCGGTGATCTTATCGAATCGTACTGACTCTCTCCGTCCGTCTCTTTTTACTACTAGCATAGGGGTGTTATTTTAGGTTGATGGGAAAAGTGCAATTAAAAATCTTCTTCGATGGTGAAGCCTCTTGAGCTTTCGTTGCTTTCGGCTGAACCCATTACGCCAGCTTTCTGATAATCACCAACTCTTTTTTCGAAGAAGTTTGTTTTTCCTTGTAAGGAAATCATATCCATGAAATCAAAGGGGTTGGTGCTATTCCAAACCTTAGGACAGTCAAGCTCCATGAGCAATCTGTCTGCAACAAACTCAATGTATTGACACATTAATTTTGCATTCATTCCGATCAATCTAACAGGAAGGGCATCGGTAACAAACTCTTTTTCAATTTCTACAGCATCCTTGATGATTTCCATTACAGTTTCTTTTGGCAATGGATTCTGTACGTGCTTTGTATATAGGTGACAAGCAAAATCGCAATGAAGTCCCTCATCCCGTGAGATCAATTCGTTGGAGAATGTAAGGCCAGGCATCAATCCTCTTTTCTTTAGCCAGAAGATGGAACAAAAAGATCCAGAGAAAAAGATTCCTTCTACTGCTGCAAAAGCGATCAATCGCTCTTGGAAGTTTCCATTGTCAATCCATCGGAGTGCCCAATCAGCTTTTTTCTTGACACAATCAATATGCTCAATGGCATTAAGCAATTTGTCTCGCTCTACAGCATCTTTAATGTAGGTATCTATTAGCAAGCTGTAGGTTTCAGAATGGATGTTTTCCATGGCAATCTGAAATCCGTAAAAAAATTTGGCCTCAGTGTATTGTACTTCAGCTACAAAATGTTCAGCAAGATTTTCATTCACGATGCCATCGCTCGCAGCAAAAAATGCTAGAACGTGGGAAACGAAATGACGTTCTCCGTCATTTAAGGCTTTCCAATCTGTAAGATCTTGTCCCAAGTCAATCTCTTCGGCAGTCCAAAAGCTTGCTTCAGCCTTCTTGTAAAATTGCCAAATGTCATTGTGTTGAATAGGGAATAAAACAAATCGCTTTTTATTCTCCTCTAAAATTGGTTCATACTTCTGCATCATTCTTCGTTTTTTATTTTAGTGAGCTTGGAGGCTAAATTGCATTCTTACTCAATTGCGGATAGCAAAGGCTGCCTTTTCAGAACAGCCTAGGGACAAATATGTGAACCAAAAACCATAAAAAAAACCCCTGGAGTGGAAGTTTAAGTAAAAAATTGACCACTATTCAAATACGTATAAGTACCTATAATAGAACGATATATTATCAAATAATTGAAGTTATAGATTAATTATTTTTTCCTGTATGAGGCGATGAAAATTTCCGAAAAAATTTTAGAATTCTTTTTTTACCAAAATTCAAGACCTTTTTTGACTATAAGTCAAAATTACCGCTAATATCGCCATCGTGCCTAAGTTTCTGAATATCAGATTTAAACCTAATAATTGCGAGAATTTATCCTAACAATTTTGAACTCTGATCTATATTATTATGGTCTTTTTTTTGGATTTTAAGTACTAAAATTATCCTCTTGTGCTTAGCAGACAAATATTCCAAAGAAAATATATGAAGCCCGCTTTTTTGTTCTACACATCTTCCTTATATTTGCACTCCGAATTCGATAATAAGAATCAAAGAAACATGTACGCAATCGTAAACATCGCAGGTAAGCAGTTTAAAGTAACAAAAGATCAGTTTGTGTTCGCTCCAAAGTTGGACGCAGAAACTGGCGCTACCGTGGAATTCGACCAGGTCTTGTTAGCTGAAGCTGACGGCACTGTGTCTGTAGGAGCTCCCCTATTAGTTGGAGCAAAGGTATCCGGGAAAGTCCTGGATCATGTAAAAGGTGACAAGGTGATTGTCTTCAAAAAGAAGCGGAGAAAAGGCTACAAAAAGAAGAATGGTCACAGACAAGACTTCACCAAAATAATGATCGAAAGTATTTCACTCTAAGTTTTCCTCACAGAAAACGATAAACGTATATAACCATGGCTCACAAAAAAGGTGTCGGTAGTTCCAGAAACGGTAGAGATTCACAGTCTAAGAGACTGGGCGTAAAGAAATTTGGTAGCGAGCAAGTAATTGCTGGAAATATCATAGTAAGACAAAGAGGCACAAAGCATCACCCTGGCCTTAATGTAGGACTTGGTAAAGACCACACGCTATTTGCACTTACTAATGGTGTTGTGTCTTTCAAAAAGAAGTTTGACGGCAGATCATACGTAAGCGTATTGCCAGTTGAGGCTTAATCAACAAAAAATTATTCGAAGCTCCTTCATTAACTTGAAGGAGCTTTTTTTTTGGATTTTACTTAAGAAACTACCATTAATCAATTTTTCAATAACATATTAACAGACTATTGTTAATTTCTACCCTTAGAAATCACCAAATTAATCTTATGAAATCGAACATGTCGCCAGTGACGCACCGAGGGGAAATTATAAACCCTGCGAGATTCCATGGGACCATTAAAAACCAATTATAAACAGATGAAAAAGAATTTTATTTTATGGACTTTAAGTTTCCTTTTAGTCTTTTATTCAAGCCAAATTTCGGTAAACGCTCAGAATGTAGCAAAGCCTGAAATTTATGATGCACTTCAATGGAGACAAGTCGGCCCATTTAGAGGTGGCCGTTCTGATGGAGTGACTGGCGTAAAGGGAAGTGATAAAATCTACTATTTTGCCTCAGCTGGTGGTGGAGTTTGGAAAACCTACAACGCAGGTCAAAGCTGGAAACCAGTTTCAGATGGGTTTTTTGGAGGCTCAATAGGAGCAGTCGTGGTAGCAGAAAGTGATACCAGTGTCGTATATGCTGGAGGCGGTGAGAAGACTGTAAGAGGAAATGTCTCTTTCGGTTACGGTGTATGGAAAAGTGCAGATGCTGGAAAAACCTGGGAGAAGGCAGGCCTAGAGAAAAGTCGATTTATCTCCAGAATGCGGGTTCACCCGAATGATCCAAATGTAGTATATGCTGCAGTTTTGGGAGATATTTTCAAAGAAGATGAAACTAGAGGCGTCTATAAAACCACAGACGGAGGAAAGAATTGGACTAAGGTGCTCTATGCGAGTAATGTAGCAGGAGCAGTCGATCTGATCATGGATCCTTCTAATCCTGACATTCTATACGCAACGACTTGGGATATCAAGCGCACTCCTTACAGTCTTGAGAGCGGTGGTCCTGATTCCAAAATGTATAAGACAACAGATGGCGGTAAAACTTGGGAGGATTTAACCAAGAATGAAGGTTTCCCTCAAGGATTGTTGGGAATTATGGGAGTCACAATTTCCCCAAAAAATTCTAATCGACTTTATTCTATTATAGAGAATGAAAATGGTGGAGTATTTACTTCAAAAGATGCCGGTAAGACTTGGGAAAAAGTAAATGAAGACCGAAGTCTCAGACAACGCGCCTGGTATTATACCCGAATCTTTGCTGATTCTCAGGATGAAGAAACTGTTTATGTATTAAATGTGAGCTATCATAAATCCACAGATGGCGGAAAGACTTTTAAGGGAGCAAATGCTCCTCATGGAGATCACCATGATTTATGGATTGATCCTCAAAACAACCAGCGAATGATTATTGCTGATGATGGCGGAGCACAGGTTTCCGAAGATGGGGGAGCAAATTGGTCCACTTACATGAATCAACCTACAGCTCAATTCTATAGAGTTACTACCGATAATAGTTTCCCATATCGAATTTATGGGGCGCAACAAGATAACTCAACCGTTCGAATTAGGCACAGAAATGATGGACGATCAATCTCTGAAAGTGATTGGGAATCGACCGCAGGGGGAGAAAGTGGCTGGATTGCACCAGACCCTAAAGATAATGATATTGTATATGGAGGCTCATATGGCGGATATTTGACTCGAGAAAATCACAGAACAGGAACTTCTCGATCAGTCAATGTCTATCCAAATAATCCAATGGGACATGGGGCAGAGGATATGAAATACCGCTTTCAGTGGAATTTTCCTATTTTCTTCTCTCCGCATAATCCCAATATGCTTTATACGACCAGTAATCAGTTTCACAGATCCACCAATGAAGGACAAAGTTGGGAGACTTTCTCTCCTGATTTGACTCGAAACGATCCAAGTAAACTAGGTCCGAGTGGTGGGCCAATTACCAAGGATAATACTTCGGTAGAATACTATGCGACGATTTTTACGGCTGCAGAATCGCCCATTAAACAAGGTGTGATTTGGGCTGGATCTGATGATGGATTAGTGCATGTCACGCAAGATAATGGAGTAAGTTGGCAAAATGTAACCCCTGCCACTCTGCCTGAATGGCTACAGATCAACAGTATTGAGGCGAGTCCATTTGATCCAGCTGAGGCCTATTTCGCAGCCACGGGATACAAATCCGGAAACTATGAGCCGTTTTTATATAAGACCAAGGACTATGGGAAGACTTGGACTAAAATAGTTTCAGGAATTGCAGAAGAGCATTTCACTCGAGTAGTTCGTGCTGATCCTGAGAAGCGAGGCATGTTGTACGCAGGCACAGAGACTGCGATGTATTACTCCAAAGATGATGGCGGCAGCTGGCATTCGCTTCAGCTCAACTTGCCAATTGTTTCGATCACGGATCTTGCAATTAAAGACAATAACTTAATCGCAGCTACTCAGGGTCGTGCGTTTTGGATTATTGATGATTTAACAGTTCTTCATCAAGCAGAGCCTGCGATCAATACTAAACCTTTGCATTTATTCAAGCCTCAGGATTCTTACAGTATGGATGGAGTAAAGCGATCAAGCTTAACTGAAGGAACAAATCGTCCAGGTGGCGTATTGGTTTATTCGTATTTGAAAGAGCTTCCTAAGGAGGAATTGAAAATTGAGTTTTTTGATTCTAAAAATCAAAAATTACGAGAGTTCTCTACTAAAGGAATCAATGGAGACACTTTAAAAGTAAAAGCTGGAAGCAATGAATTCAACTGGAATCTTCGCGTAGAGGATGCAGAGGGATTTGATGGGCTGATCATGTGGTCAGGAAACCTACGTGGACCAAAAGTTACTCCGGGCACTTACACTGTCCGAATGACTTTGGATGGAAAAGCGCAAACTCAAAACTTCAAAGTCCTAGCCGATCCGCGCTATGAATCGACCCAGGCTGATCTAGAGTCTCAGTACGATTACTTGCTTGCAGTGAGAGATAAATTGACGGAGACTCATCAATCGATCAAACTCATTCGGACCTATCGGGCTGAGATGGATAGCTTAGAGACCAAGCCTTCTAATCTCAAACAAGTACTGACTGAGATGGATGAAATAGAGAAGACGCTCTATCAGACTCAAAACAAGAGTGGACAAGATCCCCTGAACTTCCCAATTCGCCTTAATAACAAATTGGCTCATTTGAGCAGCGTGGTAGGAAATGGAGATTATCGACCAACTGATCAGTCTATTGAAGTCAAAACCGAGCTAGTAACAAAGATTGATACAGAGCTCACTCGATTCCGAAAGCTGGAGCGAGAACAAATTTCTAAGATTCTCAATATCGAAGAAATGAAGACCAAACTCGATAAAAAGAAATAAAGCAAAATCCCTCTCAAATTATTGAGAGGGATTTTTTTTAGAATGGCTTATAAGATTTTATCTGCTCGATAAAGGTAGTTGCACTACTAGGAGCGATCAAAAGTATAAAGAGAATTCCAAAAATTGCCCCGTACAAATGGGCATCGTGATTGATTGCGTCATCCTGATTTTTACCCTTGAAATAGGAATAGATCAAAAATAAACCTCCAAGGATAAATCCAGGCAAGCACAGAATTCCGAACAAACAGATGTCGGATAAAGGGAGGATAATAATACTTGCAAAAACAGTTGCTGAGGTTCCTCCTGAAGCTCCAAGTGCACGATAATAACTGTTGTCTTGATTCTTCAAGTAGGTAGGAATATCGGAAATCACAATACCTAAAATATAGAAGAGCACGAATATCACCCCGCCAATTACTACTCCAAACTTGTAGCTCAATACCTGCTCCACTACTCCACCAAAGAAGTAAAAGGTAAACATATTGAACAGCAAATGGATGTAATCTTTATGGATAAAGCCCGAGGTAACAAATCTATCCCATTCACTTTTATGCTTAATTTTATAGGGGATAAACATCCATCGATTCAGAAACTCAGGCTTATTGAAACCATAGAAGCTAATTCCCACCGTGATGAGTATTAGCGCTACTGTAATAGTGATTGGCATAGTTTATTTTTCCCTGTGAATGAGATCCTCGGTGATTTGCCTGAGTTCTAGGAAATAGGACTCATCTGTAAAATGAATTTGATCAAACTGTTCAAATCCTGCAGCAAAGTATGCATGCATCTTTTTTTCGGTCAATTCTTTGATGCCTAAAGCGTTATATATTTTCTTTACAGCACTTACTTTTTCCTCTTTATCAAAGTCTTTTTGATTAAGCCAAAAAGCTAATGACTCCGCCTCTTCGCTTTTCGCAAGTTCTAAGGCTTTGATCAAAAGGAACGTTTTCTTATTTGCGATGATATCTCCGCCCACTTGTTTTCCAAATTTGGCTTGATCTGCAAAGACATCCAAAAGATCATCTTTCAATTGAAACCCAACTCCAATATTTACTCCAAAGTCATAAAGTTTCTGCGCATCTTCCTTTCCAGCTCCAGCCAAGACTGCTCCCATTTTCAAGGCAAGCCCGAGTAATACTGCAGTTTTCAATCGGATCATTTCCAAATATTCTTCTTCTGAAACGGTCCCCAAACTTTCGAAATTCATGTCGAATTGCTGGCCCTCGCAAACCTCGGAGGCTGTCTGATTGAAGAGTTCTAAAACTTCCCGTAATAACCTTGGATCAGTATCGAGTAGTAAGTCGTAAGCCTTCACCAACATCACGTCGCCGGATAGGATCGCAATATTAGGGTTCCATTTTTCATGCACAGTCGCTTCCCCTCGTCTAAGTGGTGCATCATCCATGATGTCGTCATGCATCAGGGTGAAATTGTGAAACACTTCGATGGCTAGTGCCTGCTTGAGGATAGCTTCAGGATTACTCTGATAAAGCCCATAGGCCAATAAACTCAACAAGGGACGGATTCGCTTTCCTCCCAAGTTGAGAATGTAGGTAATGGGTTCGTAGAGTTCTTTGGGAGATCTCCCGATCTCGATGTGAGCTGGAAGCTCTTGGATTAATTGTTCTAATTTATCTAATAGCGCGTCTGCGTGTTTTCTTTTCGTCATTATCAGCAAATTCCAAATCTATTGTTCTTCGATCGATGTCGGTATTAACTACCCTCACCACTACTTTGTCTCCCAAAGTGATCATTTTTTTTGTCCGCGAACCAATGAGTCGCATATTTTTCTGGTCAAAATCATAGTAGTCATCATCCATGTCCTGCACTCGGATCATACCCTCGCACTTGGTTTCGGTGATTTCTACAAAGACTCCCCATTCAGTGAGTCCACTGACAATTCCATCATAATCTTTGACCTCAGCAAGGGACATGAATTCCACTTGCTTGTATTTAATTGATGCTCGCTCCGCATCTGCGGCGCGCTTTTCCCGCTCAGATGAATGGACGCATTTTTGTTCCCAAATTTCAGCATCAGGGGATTTCCCGTTGTCCAAATAAAGCTCAAGTAAGCGATGAACCATCAAATCAGGATACCTTCTGATTGGCGAGGTAAAATGAGAATAATGTGCAAAGGCAAGTCCAAAGTGGCCTTTTGGCTCAGTGGTATATTTGGCTTTTGCCATACTCCGAATCGCCAATTGTTCCAAGACATTTTGTTCGGGCTTGCCTTGAATCTCTTCCATCAACTTGTTTAGCGCAGCGGAGATTTTTTGCTCATTATCTATCTCCATTTGGTGGCCAAATCGCTTTGCAAAGCCAGAAAACGTCTCTAAACGCTCCATATCCGGCGAATCGTGCGTCCGATACACGAAAGTGTCTTTTCCCTTATTCTTATTGAAAATAAATTCAGCTACATGTTTATTAGCCAAAAGCATAAACTCTTCAATGAGTTTGTGAATGTCTTTTCGCTCTTTCACAAATAGTCCGAGAGGCTTTCCTTTTTCATCCAGTTTGAATTTTACTTCAACCGTTTCAAAATTGACAGCGCCATGATCAAATCTGCGTTTTCTTATTTTTTTCGCGAGCTCATTCAACAATGTCAATTCCTGGAAGAAATCTCCCGATTGATTGTCAATATTTTCTTGAGCATCTTCATAGGCAAACCTACGATCAGAGTGAATGATCGTACGGCCAATCCAGTGCTTTTTCACATTTCCCTGACGATCCATTTCGAATACGCAGGCAAAAGTCAACTTATCCTCATTTGGTCTAAGGGAACAAAGTCCATTGCTCAATCGCTCTGGAAGCATCGGAATAGTCCGATCTACCAAATAGACTGAGGTCGCTCGATTATATGCTTCCTTTTCTAATGCGGTATTAGGCTTGACATAATAGCTTACATCAGCGATATGAACTCCCACTTCAAGGTTTCCGTTTTCCAATTCCCGATAGGAGATGGCATCATCAAAGTCTTTGGCATCTGCCGGGTCAATCGTAAAAGTGGTCACGTCTCTGAAATCCTTACGGGCTTTGATCTCTTTCGAAGATATATTTTCAGAAATATCATTTGCCTCTTTTTCCAGCGCTTCTGGATACTCGAATGGAAGCCCAAACTCTGCCATGATGGAGTGAATCTCCACTTCGTGAAGTCCCGCTTTTCCTAGCACTCGAGTGACTACTCCGGATGGATTTTTATCTCCATCGCGCCACTCAGTAAGTTTTACGACTACCTTCTCATTATGCTCAGCTCCCATGAGATCACCTCGATGCACAAAGATGTCTTTATGCATTTTTTTGAAATCGGGTACAATGAAGGCAAATCGAGGAGAGATCTCTACTCTACCTACAAATTCATCACGATTTCGCTCCAGCACCTCAAGAATTTTGCCTTCTGTACGGCCTGTTTTTCCTTTGACAGGATAGACCATCACTCGGACGCGGTCACCATCCAGTGCCTGCTTCATGTCCCCTTCTTTCACCATGATATCGCCTAATGAATCTGGGTCTGCCTCTCTGATGATGAAGGCAAATCTTGCATTCACATAATCCACTCGACCTATAATGTAGTCTGGATCTTGAGTGGAAGAGTAATAATTACGAGAATTTCTCGAAACTGAGCCAGAAGCTACTAATTTGCTAAGGATAGGCTCAACTCCATCTTTGGAGACGGCATCTCTGATTTCGAGCTTTTTAATGATTTGTTTCGCATTGAATTCCGAACCGTAGTTGGAATCTAAAAATTGAATGATTTTGCTGGCTAAACTGCCAGCATCAGGCTTGTCGGGCCCGAATTTCTTGGTTGTATTTTTTCTATCTGATTTTCTTCCCATGTTTTGGGTTATTGTGTTTAGTTAAGGTAAAAAGATTCTTGGTTGGACGGGTTATGCTTGCATGATCTTTTGATTAATCTTTCAAATGGATCACCTCTATGTCCAGCTCGAGATCCTGAGGATTCATCGCTAAATAGATTCTGGCCGTTACCTCTATGTCTTTTAGACAATAAATTTTGATTTTTTCTATATCTTTTTCAAGGTGATAAGTGGCATTTACTTGGCTTCCGTCTAAGTCACCTTTGGAAGATTCTATTCCGAAAACAGCTGCTAAAAGTTCGAGACGGGTGTAATGCTTATAATCCCCAAACTTCCAAAGCTCCATAGTATCCAAATGCCGAACTTCCCAAGGTTTTTTACCAGCTATTTGCAAAGGCTCGGGTAGTCCAATCCCATGAATTAGCATTCTTCGGCATAAGTAGGGGAAATCAAATTCCTTTCCATTATGTGCACAAAGAACCCATTTCTTTTTGTCAAGTAAAGCCTTGAATTCCAAAAGAAGTTCCCGCTCCTCTTCATGTGAAATACATTTGGATCGAAGGAAAAGCTTTTTTTCTTTCTTATTTTTCTGAAAGTACCCAAGGCCAATACAGACAACCTGACCAAACTCGGCATGAATTCCTGCTCGGTCAAAGTACAAATCTCCCGGTGCTAAATCTGTCCGATCAGGTTTGATCAGTCGCTCTTTCCTTAACCATTCGTCTTTTAGTCGATCTGGTAGCTCCTCATAGCTTTCAGTAACTGAGGCAGTCTCAATATCCAAAAAAAGAATATCGCTGAGTTGATCTAAAAAATTATCCATATGGGAAAAGTTTATGCGTGAAGTACTCCTTGGAGCCCAATCTCGGGGATAGAGGTGATGAATCCCGGATCAAAACTGCCTGAAGTAAAGATAAACCTTTTGTCAAATATTTGATCCATAATGTAGTAGCTCACCCAAAATTCATTAGTTAAGGAGAATACAACGGGGTCAATCGATTCTATTTTAGCAATGGATTGTGGACCAAGCTCTTCAATCATATGTCGAAGTGTCGATGTTTTTTTTGGTTCACCATTCAATTCTCCATAGCCTTTCGAGGTGATCATGACTGTTTTTAGCTCGATGAGATTCAAATTGATAATGTAGACAGCCCATTCTGTCCCTGTTGCGTTTTCCTTTTTTGCGATAGCAAGTTTTACCCCTGTGACCGGGTGGAAATCAATGTCTTTTTTCATGTGATTATAATTTCTTCTTAATGGCCATATGGAATCTCGCAGCATTTAATCATCCCAGTGTGTGACTTTTTTGTCATGCTCGATTTCATGAAAATTATAATAGATCCATCCCAAATAGATTCAGGAGATGGTATTTTACTTTTTCTTTAACTTCCTCTAAGGGGACTTTTCTTTGGAGTTCAGCCTGCAGCGAAGTGACCGCTTTATCATCTATTCCGCAAGGAATGATGTGTGAAAAATAGCTTAAGTCGGAGTTGATGTTAAATGCAAAACCATGCATCGTCACCCATCTACTAGATTTGACACCCATGGCGCAGATTTTTCTTGGGTTTATTTGGTCCAAATGATCAAGCCAAACTCCCGTAAGCCCATTGATTCTTCCTGCAATGATATTATAATCTGCTAAAGTCAGGATGATTGCTTCCTCCAAAAGCCTCAGGTATTTATGGATATCGGTAAAGAAATTTTCCAAATCTAAGATTGGATAGCCTACAAGCTGCCCCGGTCCATGATAGGTGATATCGCCACCTCGATTTATTTTGTAGAACTGAGCTTTGTTTTCCACAAGGCCATTCTCATCGAGCAAGAGATTTTCTGCTTTTCCACTTTTACCCAGCGTGTAGACGTGGGGATGCTCCACGAAAAGCAAATAGTTTGGAGTCAATTTCTGTTCGGAATCAGGGTTTTTTCGATTCTCGATTTTCAAAGCCACAGTTTCTGCAAAAAGCTCCTCTTGATAATCCCAAGCTTCTTGGTAATCGAGTAAACCGAGGTCTCGGAAATCTACTGATTTATTAATAATTTGGTTCATCTTCTGAAAAGGGATGCTTTTAAACAGGATAAAGGGATGCATCGTTCCGCTTATTTTTCAAAATTAAACAATTATCCAAGATGGCAGAACATAATGAAACTGGTAGAATTGCAGAAGAGCAAGCTGCAGAGTGGCTCAAAGGAAAGGGCTACGAGCTTTTGGAGTCCAATTACCGGCATGGCCATGCTGAGATTGACTTAATCATGAAGCATAAGGGCTTGTTGATTTTTATAGAGGTCAAGTATCGCTCAGGAACAGGGTTCGGCTATGCGGAGGAATTTGTAGATTCCATCAAACGTAAATTACTTATTAAAGCTGCTGACTATTACATTCACCAAATTGATTGGCATAAAGATATCCGTTTTGATATAGTAGGCGTTTACAAAGACAAGCATGGCAATCCAAACTTCAAGTCTTTTGAAGATGCTTTTTATTAACCTTACTTCTAATCGAACAATCGAACTTTTAAATTATGAAAAAAGTAATTCTCACAATCGTTTTCCTTTTCACTTCTGTGGTCATTTTCGCCCAAAGTGCCCAAAAAGATGATAAAATAATTGAAGACTCAAAAGAGGCGAAGGCAGAATTTCTAGAAGATGATCCTGACATGCAAGAGTTATTTTCTTCATCCCATGCATACATAATTCTCCCAAATGTTGGAAAAGGTGGGCTTGGAATAGGAGGAGCATCCGGCAATGGAGTTGCTTATGAAGAAGGGGAACTGATAGGTTTTGCACGAATGACCCAGCTTACTATCGGATTCCAAGCAGGAGGACAAGTGTATAGTGAGGTTGTTTTCTTTGAAGACAAAAAAGCATTTGACCGATTCAGAGAGAATAAAGTAGAAATGTCAGCTCAGGTATCTGCCGTTGCGGCCGCTTCTGGGGCCTCTTTAAATGCCAAATATGTGGATGGAGTGGCTGTTTTTACTCGGACAAAGGGTGGATTGATGTATGAGGCCTCTGTAGGAGGGCAGCAATTCAAGTTTCGAAGTAAAGACTAGTTGTTTTTTCTGTAAATCAAGTTTCCGTCCTTATCCCATTCAGCACGAATATAGGGGCGGAAATTTTTGGTATAAGCAGCTTCCTGATATTGGACTTCCCGTTTCCGAATAGCCTTCGAATTGTTTAGATCCCAATATTCAGTCCAAAGACCTACTTTTTCACCGTACTCATATTCACCCGTCACAGCGATTTGTTTGTCCTCATAGAAGTAAAAATAATTTCCTTCTTCGAGTCCATATTGCATGGGAATGATTTCTTCGATCACATTGGCCGAGCGATCATGATAGGAAACTCGTGATTCACGAGGCCAACCTTCAGAATAGTGATTTTTATCCTGAAGGATATTCTTGGAGTCATATAGCATCCAAGTCCTATGCTTGGTGCCATAATAATACATGCCACTTTCCACTACTACCTCATTGATGATCCGCTCGTATGGACCGTGAAGCAGATAGCCTTTGCCTACTTCGTAGCCAGATTTTTTGATTTCGCGCTCAGCTTGATCAAACCAAAAAACATCTCTGATGTAGGGGTCAGGTTTTCTACTGGCATCTGTATAGTTGAAAAACTCAATGATTTCTTGACCACGAAGTTCTCGTCTGGTGTATGACTTTTTGGTTTTGATCCCAAACCAGATATTCTTTTTGGCCTTTTTCTTCTTTTCCTTTTTCTCTTCCTTCAAGTTCGAGTCATCAAACAAAAGCAATGGCATGGAAGTGGGAAGTATCATGGAGTTGACTACTCCTGAGGAATCCGGATCAACTTTAGGTTTTTCGCTATTTTTCTGTGCGCTTACCAAGCCGCTGATTAGGCAGAGTAAAATAATAAGAATATAAAATCGACTCATCTGTTATAAAAACGCAATTTACTTCGGAGTATTTTGTTCAAAAATAACATTTCGTGATCAAAAGGCGCAGATTGTTTAGATTTTATAATCTTCTCTCTATTTTTGAGGAGTTTGTAAAAAAATCTATCAAAAAATGAATTCTATTTTATCGGATCGGATAATCAATATGGAAGAGTCAGCGACTCTTGCAATGGCGAAGAAAGCCAGAGAATTGAAATCCCAAGGAATTGACATCATCAGTTTAAGTCTAGGCGAGCCAGACTTCAAAACTCCCAAGCATATTCAGGAGGCTGCAAAAGCTGCAATTGACGAGGGGAAATACTTTTCTTATCCTCCGGTAGCTGGGTATCAGGATTTGCGAGAGGCGATTGCAAAGAAACTTCGCGATGAGAATCAAATCGCAGATGCCAAAGCAGAAAATATTGTAGTCTCAACCGGCGCCAAGCATTCCATCGCGAATGTCTTCATGTGCATCATCAATGAAGGAGATGAAGTGGTGATTTTTTCTCCGTATTGGGTTAGCTATGCCGAGATCATCAAATTGGCCGGTGGAATTCCGATATTGATTGAAGGAAATCTAGAAAATAACTTCAAAGCTACAGCTTCGCAATTAGAGGCTGCAATAACTCCTCGCACTAAGGCAGTAATCTATTCTTCACCATGTAATCCTACCGGCTCTGTTTTCAGCAAAGCTGAACTCGAGGCAATTGCCGCCGTAATAAAGAACCATAAAAACGTGATGGTGATTGCGGATGAGATCTATGAGTTGATCAATTTTGCTGGAAAAAATTACAGTATCGCCTCCTTCCCCGATATGTTTGGCCAGACTATTACAGTTAATGGTTTCTCAAAAGGATATGCCATGACTGGCTGGAGAGTTGGATACATCTGTGCTCCTTTATTCATTGCCAAAGCAGTTGAAAAAATGCAAGGTCAATTTACATCAGGAGGTACCGGTATCGCACAGCGTGCAGCTTTGGCAGGTATAGTAGGCGATCAGACCCCTTCAAAAGAAATGGCTGATGCGTATTTGAGAAGAAGAACACTAGTTTTGGATTTATTACAAGATATTCCAGGGATCAAAACTCATGTTCCGGAAGGAGCATTCTATTTCTTCCCAGATGTCACGGCTTTCTTTGGTAAATCAGCTCATGGACATACTGTAAAAGACGCGGATGATCTTTGCTTATACTTGCTTGACATAGCCAATGTCTCTTTGGTAACAGGGGGAGCCTTTGGTGCTCCTAATTGCATTAGACTATCCTATGCAGCGGCTGACGAGGAATTAGTAGAAGCCTTAAAACGAATGAAAAAAGCATTAGGCGACTTAGCTTAAACAAAGTATAACCCCGGCTAGCTCGGGGTTATTTTTTGCCTTGCAGGGAAAGCCCTACTTTTGAGAAAAATATTTTGATGGCAGAAGTACTAGTAATCACACCAGTTAAAAACTCGATTGAAACTACGCTAGATACGGCTAGAGCAATAGCTGCGTCGTCCATTTCTCATCGCCATATTATTTTTAATGATTTCAGTACTGAGGAAACCAAAGCCCAACTTGAGCTAAGCAAAACTGAAATCGGTTTTGAGCTTATTCATCTGGAGGATTTGACAGATCATCCTTCTCCAAATTACAAACTGGTCTTACAGCATGCTCAAAAAGTGGCGACGGATGCAAAAATTCCACTTTTGGTAATCGAATCCGATGTAGTGATACAAATAGATACCATAAAAGTGCTTTTGAATTTCGCTAAAAATAATCCAAAGACTGGATTGGTAGGTTCTGTGACCGTGGATGAAAGGGGGGTGGTGAATTTCCCTTATCTGAAATTCAAAGGGGTAAAGGATACGATTATTAAGACCAATCGAAGCCTGAGTTTCTGCTGCACGCTTTTTTCTGCTGAATTTTTGGAGAAATTTGATTTTACTGAACTTGATGAGGCAAAGGATTGGTATGATACTTTTATATCAAGAAAGTCAATTGAGCTAGACTTTGAGAATTATGTGTTGATGGATGCTCCGGTTTGGCACAGACCGCACGCAAGCAGACCCTGGAAGCAATTGAAGTATTCTAATCCCTTGAAGTATTACTTTCTGAAATTTTGGAAGGGCTTGGATAAGATTTGATCTACAGATTACAATCTGTTTTCTGTGAAAAATCCCTTAAGCTGATTTGTTGGATTTTTTAGAGCTAGCGTGTCTCTGCCGAATTTAGCAAGTGAATAATCATTTGCTTTTAAAAATTCATAACAGGTGTTCAAATCTTCAGAATTCAAATTCTCATTCTCAAAAATAATGGCTTGTGGATTCGTTTTCGGAATTTCAAAGATCCGAATTACTTCCAAGTCATAACCTTCTGCATCAATCTGAAGCAAGTCTATTTTAGAAATTGAATAGTTCTTGATTAGTGTTTCAGGAGAAATCACCGCTACATTTTCAAATCCGATCTGGGCATCAGGACTCGCTGGAATTGCAATGCCAAATTTCTTACAATTTTTCTCAACGACCCCGTTTTTAAAAGCTAACTGGATTTTCTCTAAAGAGAAAGATGCTAAACCAGTAGCCCATCTCATGTTGCAGAATCCTATTTTATACAATTTCTGAAATCCATCTTCTCTTCCTATCGCTGCACAAATGGGGTGTATTCCTTTGTTTTTATGATAAATCTTTGAAAGCTCATTCTTAAAAACATCAGGTTGAGGCTCCAGAAGTACCCCTTTCCAACCATCTCTTTTGATGAATTTATGGATGGGGTCATTAGTGATACCGTCGTTTGCTCCGATTTGAATGACGAAAAAATTTCCGGTTTTTGATAAAGAGTACTGGGATAAAAAATCAGCTAAACTTCCTTTCTTGGGGGTGTAGAGATTTCTATAGTAAAATTGGAACAAGGGGCTGTCTGAGGCACTTAAATTAAAGCGAAGCTGCTTCCAGTAAGATTTAAATGCAGATTTCAAGGAGCGGCTTGACATGTTCTTGTTTAGGTTGGTATTTCGGCTAAAAAAAGAAATCGCTGGAAATGTTGATTTCTTTCAAAAGTAACCAATTATTCAAATTTTAATTTCTCTTTTCCTTTTGTTGGAAGATCAGGTATTCTAATTTTCATTTGAGTACCAAATTGGTTGGTTGATCAAAACAAGGATTAAAGCTTTCCTAAAAGCTTCAAAAGGGAATTATATGGTTTGGACCAAGTTCGTTGAAATCTTAATGGCCCGTTCAGCTCACGTTCAAAGAAATCTTGATGTTTAGAATTTAAGTAGGCGATTCTAGCTCTTTTTTTCTCATTTGTACCGGTTTTCTTTCGCTTACTGGTAGGGGTAAGCCTATAGAAAAAGCCAACAAATGGCAATTGAATTACTTTTCCTCCAGTTTTTAGCATTTTAATCCAAAACTCCCAGTCCTCGCGGCCATAGTGCATGTCCTCCGAAAACCCCCCACAAGCTGCCCAATCAGATTTGCGAAAGAGGGCTGATACAAAAATCATGTTGTCTCGTGCCAAAGAATTGCGGCTAAATGGCTTAAGCCTCCAAGGATTTTTCTTTTTTTTATTGAATTTTATCGCCTTGCAATAGACCACTTTTACCTCGGGCTTCTTCATGAGAATAGGTGCTGCTTCTTCTATATAATTATCCGAAATCAGATCGTCCCCATCCAAGCACAAAATAAAAATTCCATTTGCGTCTTTAATTCCACGATTTCGAGCCACTGCAACGCCTTTATTCTGTTGATTAATGACTTTAACTTCGATATGTTTCTTTGCCAATTGCTCCGCTATTTCTTTACTTCCATCCGTGGATCCATCATTTACAATAATGATTTCGATAGACTTATAAGTAGATTTCAAAGCGGACAAAACCGTTTCCTGAAGGTATTTTTCCTGGTTAAAACAAGGGATAATTATGGAGACCATGATTTGACTTTTTTTTTAAAAACATTTTCTAGGTACCCGTCAAATATTCTAAAAATTGTACTCTTATCAATAGGAAGTCTCTTTTTTTCAAAAAAAAAAGGGCTAAATCATTTGTAATGATTAAGATAAGTCTTAAATTTTATCCGGTGATTAAACAACTTTTCAACAAAAATCTATTTTTTGATAGTTAATTTTGAAATCACTTTTCGAACTCTAACTGTTTAAAAAAAATCCGGATCACGATCCGGATTTTTTTTTGATCACATTTATCCTCAATTTTCATGTCTATCAGATAATCATTAATCCTGTTGGATGAGCTTTTGCAAAACCTTCTTTCTAGTCACCTTTCTGCTCGTTGCTTTCAGGATTAATGGTCAGACCTCAAAGCCCACTTTTGATACGGCTTATGTAGAGCAACACCCAGAGAAAATAAATCTCAGGCTTTACCTTTCTTGCAAGTTCACCAATTTTGTAGTAAGAGTACCCGAAGAGAACTGGCGTTATGTGTTTGAGCCAAACTCAGGATTAAATCTTGGTGTAGGCTTTACCTATGAGAATTTCACACTGAATCTTGCGTTTCCCGTTGGGTTTTTGAATCCTAATCGATACCAGGATTGGCCGAGATTTCTAGACCTTCAGTCACATATTTATTCTAGAAGAATGATTTTAGATTTTTTTGGGCAGTTTTACGGGGGTTACTCCATTCAAAAGGATTATCTGAAGAACCCTGCCGAAGATTATTTGAGAGAGGATATGAGGTTGAATTCTGTTGGAATTAATTTCAATTATTTATTTCGAGGAGAGCGGATTTCCATAGGAGCTTCATTTAATCAGGCTGCAATTCAAAAGAAGTCTGCTTTTTCACCTTTTGTTGGCTTTGAAGTTTACGGTGGAGGAATGAAAGGCGACTCCCTTTTACTTCCTTCCAGTGAGAATCTTGACATTTTAAATTTTAAGCGTTCGAGTTATTTTCAATTTGGTCCAAATACAGGGGCTGCAGCTACTTTGGTTTTAGGGAAAGGATTTTTTGTGACGGCAGTAGGTTCGGTCAACCTAAGCGTAGGTTATGGAGAATGGGAAAATACAATTGAGCAGAAGAAATGGGGGGCAGTTCCAACTTATTTTGTCCGGGGATTTATCGGGTATAACAATAGAAAGTTTTCTGTCAATGCCAATGCAGTCTACAAAAACCTGAACCTGATTAATAGTGGACCATTTGATCAGGCAGTAAATACTGGGAATATAAGATTTAACATCATCTATAAACTAGACGCGGGGCCTAAGCTTGAAAAAGGTTTCAGAAAAGTCAATCCTAGTCGATTGTTAAAAAAGGATTAGGGTTTTGTCAAGAGCCTTACGGAGTAATTTTTTAACTTTGACATTAGAAAAAAATAGGAATAATCATATGAATACCCATGACGAGTGGCCGACACACAGGGGGATGATTATATCCCCGAATCCATCGCTGTCGTAAAAATCAACTGGATAAACCATACAATCATGAAAGCTCAGACAGTAAA
>Ga0136655_1000183_pt1 | contig 28028 bp, 20 predicted proteins | sample CPBDNA_2_FD_94863 | JGI IMG/M metagenome (GOLD analysis project Ga0136655, IMG submission 94863) | Freshwater to marine salinity gradient microbial communities from Chesapeake Bay, USA - CPBay_Spr_15_0.8_DNA (version 2) | ecosystem: Environmental > Aquatic > Marine > Coastal | place: USA... | reverse complement strand
GGTCGATGTCCATTTTTAACAATATTATTACAATTACAATTTGGGCAGCAAATATCTTTTTTATGAATCATATCTTTTTTTTGCTACAAATATACTAAATCAACCTATTTAATACACGACCCGCCAGTTTAGCGCCTAACCAACCCATTGGTAAATAAGCCCCAATTAAATCTAAGGCAATAAACCAAGTTGGTGTATCTGGAGTTTGAGCCACTATAATACCGCCAATTAAAAACCAGACACCTATTCCTAGAGCTAATTTCAAATGATGGGTAGCGGCTAACTTAAAAGTGGTGAAAGCACCTGCTAAAGTACCTAAAGCATGAGCTAAGAAAGGGAAAACAAAATTTTTAGGTGTCATTAACTTCATTCCTTCGGCAAATCCTTCAGGTGTCATCATATCTACGCCAGAAGGAGGAGGAATAATAGTGAACCCTAACATTACTAAACTCATATTAATAATACTGCCTAAAATAACGCCTGCAACAACTGCTAGAATATTTTTAAGAATTGGATGCATAATTTTATTCGTTTTGAATGACTAAATAATATAATGTTAATTAAATGGTTTGGTAAAGCAAGCACTTATTTGAAACCAATATAATTACAAAATAATTTAAATTACCAAAACAAAGATAAAATAAAAATTGTATTTTTACTAAATTATTTAAAACAAAAAATTTATAAAACATAAAAAAGCTTAGCAAATCGACCATTCTCGGTCAATCTGTTAGGCAACCTTTTCTCTCTGAAACCAACCAAATCGAATACTTAATTCTGTTCCAATCCAAATCAGCGCCAAGCCAGCTACCATATTTCTAAAAAAATCAAACCATACATTTTCTGCTAAGTCAATTTCTGCACCAATAAGTGTCAGCAAGTAACGGAGGCCTCCAAATAGGAAAACGCCTATACACATTCGCCCCACTATTTGCATAGCGGTGCCATCATCAGCAGGCAATCCTTTTTGTGCTAATAATAAAAAACCTAAACCTAAACCCAGCATAAAAGCTAGTAAAACATAAATTTTGGAAGATAAAATAGGCATAAATAAAAAAGGAGGAAGTAATAAAATAGCAGTCATTCCATTGAGTCCAATAGTATAATGATGCTTGTCTAAAAAAGATTGTAGTTTTTTCGGTTTTAAAACCACCCAATAAAAAGCGGCTAAAATAATTGCTCCTAAAGTAATACCCCCCAATACGTCCGCTAAAAAATGTACGCCTAAATAGAGCCTTGATAAAGGAATGAGTAACATCAAGGCAATAGAAAGACCTATTACCCATCGTTTTCTGAATAAAAAAGCTAAAGCGCCCCAAAAGGCAATCGCAATACTTGAATGACCAGAAGGAAAACCATGTTCAACTCCCTCTGCTTGACGAATTTCTGCTAAGACATCCGCTGGTAAACCTGCCCAAAAACTAGTTGCGCCTCGTTTGGAGAAATCAAAGGCAGCCTCATCAGGTAATTTCCCATCCAATAATTGCACGGTATTATCTACATGAAAAGGTCGAGGCAAATCAAAATAATCTTTAAAAAAGAAAGTAATCGCTCCCGTCCATATTAAAACCATAAACATCAAAAATGCTTTTTTAAAATTAATACCTAATAATAGGACAATTAAAAACAGCATGAAAAATTCCATATACCCCAAGGTGGTAATCAAACGCATAAAAGTAGTTAAACCATCAGAAGCAAAGGATTGAAAGAAATGATTGATTTCGGTTTGAAACATGGCTTTTTTAATGATGAGTTATTAGTGATGAGTTATGAATTGGGAGTAAGTTACTTAATTGCCAACTCATAATTCACAACTTTTCCAACTCTTTTTACAAATTTTCACTCCTATTTTGTCTAATTCTAGCATTTTTTTCAAAAATAAATCAATAAAAATGGTAATAAAAAATATTTTCAATCAACAAATAAGTTTATTTTCATAATTATTTTAAAGCATAAAATACTTATAATCAAATACTTAATTATTTTAAATTTTAAAATACACAAAAATATCACTCAACAAATTCCATTTTTTGTCTTTGTAAAAACTTTAATATGCCCGCATCTTTGTAGTGTAATTAGTTCGCAAGGAAATCGAGACAAAGAAAAGTGCAGCGAACCAACTCCGAAAAAGAATCGGAGCTAACAACTTGAAAAAATTTTGGTTAATATATTTTGGTTAAAAATTTGGTTAAAGTGCCGGAGTCACGCGATAGAATAGCAAAAGACTTCCAACACCGATATTAAGTAACGAAACAGGTGACTCCGACACAAAGCTTTAAAAGAAAAAAGGTACATTATATAGTTCTAAATAGAACAACAAAGAAAAGTAGTTTATTCCAAAACCGATTATTAGGTAGCCATAGTAGCTACCAAACACACCATACAGTTTAAAAACTGTATATCTCAATACCGATTTAGTCTCAAACCGAGAAAAGCTTCAGAAGAGAAGCCAACTCAAAAACCGCGCTAATTGACCTATTTAGGGATTTAGCGAAACCGATTTTAAGTATATCTCAAAACCGATTAGGTGGGATAAGTTTTAAACTTATAACTACCAAACAAACAACATAGGCAAAGGTCTATGTTTTCTAAAAACCGACCAGTTTTAAAGTTATTTCTCGAAAACCGATTATTCTCAAAAACCGTTATTTACAACTGTAGATTTAACCTACTTGGTCAGGAATTAATCTCAGGAGTTTGGAGATAGCAATCAAAATGCTATCTCCAAATTAACTCCTACTAACATCACCCATTTTTGTTTAAAAATCTCCAGCATTTGCGGAAGTGCTGGAGATTTACCTCACGTATTCATTGCGTAATTAAACAGTCAACCAAATAAAACAATAGATTTATTTCATGAGATTATAATTAATTTTGTTGTTGCCAATGTAACAAAGCCGTATTTCCTTCAATGGGAATACGGCTTTTTTCTTTGATGTCAGCAATAATTTTATATTTCTATTATTCCTAAGTTTCGCCTTTTATATACCCACCATTGTATCCCTCCCCTAGCAACCATAAAAATCAATAAAGCCAACCACAAGCCATGATTCCCAAAATCATTTTTCAATAAGTAGTGAACACCTAAGTAAATTAAAAGCGAAAGTATCATACTGTCTCGCATTGCCCTAGAAGCAGTTAAACCAATAAAAATACCATCCCATATATAGCACGGCGTACTTAATAAAGGAAAGAGAATCATCCAAAAAAGGTAAGGTTGTGTAGCGGTAATTATTTCTACCTGACTAGAAAAAACACCGACTAAGGTCAGTCCTAATCCACCATATAATAAACTATACAGTCCAGCCAAACCCATCGCCCAGATAAAACTTAGTCGAATCGCTTTATTAAGTTGGGTTTGCTGTTTTGCTCCCACATATTTTCCGATTAAACTTTCTGTAGCAAAAGCAAAGCCATCTACGCCATAAGACATCCAATTCAAAAATTGTAATAAAATGACATTGACCGCTAATAACTGTTCACCGCCTACAGAAGATTGACTGTAGAAAAAACCAAAAGCAAAAGTCAAGCAGAAAGTCCGTATAAAAATATCACTATTAATGCTTAAAAATTGCTGTAATTCTGCCCATTTTAAAATTGCCTCCTGGCTTAAGTGTGGTAATAAATAACGATATTTATAAAAGAATAAACCGATGGCTAAAAACAAACCAACATATTGAGCAATCACCGTTCCGTAAGCCACACCCGCTACTTCAAAGCCCCAATATTTGATAAAAAAGAGGCTGCAAATAATATTGACGGCATTAATCGTAATCGTCAAAATAAGCGGATAAATAGCATTCTGCATACCAAAAAACCATCCCATTAAAGCATAGAGTGCTAAAGTCGCAGGGGCTGCCCAAATTCTGATATAAAAATAAGTGGCCACCAATGGCAATTGGGCTTCCGACAAATTCATTAAGGAAAAACCCAATTGTGCAAATGGAACTTGCAAAATCATTACCAATATTGCCAATAAAAGAGCAATAAATAAGGCTCTACCCAACGTTAGAATAATAGCTGCATCAGATTGTTGTCCATAGCTTTGTGCGGTAATGCCCGTTGTCCCCATGCGAAGAAAACCGAAATTCCAATAAATAAAGTTGAACAACATCGACCCAACGCCAACTGCCCCAATATGTAAAGCAGATAATTGCCCCATTAAAGCAGTATCTACACTACTTAGCAATGGGACAGAAATATTACTGATGATATTGGGAATGGCTAGTTTTAAAATTTCTCTATTCATTACAGGATGACATGATTTTTCAAGATTAACGGGATGAACGAGCGACCCCACAGGCTGAATGTCCTGTATGAACAAACACCGTTTGTGACCCGCAAACCGGATGGGAGGCTCAAAGGTAAAATCTTCCTAATGAGCAAAGCAAACACCGTTTATAAACCGAAAAGTGGCCTAGATTCCTCAAATTTTATTGATTAACAGAATTTGCTTGTGCAATTGATAAAACCTATTGTACCTTTGTTAGGAATAAATGCAAAATTACACTAAAACTACCTAGCACTTAAAACTTTGTTTCTTTGCATTTTTAGGTGCGTATTTAATACTAAGTAACACGGTAAGAATAACTTGAACAACTTTAATACATGGGATTAATAAATCTGCGGGGAATTAAATACAAAATGTCCAATTTATTTTTTATCCGTTACTAAAAGAAATTTTATGAGCGATTTTAAAGAAAAAGCTAAAAATATAGGCCGAGAAATTTTCTTATTTCTATCCAGTAAAATATTTTTAAAAAACTTAGCAGGTATGATTGCGCTTATCGCAGGCGTTTTGGCCCTATCTTTTTTCTGGATGAGTAGTTATACGCATCATGGGGAATCGCTGCAAGTACCGAGTTTTTTGAATATGACTATTGATGAGGCAATTCATCAAGCCAAACAGCAAAATTTGAAATTATATGTCAATGATTCGATTTGGTCAGCCGATAAACCTGCGGGAACAATCTTAGAACAAAGTCCCAAGCCTTTGTCAAAAGTGAAAGAGAAAAGAACGATTTATTTGACCATTACTAAGTTTCACGCAGAAGAAAAATTATTACCAACCTTAGCAGGAAACGATAATTATAATTATTACGCTCGACGACTCAAACAATTAAAGATTAATTTGAAAGTAAAGAGTAAGCAATTTTCTAATAAACTAGAAGAAAATACCATTTTATATCTTTATGTAAATGATGAAAAAGTGACCGCAAAAGATTTAAAAGAGGGGATAAAAGTACCACAAGGGGCAATGGTTGAAGCAGTGGTGACGACAAGAGGAGGAGGCCGGGTGAATGTACCAAATTTGTTTTGTAAGAAGTATAGTGAGGCAGCATTTATTGTTGAAGGTTCTGAATTAACCGTCTCCGTGATAAAAGATGGCACTGTCAAATCATTGGACAATGCCTATGTTTGGAAACAAAATCCCGCTTATAATTCAGGAAAAACCTTAGCCGTAGGTGCTACTGTTGATGTTTATGTGACGAAGCGACCACCTGCCGAGTGTAATTAGTGTGCTATCAATTAAAAAGTATGGAGTAACTGTTTTATTTGAAGTAGCTTGGGTTTCTAGCCCGAATAAAGGTAAGTAATACTACTCGGGCTAGAAGCCCAAGCTACTTCAAAGACGCTGCTAAAATAGTCTAACCTTTCCTCCACTATATCAATCCTACCTTAAAATATAACATTTCTACCATTCCTACGTTTTTGAAAAAGTGATTCGTGTTCGGATTAAAAATCATCAAATAATCCGTATATCGTTCATCAGCTATTATTTTACTAATTTTTTGACTGATTGCTTTCGAGGGCTTTTGAAAATTTGAAATTGAAAATTTGAAATTGAAAATTAAAGACTCGCTTTCTTTCAAAATACCTCACAGCAATATGCGATTATTATTTACTTTAGGACTCCTACTATTGGCTAGTTTTTCTTTGCAAGCACAATTGCAGGAAGCAATTATTAGCCACAATCCATCTATTACCAAAGCAGCGAAGCAACAAATTAATAAGCGAGCTAATGCACGTAGTCAAAAAGGGGCAGCCTTACCATTTTTTGATGATTTTGCCTATAATGGCCCTTTCCCAGATGCTATGAATTGGGAAGATAATACGGTATTTATTAATAATACTTTAGCTAATCAGCCTATTTCAATTGGCGTAGCTACTTTTGATGGCTTGGATGCTTCTGGTAGTCCTTATGGAGGAACTGGTTCAGCAGACTCCTTAACTTCGATTCCACTAGATTTGAGTGGCAGTGCCACAAAATATATGAGTTATTATGTGCAACCTAAGGGCTTAGGGGATGCGCCTGGCCCTGAAGATAGTTTGATATTAGAATTTAAAAATATAGCTGGCGATTGGATAGAAGTTGGTTCACATGCGACCACGCTCAGAGAAACTGCTTTTCCTGTAGATTCGCTTCCTGTTTTTCAATTCGTAGGGCCAATAGCGATTGAGGATGCACAATTTCTGCATGAAGATTTTCAATTCCGTTTTCGAAATTATGCCTTTCGGAATGGGGCAGTTGATATGTGGCATATAGATTATATTCGACTAGAAGCCGATATTATGACGCAGAGTAATCCAGATTTAGCCTTTACTACTTTACCTTCGAATATTCTAAGGGATTATACGAATGCGCCTTGGACACATTTGCAAGAGGAATTAGAGGTAGATTTAGCGTTAATTTTAGACTCTATGGACATTAATCTTTATAATCATTCTAATAATACAATTGGTACCGATGATAGTGAATTTTTAGTAAATGGAATTAGCGAAGGACAGACTTTACGTTTTAAACGTCAAGATTTATTAATACCTGAGGATGATTCCGAACAGAAGAATATCAGCAATGGTCGGCATTCATTTACCAATCATATCCGAGGAGAATATGCTTTTATCTTTAGAAATGAATTTCAGACTTCTGATAAGGTTCAAATAAAAGTAGACTATAGTTTTATTCAAAATAATGCGGAAACAGCCGCTACCCAACGCAATAATCAAATTAGTCGCACCTTTGACTTAGAAAATTATTATGCTTACGATGACAACTCCGCAGAAAGCGCTTATTTTATTGGTACAGGTGGGCAAGTAGCGGTAAAATTCACAAACTATAAAGCGGATTTATTACAAGCCATTCGGATGCAGATTCCTAGAATAGTTGGTGGTGATTTATCCAATACAAACTTTACTTTAAAAGTTTGGTTGGAGGATTTAAATACCACACCTATCTATGAAGCGCCTTTTACCAAGCCCTTATTTATTGATGAATTTGTTGATTCTTTACAAGCTTTCACAACCTATATCCTAAAAGACCCATTGACAGGAGAAGCAGCACCTATTGATTTACCCGTCGGTGATTTTTACATCGGTTGGGAACAAGTAACGCCTTGTGCAAATGTCAACTGTTTACCCGTTGGTTTTGATAGGAATACCCCTTCTGCGACGAATACTATCTTTATCAATATAGATGGCGGATGGCGAAATATTGGGACTTTCTTCCAAAATGAAGAAGTACCTCCTTCTCAACAAGGCGCTTTAATGATGCGGCCCGTGGTTGGGCCTGAAACGCCGAATGATTCGGAAACAGTTGGTGTCGATGAATTGACATTACCACAACTATTAGCTATTTCCCCTAATCCTACCAACGGAATCATTAATTTTGATTTATTTAAAGGAAATTATGGGGATTATCAAATTAGTGTTTTTAATACTTTAGGACAGCAATTAAAGCAGCAAGCATTAACCCCCCAAATAGATTTAGCTAATCAAATCTCTGGTATTTATTTTTTACAGTTTGTACATAAAGAAACATTAGCGACAGGTAATTATAAATTGGTCTTGAAAAAGTAATTACTGTACCATTAAAATATAGAGCAGAGCGTGTAGGACAACCGTTTTCCCTACGCCCTCTGCTAAATCTCCCTTTCCCTTTCCATCATATTTCTGTTAAACTCCTTCCAAATTCAGAAGCATTTGTCTATTTATTGGGCATTTCCCATTTATTTTCTCAACTTTATAGTATTATTAGAAATAAAAGTCCAAAGACAAAGACAGTCAGGTATGAAAAATAGTACATTATCTAGAAGAAATTTCTTAAAGAATTCAAGTATGGTTAGCTTGGGTTTTATAGGTTTGCAGACTTATTTAGCTTCTACTTTGGAAGGTTGTGTCTCTTATCAAACACCTACTAGAAAAAATTTATTAAAAGATAAATATGGTAAATTAAAAAGAGATCCCGAAGGAACATTGAATTTACCTGAAGGCTTTTCTTATAAAATTATTGCCCGTCGAGGAGAGATGATGAGTGATGGATTTATGCACCCTGACAAACCAGATGGGATGGCTACTTTTGCGGCTAAAGATGGAAAAATTATCTTGATTCGGAACCACGAATTAATGCCAACCAACTATTCTTGTTTTGGAAAATCGTACGAATTAATAGATAAGGTAGACCCCAAGCAAATGTATGATATGCGAAATGGCAATCTACCTTGTTGCGGAGGGACTACTACTTTAATTGTGAATGAAGCTACTTTAGAAGTAGAAAAATCATGGTTGAGTTTAGGAGGAACTTTAAGGAATTGTGCAGGGGGGGCAACTCCTTGGGGTAGTTGGATTAGTTGCGAAGAAATCGTTGTACCTCCAACGAATAGTTATGAACGGGGACACGGGTACAATTTTGAAGTGCCAGCCACAGAAGAAATTAGTATGGCAGCTCCCATTCCACTAAAAGAAATGGGGCAGTTTAACCACGAAGCTGTTTGTGTTGACCCTAAAACTAGTATCGTTTACCAAACAGAGGATAGAGATGATGGGTTGATTTATCGGTATTTGCCCAATACCAAAGGTAAACTAATTGATGGTGGTCAATTACAAGTACTAGCTATCAAAGGCGCTAAAATGACAAGTACTAGAAACTGGCGAACTGATAAAAATACTTTTTCCACCAATCAAGCAATGGAAGTTGAATGGATTGATTTAAAAGATGTTTATGATTTAAAAAATGATGATTTAAGAAGACGAGGACACATGAAAGGGGCTGCTCTATTTGCAAGAGGAGAAGGCATGTGGTTTGGTAATAATGAACTTTATTTTGCTTGTACAAGTGGTGGATACACTAAGACAGGACAAATATTCCGCTATACGCCTAGTCCAGATGAAGGCACTTCCGCAGAAAAAAATAATCCAGGCAAACTAGAATTATTTTTAGAACCTAATAATACTGATTTACTAAGGCATTGTGATAACTTGACGATAGCGCCTTGGGGAGATGTTGTTTTTTGTGAAGACAACGAACGCCCAAGAGCATTTGGAGTTACTCCAGAAGGTCAATTTTATAAAATCGCCGAAAATGTTGGCTATAAATCTGAATTTGCAGGAGGCGTCTTTTCTCCTTCTGGTAAAACTTACTTTGTGAATATTCAACACGCTGGTTTGACAGTTGCTATTCAAGGACCTTGGCAACAAATAGCTAGTGAAGAGGAAGCTGTTTTAGGGTCGTAGTTTTTATCACATAGTCGCATAGTTTCACGAGCATAATCTAGTTTAAAAACTATGCGACTATGTGGTAAATCAATTTTTCCGACTTATAAGTTCATAAATCAAATACCCAAAAACTAAAATATATTCAATTCCCACCATCCACAAATTTTCAACGTATTCCCCGTAACTATAATTAATATAAGTTAGAAAAATCAAACCTGACCATAAAATCGGAAATCTAAATCGAGTAAATAAACAAAATACAATAGGCATCGCTACATACCAAGGATGCACGGTAGCCGAACAAAAGAGATAACAGCAAACCGCAAATAGCATCCGTTCAAATAATTTTAACCAATCAGTTTTTCGTTCTAAAAGGGTAATTAAAATAATACCTGTCAAAGCAGATAAAGCTAAAATTGGTCCTAGTGTTCCAATAATATTATAGCCTTTTACTTGAAAACCTATCCATCGAAAGAAATAATACAAACTGCCATTAAATTCAAATTTTTGAAAATATAGATTTAAACTATCTCCAAAATTATTGAGGAAAACACCATTGATTAATGGGAAAAATAAAGCAATTAAAGTAATGCCAATAATTGAAAAATAGGCGATTATTTTTTTCCAATCTAATTGTAGCCAATCTGTTAAAGCTATTCGATTTTTGATGAAAGCTATTGGATTATTTATTCGTTCAGCAATTTTTAAATCACTAACATTTTGACTTTCGTTATTTTGTTTCCATAGAAAATAAGGGATATGAGCAGAACCTATTCTAAGTACCAATAAAGGCAAAAACATTAAAGGCAATAATTTAGAAGCTACCGAAAGCGCAAATGCAATAGCAGACCAAATCCATTTATTCTGAACAATTAAGAAAACAGCCAGTAATAAAAAGAAAATCATGGCGCCTTCAAAGTGGATATTTCCCGTAATTTCAATGATGATTAAAGGATTAAGCGCATAAAGTAGCACATTTTTTGTCGGTAATTTAAAGTAGTATAATAATTGAATAATCAAAAAAATATTACCTAATTCAAAAACGAATAAACAGCTTTTCATTACTAAACTACTGCCCCAAATACTATTTGGAAACAACCATGCCGCCATTGCAAAAATCATCTGATTAACAGGAGGATAAATCGTAAAATAATTTGGGGAGTTTAACTTTTGGTACAATTCTTTAGTCAATCCAGGAATCTCACTGTTATTGTCAATATAATAAGAAGGTAAATGGTCAAAGGGATTAATGCCTTGCGTTAATAAGCGGCCATCCCAAATAAAACGATATAAATCATCGGAAAAATTGGGAATCGTAAAAAGGAGTAGAAAGCGCAAGAGGAGACCGATTCCAACGAAAAAGGCAAGTGTTTTTTGGGTGCTTGTAAAATGAAAAACACCTAAGTAAGCAGCAAAAAATACACCATATAAAGAGATGATTTGTGGGAAGTTACTACGTGTCGTTTCATACCCTAACATATAGACTACACTGACTAATAATCCTCCAATTCCCCATTTTAGTATTGAATCTTTCATGATGTCTTTATAGAGCTGCTTGCAAATAATTTTTCATCAAACCAGCAAGATATTGCGTTGAAAATTGCACTTGCTGAGGAATTCCATCAGCAGTATCATGATTATGAGTGGTAACGATGACTAAATCTTCACTAGGAAACAAAAAGATAAATTGTCCGCCGTAGCCCATTCCATAATGGACTTCCAGTTCATTTCTTTCAGTGGAATACCAGCAATATCCATGCTTGGAACGAGGAAGGCCAAAAGATGCTTGTAATTTCAAATCTGGATTAAGCGATTTTTCAATCCATTGTTCAGCAACTAGCTGTTCGCCATTCCATTGCCCTTTATTCAACATCAGTTGTCCTATTTTTAAAAGATCATCTGCTTGCATCCATAATCCTAAGCCGCTACCATCATGGTTTCCATCTTTCCTTACCTCCCATCTTACATTTTTAATTCCTAAAGGCGTAAATAGATTTTCTTGCGCAAATGCTAAAACGGATTGCCCTGTTGCCTTCGCTAAAATTGGAGACAATAAATGAGTTGCGCCACTATTATAAAAGTAAGCTTTCCCCGGTCGAGTAAGCAGTTGTTTGGATAAAACATATTGATTAGGTGTCGGATTTTCTAACCAAGTACTATGTTCGGTATGTCCTTTCCATTCTAAACCAGCTGTTTGATTAAGTAAATCTTTGATACTAATCTGCTTTTTTCGTTCATCTTTTACGTTGGCAAAAATAGTTGGAAAGTAAGTATGAATAGGGGCGTTCTCATTATTTATCCTCTCTTGGTCAATCGCAATGCCCACTAATAAAGACATAATATTTTTGGTTAAAGATTGCACATTACAAAGCTTATTTTTATCCGCTTGATGATAATATTTTTCAAAAACAGTCACTCCTTTTTTAGCAACTAAAAGCGAATATTGCCCTTCATTTGGTGGCCATTCAGCGATAGGCTTGGTTTGCCAATCAGGAATATTTTGGCAAGCAAGAAGCATTAATAATAATATTGGAAAAATATATTTCATCAGATTCATACGCTGTTTATTTTTTGTAAAAATAGATAAACTAAACCATATTTCATTTCTAATATCGCTCAACATTCCTACTTAATAATTCATCATTGGACTCATTTGCTTCTCTTCGCTTATTGAATGGACAAGCAATTAAATTAGGCGCTATTAAAGTGACGGTGTGATTATCTACCACGCCGTTACTAACAGTCATAAAACAATTAGAGTGGAAAAATAAAAATGTATTGTATGAATTATTTTTAACATAACATGGCATGATTGCTGTCCTTTACAAAGAACACACAACTATTACTTTCCTTTAGGATCCCTCCTTCTCTTTTCCCTCCAATTATATAACCAAAAAACTTAATAAGTATGCAAATCACTCACTTGCTGACCGCTATTTTATGGCTCTTCCTTTCCGTTACTTTAACCGCTCAATCTTTTGAAAAAATAGATTCCACTTTTGGAGAAAATGGTATTTTTGTACCACCTGCTGCCTGTGACTTAGGGGTTATTCAACCTGATGGGAAAATCGTTTTTTTTGGTAGTATTGCGCCTAGTTATAACTCTTTTGCTGATTTTTTAGCTATTTCTCGTTATGAAGCAGATGGAAGTATAGATACCGATTTTGGGAGTAATGGTACTTCTTTTATCGAAATTCCAGATACCAATTCCTTTATCTCTCAATTATTTATGTTACCAAGTGGAAAATTCCTGGCTTTGGCTTATAAAAGTAAAAGAGCCGTTATGCGCCCAGATTATCATTATATGTGGATGCGATTCCATACCAATGGCACGCTAGATGAAGAATTTGGTACAAATGGAAGTGTTGCGCTAAATCATCAGAACCCGATTACTCATGGCGTCTTACAATCAGATGGAAAAGTCGTCCTAACTGGTTATTTAGAAAATGAAACAGCACAAGAGGCTATCTTCACAGAAAGATATAATAGTAATGGCACATTGGATCTAAGTTTTGGAACAGCAGGTAGATTTAAAATCGACGAATGGGGATTCCGTACAAGACCAACGGCAATTGAATTAACCAAAGAGCAGGACATCATCATAAGCGTTGTGACAGAGGATAGTAACTGGAATTCAAATCCAATCCTCAATTTATTTCGCTTACAAAAAAATGGTACTTTAGCTACTGATTTTGGAGAAAAAGGAATCATCTCCTTTGATGAAAACATAATGTTGGACGGGCAATTAATCATTCAAGAGGATGACAAAATATTATTGCTTAGTAATTTAAGACAGCCCCTAGACCAAGATTTTATGTTAGTTCGATTGCTACCAAACGGGGCTTTAGATGCTACTTTTGGAGATGCTGGAAAAGTAATCGTCAATGCTTATGAAGGAGCAACAGTATTTGATAATTCTAGCGATTTCGCCACAGATTTCATACTTCTCGCAGATAAATCAATCCTTGTCACAGGAAGAGTAGACGATGTAGGCAACCGAGAACCTATCATTTTAAAATTCTCCTCGGATGGTCATTTAATGCCTGATTTCGGAGAAAATGGGGTATTAACTTTACAATTTGAAGGAGCGAACGGAAGTGTTTCTAAAATCAGCCAACAGTTTAATAATCAATTTCTTATACAAGCAATAAGTGATATAACGTATACTATAAATAACCGACTTTTTCTACAACGATATTTAATGGATTTTAATGTGGGCATTCTTAATCCTGTTTTAGCAGCTCACGAAATTTTGGTTTATCCAAACCCTATCAAAAATACAGCAACTTTAAAATATACCCTCGAAAACCCTGAGAACATAACCATTCAATTGGTCGATATACACGGAAAGGTTTTAATTACATATTTGAATAATCAAGCCCAAGCGATTGGCAGTTATCAGCAAGCAATCGAGTTACCAACATACTTATCCACAGGTGTTTATATCTTGACTATTCGTTCTTCAAATGGGCAGGTTTCTGTTAAGGTTAGGAAATAGTGTTTTTCTACCATATAGTCATTTAAGTTCATCTAGTTAAAAATAGACTTAACTCGATGGACTTAAATGACTAAATGGTAAAATAGGATTAAAAGGCTAGTCCTATTTTTAGTTCGCTGATGAACTCTCCTTGAGTTTGGTCAGGCCAAGAAGGAAAATCATAACCCAGTTCATAATTAATAAACATGCTTTTAAAGACTCGTCTTTGCGCACCCCAGAGCAAACTAAAAGTATATTGATTATCCCAACGTGAATTATCGCCGAGTAAATTCAATTGATTACGAAAAGAGAAATAATCCGCAGATAAATTATTAGCTGTTTTACCGTTTTGCATACGCTTTTTCAGATTGTAATAATATCGTGGAGCAATTTGCAGTCTTAATTGATTGACGCCGTAATAATCATAAGGCGAAGTTAAATGAAAATACAAAAGGTTAGTAGTAATAGAGAAAGGAGATTGCTTAATACTTTTTTCATAACCAATATTAATTTTTCCACCTATCCAACCTTTACCTAAAGTGGTTAAAAGCCCTGATAAATCAATCTTCCATATATCTGTATCAATTTGATGATAGTTCCAAATATTGTTTTTTATGCTTGTGTCACTCTTTCCTCCTATTGTTAAACCAATGCCTACTTTATAATTTGTAATCCATTGCCAGTTAGGTGTTGGTTCTAAGTTATTATAGTTGAAATGTGATGTATGTCTTTCAATGACCTTCTGTGAAATATGCTGAGCGCCTGTTCCTAATTGTAAATGGAGAAAGCCACGTTTACCAAAACGCCTTTGCCAGCCTATATTTAAAGTACTGTGTTGATACTGTCCTTTAAAAAAGGAGATACGACCATCTGTACTAATTGAAGAAGGCTTTTGCCAGTATCTGATGCCTGCAAGAAAACTCAAATAAACACCATTTAAATTATTTCCACTTTTCTGTTTGCTAAGTTCCTTTTTCTTTTGGAAATACCAACGAGGTTCAATATGAAAACCATAGTTATGTGTAATGTATATACTTAAATGAGGGATAAGTATTTGTTCAATAGTAAGAGAGGTCGCACGGCTATACTGCAATTGAGTATTTAAAGAAAAACCTGTTTTGAAACGATGTTCATAGGCTAAAAAAAAGCCATTGGCTAGCGATAGATTAGGAGGCGAAAATGGATCCTGAACAAATGGTAAAGAAACAGTTTCAAATCCCAATTTCAAAAGATATTGCTCATCTTGCTGCATCTCCAAATAGTGTCGTTTAGCATCCACTAATTGCTGGTCTTCCAACTGCCCATATTCTGTAGTTGTTTCTTGAAAACTAGTATCTATCTGAGCAAATCCCAAAAAAGCAATGCTTAAAAATAGTGTAATAACGTAAATTTTTTTCATCAGGATTTTTTATTTTCTACTGAAAAGTAATATCACCAAAAGACAAAGCCACTGAAATATGAGAAGCATTGCCCTTTCTATTGAGAATCGCTTCTTTCCGTTGTTGCGAATTTTCAATAAATTTAAAAGCAGTATTCAATGGTAGGGTGATTTCTCCAAACTCCGTCGCTAATCTAAAATTATGGGCAAACAGAATGGGTTCAATAAAGATGACATTCGTTTTCTTGCCCTTAATATCTAAATCAAATTGACGGTTTTTATCTTCTAAAATAGTAACTGTACCATATTTAGCCGCAATGACAAAATTGCCTGAAGGTTGGTCTAATAAAATATCCGAACGATTGGCGTTAATCTTAACTTCCCCTGTTAATTGCTCCCCAATAATATCTCCAAAATTGCTACTCAATTCTACTTTTCCTTTAACTTCTTTTAGGTTTAATTTAGTGAATTGGCTATTGATTTCAACTGTATTTTTAATGCCTATTACTTCAATACTTCCAAACCTATTCTTGATGCGTAAAGCGCAATTTTTAGGCGCATAAATAGTAAATTTTGCTTTTAAGTTAGATTCAGGTTTTTCCATCCCTTGTTCTAAAACCAATTGATTACCTATTAAAATGGTTCTTTTGGTTGTTTTAGCAATGGCTTTTTGGGCTTGTACATCTCTTTCTGCAATTTTTTTATCAGGATGTTTCGCAATTAACTCCGTAGTAGTTTGAATGCTATTTTTATCCCAAGCCTCCACTTTGATAATAGCATTCTCCCCACTAATCACCAGAGTTTGGTCTAGTTGCCAAGCCCATTCCTTTTGAATCGTTTGGGTCACTACCTGCAATGTTGTTTTCTGAGCAATAATACCCGTAACAACAATCAATTGCAGCAAGATTAAATGGCTATATTTTTTTATCATTTTATAAAATATTGGCTATCATTTTTTTTAAAACAACCGTTCGTTCCAGTTCTACTTCACTTAATTTGGCTATTAACTGGGTATCTTTTCCAAAGTCATCAATCGCTTGTTTTAAGTCTGATTTTGCTTCATTTAGTTCATTGAGTTCCTGTTCTAATTGTTGAAATTCGGGAGCAGTACAAGCATAGTTTTTAACCTCACAAATTGCTTTTATTTGGGTTAAGGCTTCCCCATCTTCATCCCAATCTGCTACTAATAATTGGGCGTTAATCGTTTCTTGGGTATATTGAAATTTATTTTGAGTAAAAGCATCCGTCATTATCCACCAACTTATGCCTAGCATAAATAAAATGGATGCGGCGATACCTAATCTTTTTACCAAAAATATTCGCTGAGTGCTTCCAGAACTTTGAGTTCTGGAAGCACTTTTCGCTAAGTTCATTTCGATGGTTTCCCAGACAAATTCTTTAGGGGGATGATTCGGTAATGTTTGTAATTTTTTTTGTAAATCCAATTCATTAGCTATGACCGACCAAACTTCATTAGGTGGCTCATAAATAGGCAGTTGGGTGACTGTTTTTTTTAAAATAATAGGATTTGTTTCTTGATTCATTTTCTATAAAATTTGTAGCTACAAGAACGCTCGATTTGCTAAATTTTAAGAATTTAGTAAATCTCTTTTAAGCTAAAAAAACATTGAGATTTAGCAAATCTTCTATTCTCCGTCAACCTGATAAGCTATTGCCGATAATGCTTCAACAAAATTCGTAATTTCCGTTTCGCATGATATAATTGAGACTTAGAAGTACCTGCTGAAATACCTAGTAAGTCTCCTGTTTCTTGATGCGTATATCCTTCGATTGCTACCAAAATAAAAACAGACCGATAACCAGCCGCTAAAGATTGAATAGCTTGTTCCAAATAATCGGTATCTAATTCATTCCCCCAGGTGATTGGTTGGTACTGCTGGTGGTCTAAAGATTCAAAAGAAACTGATTTTTTAATTTTTTTATATGCGGTTCTTACCACAATCGTTTTTATCCAAGCCCCCAAAGTACTTTCATGTCTAAAAGTGTGTAAATAGCGGAAAATTTGTAAAAAAGCATCTTGCAAAACTTCATCTGCCAAACCAAAATCGTTACACATTCGATAAGCAAGGGTATACATCGCCGTCTTGTAACGGTCGTACAATTCCTTTTGCGCCAAACGGTCTTGTGCTAGGCATTGCTCAATCAATTGGGCGTTGGTCATATTATGCTTTACGAATGGTCTATATTGATGGTTCTATGATAAAGAGTAACCTAATTTAAGAAAGGGTTGTATGGAGTGAAAAAAATAGGTGAATAATACCGTCTTATCTAGTTCTAAATGATAACTAAAATAAGTAAATATAGAAGTACTAGCAAAGTAATACAGGTGTTTTCCTAATGATTCTGGGTATAATAATACAAATGTTATTGGAAGTATGGACAAGTACACTACCCTGTAACAAAATAGAGCTACTATCTGCTACTCAATAAACAATAGTTACCCCTTCATAAATATTATAACAGCCTCTAGATACCCGTTTAAATAATTTCCGATTGTATTTGTCCTTTCTGTCAATTTCATTTTTAGAAAGGATAGAATTTACATACTGTCTTTTTCTGCGATAAGGAGGGAGGATATTATTCGGCATCAATTCGATATACTCCATAAAATCATCCATTTTTAGTCCCTGAAGCCTAGGGGGGTCATTTGGGTCAATAATCTCCTCTCGAATGGCAATGATATAATTGACCAAAAAATATTCCATTGATTTAACATTGATTTTATGTAATTGCTGATGGGTTGTACACTTGATAGCAGGCGTTAAGAAACGACGATATAAGACTTGTAGCCGATTGAGTTTAAAATGTTCTAATTCATAGCCCAAAAGCGTCATTTGGAGCACTGTTTTACCCTCTTTATCAGTCAATTTGATATTGGCTTCTTTTTGGATAAAATAATCAATAAGCTGCTGCTTATCATGTAAAACGGCAATCATTAAACCAGTTCGACCATTTTCAGGCGCTCGAAAATCAATACCAAATTTATTACAGGTACGAGTAACATTCTTTAAACTACCATTTCGACAATTATTAGCATACGTTTTTTGTGCTTTCTGGTATTCTCCTAAATATTGTTTGGCAGGACCATACGCAACTTCTTTATGTAATCTTTCAATTAAATCAATATTAAATCTTGCTTTAGCATAATTGAATAGTCTTTGACAACTTTGTTTATCAGGTGTGGTGCCATCAAAGATTTCTAGGATCAGTTGCGCTGCTGCCTCTGGGCTAAGATAGTCGATTCCTTTAACCCGATCACGGATTTGCTGTGCCTGTTCTAATTTACCTTGTAATTCTAATCGACGTGCTTCTTCTAACCACTCATCGTCTCCAGATTTTTGGGTATTTAATTTTAATTTCGTTGCAGGTTCTACGATATTTAGTAGCTTTAAAATGGGGTATTTTTGACTACTTTCAATGACATATAGATTTTTTACAGCTCTTGTAAAGGCAACATAAAGCGAGTTAACATAAAATTTATAGGCCTCTAACTCTTTATTGCGCTTGTCTTTTGCTCTAGCATAGCGCAAGTTTTCATCTTTTAAATCCTCAGCCGTGATACCGTTGGTAATCTCTCTAAATTCTTTATCATAAGTAGAAATAAAGTTGACTAAAATAATATTTTCATACTCTAAACCTTTTGCTTCTTGAATGGAGAAGACTAATGGAGTCTTAAAGTATTTTCGTACCCGTGATTTCTCAGCATTATTCATTACTAATACCGCAAATTTTGCAGAACCCTCTGTTTTTTGATTTAATTCTTTTTTAATCTTTTCATTATCCAGAAAAAAATTAACGCCCCCTTCTATTGGTGAAACAGTATTAATCAGATAAGTGCTTTCTTTATCTATAGAACCAAATCTAGCGTTTTTTATTTTTAATAAATCATTGGACAGCTTTGTAATATATTGAGAATTCCGATAATTAGTTTTTAGAATTCTTAAAGCACTTCCTTTTAAATCTGCCGTAAAAAATAGACTTTTTACTTTCGACCAAGAAAAGAAATTGGGATGCACAATTTGATTAGAGTCTCCACTTAATACAAAATTAACAGGAGTTAATAAAGATTTTAGAATGAGCATCAATTGAATATTCGTAATATCTTGTACTTCATCAACGACGATAAAATCATATTTAGGTGCTAATAAATCCAAATATTCATAAGCCAACATATTACTATCATAAAGATTAGCTTGTTGTAAAAAATCTAAGTATTTTTCAAATAAATCGTAGATAAGGGGTCTTTCATGGGCTAAAAAAATGGATTGTTTAATGCCTAAATTCAAATAATCTGCTCGACTTAAATAAGGTTTATTGATGATTGAACCTGTAAGTACGCCCTTAAACTCTTCAAATATTTTATAAGGTTCTTTGAATTTAAAAGTTTGTCGATAGCGTTGATACCAACCTTCAAATTTCTGGAAAGTTATTTCTTTACCTTTTGGAATATGGATACTCTCCAAGTATTCTTGAAAGGAAAGAAAGTCAATTTCTTGATCTTGATTATCATATTCATTGGAATAATAAATAGCTTGTGCATTTTCTACCAAATAAGAAGACAAAGAAATATAGGCGACTTTGCCTGAAAACTGCTTCATTTTTTCTAAAGTCAAAGCCGTTTTTCCACTTCCCGCAGATCCAATAATGACTAAGGGCGTCGATAGGTGATAAATGTCATCTTGGTCTTGGTCAAAACAAATGACTTTATCTAATAAATGAAAAACAGGGCGTTTAGGGTTGACATAAACCAATTGCTGGAGGGCTTCTGGTTTTTCTATTTCTTGCGTTTTAATCAATCTCAATTTCGATTCATCTATAGCTGCCCCTCTTAAAAATTTCGATTTTTCATAAGCATGATGATGTATAATTTCCAATAAGAGTAAATGTTTTTTGCCCTCATAAATTGCAAAGCGAAATAATAAACGGTTCTCTTTATCCAATTTTGCCCGATAATATCCACCAGAATTAGGCATTTTCTTAACCTCAGCAGATTTGAAATCTCCTGCTTGGAGAAAGGCTTCTACTTTTTTGAAAGACTTCTTAACTTTAGACGTGTCCAAATCATTAAAATATAATAGATTCATACTTGTTTATTTTAGCTGGCAAAGCTAAGACTTTTCTAATTTTATTAAATTGGTAATGCTAGTTTTTTTACTGATTAATAGTTTTGATGAATCTATCTACTGCACCTTTGGGTGTGGCTATTTTTTCTACTACGGCTATTTCTAATTGATTGGAAGTGAAAGAAAAGCTCTTGAATAAGAGATATAGCTAAGGAGTAGTAAGGTCAGGATAAAAAGGACAATAGTATTTTTAAAATTAACGTAACTTGAGTTACTGTAACCTAGGTTACGTTAATTTTTATTTATTTTGTAATAAATAAATGACGTGAAATTCTATAACAGAGAAAAAGAATTGTCGATCCTAGAAAATATGAAGCAACGAAGCGAGTCAAAGTCCCGAATGACAATTATTACAGGACGAAGGCGAATAGGAAAGACTAGACTAATATTAGAGCATACAAAAAATAGAAACTACTTGTATTTTTTATAGCACGTTGAGTGGATATGATATGACCTACAAAGGTTATTCGCTAGAAGATTTATAAAAACTAAAAAGCCCCATCGTTTCACAAAGATGAGGCTTTTTTATTAAAGTAACGTTCCTAGCGAACGTCCCATATTTATCTTATCCAATTGAAAATAATTAATAATCAATCAACAAATTTCTACAAGAACGGTGCAATTACCAAAGCAACTACAGACATCAACTTCAACAAGATGTTCAATGATGGACCAGAAGTATCCTTAAATGGATCCCCTACTGTATCACCAACAACTGCTGCTTTGTGTGCTTCAGAACCTTTGTAATGCTTCTCCCCTTGGATAGTCACGCCTTCTTCAAACATCTTCTTCGCGTTATCCCAAGCACCACCTGCGTTAGATTGGAAGATAGCCATCAATACACCACAAACCGTTACACCAGCTAATAAACCACCTAACATCTCCGCACCACCACCGAATCCGATGATAACTGGAGAAATAACTGCTACTAAACCAGGTAAAACCATTTCCCGAATAGATGCATCCGTAGAAATTTTAACACATTTGCTATATTCTGCTTTTCCATCTGCTGCATCAAATACTGCACGATCAGATGTACTCCATTCACTCATTTCTTTTCCGTCATTCTTTTTCATCATCGCTAAAGCAGCTTTCAATTCAGGAATATCTTTGAACTGTCTTCTTACTTCTTGGATCATATCCATTGCTGCACGTCCTACAGCGCCCATTGACATAGCAGAGAAAACGAAAGGTAACATCCCTCCGATTAATAAGCCTGCCATTACTTTTGGTTGAGCAATATCAATAGAAGTGATACCTGCGGTTACCATAAAGGCTGCGAATAAAGCCAAAGCAGTTAATGCTGCTGAACCAATCGCAAATCCTTTTCCGATAGCTGCGGTCGTATTACCTACTGCATCTAATTTATCGGTACGTTGACGTACTTCTTTTGGCAATTCAGCCATTTCAGCAATACCACCTGCATTATCAGAAATAGGTCCGTAAGCATCTACCGCTAATTGAATACCTGTGTTAGACAACATTCCTACTGCCGCAATTGCGATACCATATAATCCAGCAAAGTGGTGAGCGCCAATAATGGCTGCTGCTAAAATTAAGGTAGGCCACAAAGTTGACATCATACCAACTCCTAAACCTGCGATGATGTTTGTTGCCGCACCTGTAACAGATTGGTCAACAATACCTTGAACTGGCTTCATGCCTGTACCAGTATAATATTCTGTGATTTTACCAATCGCTAATCCTGAAACTAGACCGATGATTACTGCATAGAAAACACCCATAGAAGAGTATCTTGTTGCATCTCCAGCTATTTCCCAAGTTGCAGGTAACATCCATTGGATAATAAAGAAAGTCAATATCAGCATTAATCCAGCAGCAGTAAATTCTCCTAAATTTAATGCTTTGTGAGGGTCTCCTCCATCTTTTACTTTTACTAAAAAAGTACCAATAATAGAAGTTACAATTCCTGTACTAGCTAATACTAATGGTAATAATACCGCATTTAATCCGCCCCATTCATTACTAATATCAAATGCACCAGAAGCCATGAAGGCAGAACCTAATACCATTGTACCAATAATAGAACCTACATAAGATTCAAAAAGGTCCGCTCCCATACCAGCAACATCTCCTACATTATCACCAACGTTATCCGCAATCGTTGCAGGATTTAATGGGTGATCTTCAGGAATACCTGCCTCTACTTTACCTACTAAATCGGCTCCTACATCTGCTGCTTTAGTATAAATACCTCCACCAACACGTGCAAATAATGCGATAGAAGATGCACCAAAAGAGAATCCTGTTAAAACAGTAATGACTCTTCTTACTTCTTCCATAGATTCGACACCAAACATACCCTTATAAAGAATGAATAAGGAGCCTAATCCTAAAACACCTAATCCAACTACCCCTAATCCCATAACAGCACCACCTGCAAAAGCGACTTCTAATGCTTTTCCAAGACTCGTTCTAGCAGCTTGTGTTGTTCTTACATTTGCTTTAGTCGCTACCTTCATACCGATGTAACCAGCTAAAGCAGAACAAATAGCACCTAGTACAAAAGAAAAAGCTACCATCCAAGAAGAATCAGCACCTGCTGAAAAAGCTAATAAAGCGGCAACAACAGCTACGAAAATAGCTAATACTTTGTATTCTGCGCTCAAGAAAGCCATTGCTCCTTCAGCGATATTATTGGCAATTCTTGCCATTTTTGGTGTTCCTACTTCTTGTTTAGACACCCAACCAGACTTCCAGAAGGTGTATAGCAAAGCTAATACACCGAAAGCTGGGATTGCATAAGTAATGTTCTGACCCATATTCGTTTCGTTTGTTAAGTAATTTTAAACTCGCTGCTAACTAATTATAAGTTAATCCTATGAGTTACAAATCAATGATTTTTAGATATTTAAAAATGTAAATTGTTATGTTTAAAATCGGAGCGCAAAAGTAAGAGAATTTGTGATTTTGACCAATTATTTAGTGAATTTTCGCCATTATTAACGGCTTTTTTAACGTGGAATCAGACAAAAAATAAAGAAAGCCGACAATTTGAACAAAGATTGGTTATCAAACACCCTAAATTTGTGGAAACCAACACTTAATAACTTTTAACAACAATTGTCGATGCAACCAAAATTTAAAAAAATAAAAGCGTCTAGAGTCACCATGAATCAATTGATGCTCCCTTCTCATTCCAATTTTAGTGGAAAAATCCACGGTGGTTACGTGCTGAATTTGATGGATCAAATTGCTTTTGCTTGTGCGTCTAAACATTCTGGGCATTATTGTGTGACAGCATCGGTCAATCGAGTTGATTTTTTGAATCCTATTGAGGTTGGCGAAATGTTGACTTTAAAAGCGTCGATTAACTATACGGGGCGAACGTCTATGGTAGTTGGGCTTCGGGTAGAGTCAGAGAACATACAAACAGGAGAAGTTAAACACTGTAATTCCTCTTATTTTACGATGGTAGCAAAAGATGAGAATGGAAAAAGTGTTCCTGTTCCCGGTTTGATTTTAGATACCAAAGAAAATGTGCGGCGTTTTGCTAGAAGTATTAGACGACAAGAACAATCAAAAGTGAGAAATAATCGGTTTAAGCCTTCCAAATTTAAAATGCAAGAACATTTAGCCATGATTGCAAAAGAACATAATGCGAAGATTGAATTGTAAGTTCCATTATCAGTTAGGATAAAAACCATAACTGACAACCGACATCAAAGCCATTCTACCTTATCTTTAATAGATTGACGATTAGCAGGAACTTCAGGCGTCTCGTGATGTCCCATATAAAAGAACCCTAAACAACGTTCGCCTTCTTTTAAATTTAAAAAAGGACCAATGTCTCGAATATATCCAGGAGAACTCCAATAAGCACCAATATTATAAGCGGTAGTAGTCAACCACATATTTTGTACCGCACAAGCGACCGCTGCAATTTCTTCCCATTCTGGTATACGCGCTTTTTCATTGCGTTGCATACATATTGCAATCATACAGCCTGCTTTAAGTGGTTTTGTTTGTAATTTTTGTAATTTTTTATCCGAAAATTTTTCTGGTGGCGTATTTTTATGATACCAATCTACTTGCCAATCTCGCAACCTAATCAATGCATCATCTACCAACACTTTAAAACGCCAAGGCTCAGTCATTTTATGTGTAGGTGCCCAATTGGCGTTTTCTAATACTTCTTCAATAATTTCTTTTGCGATAGGTTGGTTTATATAGGTTTTAGGAAAGATAGATCGTCTTTTTCTAATCAACTGACTAATGGCTGTTGGCTGCATAATGCTTTCTTTTAATTGATTGATTTATTCCAAGGGCAAAATTACAGAATTTATTACTTGGAATAAATTTTTTAAAAGAATATTTAAATTTCCTAAAATATAAAAACTAATGTCACACTTTTGTGTATAACTTACTAGTTCTATTTTATATTTTAGCTTTTTAGGAAAATTGATTCTTCTGGCATGGTATTTTTTAAAGTATGACTACTATTATTTAATTTTCATTTATATTATAACATATCACTGATTAATAATTAATTAAACATATTTTTTTATAAAATAATTATAAATAAAATTTATAGAATCTTTTTTTACGAATGTTAAATTTTAGGAAACAAGGATATTTGTGACATAAATATTTGGTTTGTTAAAAAAATATACGCAAAATTGGTGTCATTAAAAATGAATAATATTCCTTAGTACAAATAGTCTAATTTTAATTAACCCCATAAAATGGACACGCACGATAATTCATTATGAAAAATTTAATAGAAATAGCCCGAATTGTCACCAAAAAAAAGGTGCGAAAAATAGAGATATTTGATGACCATTCTTTAAAACATAAGAATAGTAAATTCAATGATTTTTATGATGCCCTTTTAGCCAACAAATTTAAAAATGATAGAGATGCCTCTACCTTTTTGTATGGCTGTAGTCCAACCGATGATAAATATCGCCAATTAAAGTCTCGTTTCCGTAAGCGTTTATTGAATACCCTTTTCTTTTTAGATGTAAACCTACCATCAACGTCTAATTATGAACGAGCTTATTTTTCTTGTAATAAAGATTGGACTCTAGTTAAAATTTTAGAATCTAATAATGCGAGTCATACTTCTGCTGCCTTGGCTAGGCAAATTTTAACAACTGCCCTAAAATTTAAATTTGCAGATGTAATTGTCAATTGTTGTCGTATTTTAAGACGATATTCTGCCGCTGTTGGAGATGAAAAAGGATATGAAGAATATGACCAACATATCAAGCAATACGAAAATGTATTAGATGCAGAAATCCGTTCGGAAGAACTATACCAACGGGTGATTATGAATTATTATAAACCGCCTTCAAAAAATCAAGATTTAAGGGAGCGAATTGATACTTATTGTGATGCGTTAGTAGGGCTTTCTGAGATTTATGATTCTCCGATTGTCATATATAATATGTATTTGGTTTGGGCATTTCGCTACGAAATGCTACATGATTATGAAGCAATGTTAGAGGTATGCTCTAAAGCAGAAGAATACATTGAAAAAAATCCTTTATATTACCAAAGTGAAAAATTGGCAACTTTCCAGTTGAAAAAGATATCTGCCTATCTACATCTAAGAGATTATAAAAATGGAAAGAATAATGCAGAAAAATGTTTAAAATCCTTTCCAGCAGGTAGTGATACTTGGTTTTTATTCATGGAGTATTATTTATTATTGAGTATCCATACCGATAATTTCATCAATGCTTTAGCTATTTATAATCGAGCGACTAGTAGTACTAAATTTAAAAAGATATTGGGGAACGATAAAGAAAAATGGAATATTTACAATATTTATTTGAATTATATTATAGAAAGTAACAGTGAAAATAATCCAATTTTACAAGCACAACGCAAGAGAACATTCCGTCCTTCTCGTTTCTTAAATGACCCACTTTTATATCCAAAAGATCAACGTATTTTTACCGTTTTACTGGTAGTTGCACAGATTTTATTCTTAATTGAAAAGAAAGGATATAACGCAATTCGGGAACGAGTAGAAAGATTGAAGAGTTATGCGAATAGGCAATTAAAGAAGGAGGTCTATTTTCGCCTTATTCAATTTATCCGCTTATTACAACAATTAGATAAGGTAGATTATAAGGTAGAAAATTTATCTAATGTCGATAAATACTATGACCGTTTAGTAGAAACGCCCTTTGCTTACCGAGGACAAATCACAGAATTAGAAGTTATTCCTTACGAAAAACTTTGGAACTTTATCTTGCAACGATTATAAATAAACGTGTTACGAGTTGCGGGTTGCGAGTTAAATACCTTGGCTAAGTTTAATATTTAAAATAGCTTTATAATTATTGGTATTTTGAACTGATATATAACCACTATCATATTCTAACTCGCAACCCGCAACTCGCAACCCGCAACTCGAATCAATGTCTAAAAAAGAATCAACGCCAAAAATCATCATCGCTATAGATGGTTATTCTGCCTGTGGAAAAAGTACACTTGCCAAAGATTTAAGTAAAAAATTAGGTTATGCCTATATTGATACAGGAGCAATGTATCGAGCCGTAACTTTATATTTCTTACGAAACGAAATCAACATTGAATCCGAAGCGGCCGTATCCTCCGCTTTATCAAAAATAAACATTGATTTTATTAATGTTAACGGTAAAAATAGAACCATACTAAATGGAGAAGACATTGAAGAAGAAATACGAAAAATGTACGTTTCTCAATATGTAAGCCCTGTTGCAGCTATTTCTGCAGTTAGAAGGTTAATGGTTGCCCAGCAACAGAAAATGGGCGAAAAGAAAGGGGTTATCTTAGATGGTAGAGATATTGGTACGGTCGTCTTTCCTAACGCAGTACTTAAATTATTTTTGACCGCATCTCCTGAAATTAGAACGCAACGTAGATATGATGAATTGACTCAAAAAGGGCAAGTTACTGATTTTGAAGTAATAAAAAGTAATCTTTTAGAAAGAGATCGTATTGATTCTAATCGTGCAGATAGTCCACTTAAACAAGCAGTCGATGCCGTGGTAATTGACAACACAAATTTATCTATAAAGGAACAATTAAGAATGGTTCAAGTATTGGTGAAGGAAAGGATTAAAACCTTAAAAAGGAATAAATAAAAAGGGAATGTCGACACCATTAGACCATTTGAGAGCGCTTAAGGTAAAAAAGCTACTTGGTCTATTAGTATTGCGAGCATCCCCATAAAACGGCATTAGTACGTTTTTTATATCTTTTGTGTCACAAAGTTACGATGTTTTTGCCAATTTATTATTAATTTAATTCTAGATTAGCTGCTAAAATAGGTATTTAATTCCAGAAAAAAAATGTTTTTTATAGTAGATAAATGGTTGAGAAATAAATAAAGTTACGAATAACCATATCTTCGTAATAAAAAGTAAATTTACTTGGATGAAAAACATATTTATTTTTCTTACAACGCTAGGTTCGCCCAAAATTAGTTAATAAAATAAAATATTATCAAAATAATATTTTGATTTATGTTTAAAATGCAGAATTTTATTTATTTTAAATAAACTCTTTTCAGGTTATTATT
>Ga0136655_1000181_pt1 | contig 28197 bp, 19 predicted proteins | sample CPBDNA_2_FD_94863 | JGI IMG/M metagenome (GOLD analysis project Ga0136655, IMG submission 94863) | Freshwater to marine salinity gradient microbial communities from Chesapeake Bay, USA - CPBay_Spr_15_0.8_DNA (version 2) | ecosystem: Environmental > Aquatic > Marine > Coastal | place: USA... | reverse complement strand
CCATAACCATAACCGTATCCATAACCCTGATTGGCTTTTACGTCATTGAGAATAATTCCAACCCTTTTTATAGTTCCTTGCTGGTAGCTATCGTCTAGGAGTCTGAGAAGACCCCGATCTGTATAGCCCTGACGAACCACATATACCGCGGCGTCTGAGTACTTTACAATTTCAAAAGCATCCGACACCAATCCAATGGGTGGAGTATCCAATATCACATAATCATAAGTCTTCCGAAGCTCATTCATAAGCTCACCAAAGCGTTTTCCCAACAAAAGCTCTGAAGGATTAGGAGGAATGGGGCCCGCTGATATGATATCAAAATTTTCAATAGAGGTCTGCTGAATCACTTCCTTTAAGCCTAATAGTCCGGCTAAATAATTGGAAAGACCCACCGTATTAGAAAGAGCAAAATCATTGTAAATCTTAGGCTTTCTTAAGTCTACACCGAGTAATATCGTTTTGGCTCCCGTAAGGGCAAGAACTAAAGAAAGGTTTATGGAGCAAAATGTCTTTCCCTCTCCTCCAATACTTGAAGTTACCAGGTACACTTTACTGCTGTCTTTTTCTACTTGATCTGGATCTGAAAAGAAGTTGAGATTGTATCTCAAGCTCCTAAACGACTCTGCAATGGCCGACTTTGGATGGTTGACAACAACCAATGTAGAATCTCTTTCATTATGACCGATTCCGCCCACCACTGGAACACTCGTTAAGGCCTCAACATCGGCTCTTGATTGGATTCGAGTGTTTAGATATTCTTTTAGAACTATGTAAAGAATAGGAAGAAACAGGCCTAGGATAAAGGCTATTCCATAATTCAATTTGCTATTCGGCTTAATTGGGTCTTTGTCTGTTTTAGCAACATCTACCACCCTATTGCTCGGCACATTGCTCGCCAATGCAATGCTCGTTTCCGCTTGTTTCTGCAATAGGAATAAATACAACTCCTCATTCAGCTTTGCCTTTCGTTGTATTCCGAGCAAGCTCCTGAAAGTTTTAGGGTAGCTACTCAACTCTTTTTCTAGTCGGCCAATCCTCGAGCGAAGCTCGGTTTCTCCCATTGCCGCTTGCTTGCGAGCTGCTTCAACCGAACTGCCAAGAATAGATTGGTAATTGACAATCTGTGCACGAATTCTCCTGACTTCAGGGTTGTCATCTCGCATGGTCGATTTCAATCGACTTAACTCGCCATAGAGTAAATTCAACTCACTTACGGCATTGATAATTAAAGGATCACTTACACCCGCTACAGGAGGTGGAACCAAACGTTTGGCTGCCATTTCCGTATCATCTGTGAAGCGTTCTAATAAATAGTCTAGATACCTTTTTCTTCCCTGCTCTTCGGCTAGTTTGTACTCCAAATCGGCGAGTTCATTGAACGACTTACTTCCAGTAATATCTAAATCAACAATTTTATTGGCCGTTCTAAAATCCTCCAAAATCTGCTCAGTCTTAAATAAGCTGTCTGAAATATGTACTAGTTCAGACTGAAGAAAGTTGAGGGTGTTTTGAGTGATCAAATTATTTTGTTCCAAACCATACTGTAGGTAGGTATTGGTGAAGGCATTCAAGAAACTCACGTCTTTATCCGGAATAGAACCTTCTACGGCTATTCGCACACCCGATGACCCTTCTATAGAGGTCTCTATCTTCAGCTTTTCTTTGAAAGTTTCCACCATGTCTGAAAACAGGTTGTACTTAAAAATAAACCGGTCTTCATAAAGGCTCATACCAGAAAACGGATTCAAATTCACTCTGAACTTAAATCCCTTTCCTTCTATCCACTCACCAATTGAATATTCTCCATTTATGCCAGTTAACTGAACATTATCTCCAAGTAAATCTTTGGCCGATTGGATTTCATTGGTGCCGTAAGTAACAAAAGATAGAGGCTCTTCAGACAAATCAAGGACAAAGGAATCCTCTGATATAAACTCCAAACGAATATCTGCCTTAGCTGGCTGAGGGTGTGAAGGATCAAATTCAACTACAAAGGGTTGCCTTAAGTACAATTCGTTGGCTCGAACTCTTCCCTCTTTAAAATAACTCACTTCCAAATGCAAACTCTTTAGTGTGCGTTCTAACAGGAAGTCTGATTTCAAAATAAAAAGCTCGTTCTCAAGAGTTAATTCTGGATTGTAATATCCAATAGCGCTCATTACAGCTTCTAGGCCTGCATTTGCACCTGAATTATCTGTACTTATTAATAAGCTAGTGCTCGTGCTGAACTTCTGAGTAGTATAGCGATTAAACAGAAGGGCACTTAAAACAAAAACAGCTAAACTTGCCACAAAAAGGGGCCAAAACCGCAAGGCCTTAAACAAGAAAACACGAATATCTAAACTACCCTCAGCCTCCTTTGCTCTGGTTGGATTAGACCTCTTACCACCATCATTTGAATCCTCAAGCTTTACCATATGTCTATTTCAAAAAGAGTAAATTAACTTTAACCAAGATGGTCAAAATCTAATCATAACAAGCGCTAATTCAATTGACTTAGAGCTGAGCTAACTATTTCCTCTTTAATTTGGCTGCGAAGATAGCCAATCTCTACCTTCGAAATGAATAATAAATATATCTTAAATCAATGCACAAAAGCCAAGCAAAGCCAGAATTATGGATTGTTGTAGGACCCACAGCCTCTGGAAAAACGGCATTGGCCATTTCACTCGCTCAAATACTCAAAACAGCTATACTCTCCTTCGATTCGCGGCAGTTTTATTTAGAAATGAATATTGGAACAGCCAAGCCCTCAGAAGAGGAACTTTCTATGGCCCAGCATCATTTTATATCCAATAAATCCATTCATCATCCTTATAGTTCGGGTGCCTTTGCCTCAGAAGCTGAATCGTTTTTATCGAATAGCAACAAAGAAAAATTCGTTCTGGTGGGAGGAAGTGGCTTGTATCTCAACGCACTACTTTACCCTTTTCACGACCTTCCTGAGGTAGAACCCTCCCTCCGCGAATTGGTGATTCAAGGCTTTGAATCCAAAGGACTCGATTGGTTGCAATCGGAAGTTTCAAGACTAGACCCTGCAAGCTTTCAAGTCTTAGACGCCCAAAATCCTCAGCGTTTAATGCGTGTTTTAGAAATCTGTTTGCAATCTGGAAAGACCTACAGCGAGAGTCTTCAAGACTTTAACAAAAAGACAGAACCCAAATACAAACTGCAGGTTTTCGGAATAGACTGGCCTCGTGAGTTACTCTACGAGCGCATTAACCATAGAGTAGATCTGATGATGCAATCTGGCCTTCTTGAAGAGGCCCAACAGCTTTTTGAATTCAGACATGTCAAAGCTTTACAAACCGTTGGATACGCTGAAATATTTCAGCACTTAGAGGGTACAATTTCTTTAGAAGAAGCAACCGAACTCATTAAGCGAAACAGCAGACGTTATGCAAAAAGACAACTCACTTGGTTTCGAAATCAGAAACCAGAGGTACAATGGTATTCCTATGATCAACTTCAGGAAATCTTGGATTTAGCAGAAAAAGCATCATTTTCGTAAGCTTATGATTCGCCCTATTAAATGGATTTCTTTCCCGCTGGCTATGAGCTACTGGCTCGTCACCGCGATTCGAAATTACTTTTTTCAAACCAAGGTCTTCCGCTCGCAGTCGGTTCAAATTCCCACCATTTCAGTAGGCAATCTTTCTACCGGCGGTACGGGTAAAAGTCCACATTGCGACGCCATCCTGCATTTGCTACAAAGCAGAAATCCGGGCCTTTTAAGTCGTGGTTATGGTAGAAGTTCTAAGGGTTTCTTTTGGGTGGAAGTAGATTCAAGCCCTTCTATAAGCGGTGATGAACCTTTGATGTTAAAGAGAAGAAATCCGACCGTTCCAACCGCTGTTTGTGAAAACCGAGTGGAGGGAGCCAAACGAATGCTCGTTGAAAATACGAATCTACATTCTTTGTTGCTCGACGATGCCTTTCAACACCGATGGATAGCCCGAAATTTAGACATCGTACTCAGCCGCTGGGATAAACCTTTTTTTAAAGATTTCATTTTACCTATCGGAAATCTTCGAGAACCTACCTCCGGCTTGAAAAGAGCCCAGATTATTGTCTTTACCTATTGCCCCGAAAATCCTGCCGACGAACTCATTGATGTTTATCGTAAGGCGTCTTTACAACATTCTTCTGCGCCTATCCTCTTTAGTAGAATGAAATCTGCTGGGATCCATTGGATTTCAAGGACGAAGCCACATCCTTCTCCAAAGCGAATGCTATTGATTGCCGGCATCGCACATCCAGACTCGTTCGTTCATTCTTTTTTGGAAGAGAACCCACAAGTAGAATACCGATTGCTAAAGTTTCAAGATCACCATAATTTTACGGAAAAGGAAATCCTGAATATTCTATCCATTGCAAAAGAATTTGATGCCGTGGTAACCACCGAAAAAGACCTCATACGACTGCCAAATTCTCGCTTCGATGAAGAAAAAATTCCACTAGGCTTCCTGAAAATTGAAGTCGATTGGCTCTTACATGGAAAGGAACTAATGCAGAATCAACTTGATGCTCTTTTCACTTCCTAGGGTGGAGTGTATGTTCGTTATTTGCACACATTATGCACGATAAGTACGAAGCTGTAATTGGACTTGAAGTTCACCTTCAATTAAAAACAAAGTCGAAGGCCTATTCCTCTGATCCTGCGACCTATGGAGAAACTCCAAATTCGCAAGTTAGCCCCATCACACTAGGTCATCCGGGCACGCTGCCTCGCATGAATAAACAAGTGGTTGACTCCGCCATCCGTCTTGGTTTGGCGCTGGGATGCCAAATTCGCAGAGTGAATGAGTTTGCTAGAAAGAATTATTTCTATCCTGACCTTCCGAAAGGCTATCAAATTACTCAAGATAAAACGCCTATTTGTAACGGTGGTCAGCTGAAACTTACCTTGGCAGATGGAAGTGAAAAAACCATAGAATTAACTCGAATTCATATGGAGGAAGATGCAGGCAAAAGCTTGCACGATCTAGATCCTTTCAACAGCTTAATCGATTTGAATCGCGCGGGCACTGCCCTTTTAGAAATTGTAACAGAACCCGATTTCCGAACAGGGGAAGAAGCCTACGCCTATCTCACGGAGATAAGACGTTTGTCGCGTTACCTCGATATTTCAGATGGAAATATGGAGGAAGGCTCATTGCGTTGCGATGTAAATATCTCTATCCGTCCTTATGGCCAAGAAGAGCTTGGAACCAAGGTAGAGGTTAAAAACTTGAACTCTTTCCGAAACGTTCAAAAAGCCATCGACTTCGAATTCAATAGACAAATAGACAGTATCGCCAAAGGCGAAAGGATACATCAAGAGACTAGGAACTACGACGCTTCTCAAAATAAAACGATCGCACTTAGATCGAAAGAAGAGGCTCACGACTATCGGTATTTTCCAGAGCCTGATCTTCAACCCCTCATTGTGGATGAAGACAAAATCCAAAAGGCAAGATCGGCTATGCCTAGTCTTCCTTGGGAGAGGTTGGAAAATTACACCAGCAACTTAGGTCTTTCTAGATACGATGCCTCCGTTCTTACGGAAGACAAGGATATGTCTGATTTCTTTGAAAGCATTATAGAGAATTATTCTGACGCAAAAGCCGTTGCCAACATCCTAAACACACAGGTACGCTCGTATCTCAATGAGAAGAGTGTAGCCTTAAATGAATATCCAGTTTCCGCAACTGATTTGGCTGAATTGCTCAAATTAATAAAAGAAGGAAAAGTAAGCCATAGCATTGGCATGCAAAGAATTCTTCCAGAAATGGAAAAAGGATCTAAGCTTTCGCCCTTGCAAATTGCTGAAGCCAATCATTGGATTCAAGAAAGCAACTCAGATAGCCTTATTCCGTTTATCGATCAAGCGTTAAGCATGTATCCAGATAAGGTAGAAGAGTATAAAAGCGGTAAAAAAGGATTGCTTGGCTTATTCATGGGAGAAGTCATGAAACTTTCAAAGGGTACTGCAGACCCTAAACTTTGTAGTCAATTAATAAGAGAAAAACTAGAAAACTAGATCTATGAACATCAAAAATGTGGTCCTCATTGCCACTGTATCCCTTGGCTTATTTGCCTGTGAAAAGCCAATTAATGGAACTAAAATTAAAGGAACTATTGTAGGCGCAACCGAGGTTTACCTTGCCCAAATTACGCCAAGCGAACTAATCCCTGTCGACACACTAAAGACTGAAGATGGAAGCTTCGAATTCTTGTGGGAAGGTGATTCTCCTGAATTCCTAATGGTAGAAGCCAACCAAGGCGCCTTGCGTTTAAGTCTATTTGTTGAAAAAGGCGAAAGCATAGAACTAAACGCAGATTTAAATAGCGAAGTTCGAGCTTATGAAGCTTCGGGTTCTCCTGGCTCCGAGCGTTTGGTTGAAATTCAAAAGCCCATTACTAGCTTAATGAAAACATTAGACTCGCTAAATGAGGTTAACTCATCTATTTTAGATAGCGCCAATTACGAGGAGATTCGCGTGAAGCTCGACGATCGTTTTACGGCAGCCCAAACCCACGCTAGAGATAAATTACTCGCTATGCTTAGAGAAGATCCTGGGCATCTAACGAATTTATTCATTTTCCCTCAAGGTGTAGGAAATGCTCAACTGATTCCCATTGAAGAATTTACATCAGATTATGAGGCCTCTTTAAAAGCAATGACGGAACGTTATCCTGGAAATCAGCACGTGAGCGAATTTGGAAAAAGAATGGAAAGCGCCCGCTTGCAGTTGGAAGCACAGGAGCGTTTAAATGCAGCGCTAGAAGGTACGAAGATCGGAAATCCAGCTCCTGAATTTAGCATGCCTAATGCCAATGGTGATTTGATCGCTTTAAGCTCCTTAAAAGGCAAAGTAGTCTTAGTAGATTTTTGGGCCGCTTGGTGCAGACCTTGCAGGGCTGAAAATCCCAATATTGTAAAAATGTACAATCGACTTAAATCGAAAGGATTTGATATTTATTCTGTTTCATTAGATGGTCTTCCTCAACAACCCGATGCCAAAGCAGCATGGCTCGGAGCTATAGAAGAAGATGGGCTTAGTTGGCCAAATCACGTAAGTGATTTAGGTGGATGGGAAAGCAGAGCTGTGGCTACCTTCGGATTTCAATCGATTCCTTATACCTTATTATTGGATAGAGAGGGAAAGGTTCTAGCAAAAGGACTAAGAGGTCCTGAACTGGAAGCAGCAATAGAAGCGGCTCTATAAATTTTTCAGTTTTCATAATAAGGCTGCCTCATTCGAGGCGGCCTTTTTTGTTTCATTACTAGATATAATGGTTATTTGAGGGCCGCCAAGAATTTAAACACTCACCCTATGATAGGACTAAAGTTTAAAGTTGTGGATTCAAATAAGAGCTAAAGCAAGCTCCTAGTTTTAGCGCTAATACTTGTGGTACTGCGTTTTATTCTAAATCATTGGTACAGGAACAATGGCAGAATAGGAGAAAATCCTTTTAAGATGCCATTCTGTTTTCATTGCTTCATGCTAGAATACTTCGTCTTTGATTTGGCTTATCCCTACCGAATCATTCACAAGACTTAGAATTTCAAAAAAAGGCTGTCTTTTCAGACAGCCTCTTTCACAATTAGAATAGCATGAGCCTATTTTACTAGGAGCCTTCCCGCCTTGCTAAAGCCAGGACCTTCAGCCCTTAGGATATAATTTCCTGCTGCTAAATTGTACAAGTTCATTACAATAGAAGATTCTCCTCTATTAACATTCTTAGTATTCTGACGACGTAATTCTCGTCCGTTCATATCGTATACCACTATACTTACATCTCCTCTAGAAACCAGCTCAATATCAACTGTGACATACTCTTTCGCTGGATTGGGATAGATTAACAAGGCAGAGGAAACAGCCGCAGTAGATGAAGGCAGTTCATTTTCGCGCACTCCAATCGGATTCATTTGAACCAAATTAGTAGATCGTACAAATCCTCTGCCATGTGTAGCCAAGTCAATATGCCCTTGATACACCGTATCACCCGCAACCGAGCCTCTATTTTCAACAACCTGTTTAACCATAAATACAGGAATATTTCCTAGACCATTGTTTTCTTGTGTCCAGCTTACTGAAGCCGCATTGATGTCATCCGTTGTATATACCCCGAACTCAGTACCAATTACAGCATGAGATCCATCGAATACATTGATAATGCTACCGTATACAGGCATTGGTGGTAAGTCTCCTTGTTTTGACAAGAAGGTAGGACTGGCACTCATTGCATTATTTGAAAAGTATACATGAGGGCTATTGCTATAGTTCCCTAAAGTAATCATAACTCTGTTTGGATTATTAGGATCAACAGCAATACTCGTAGGCTCTAGTGCATAGGTACCTGCAATAAGCGTAGTGGTAACCAAACTCGTATTGTTATTGTCAATATCGGCTGTGGTGCGGCTTCTTGCCTGGTTTAAATTACTAATGCGGATAATTCTTCCATCCGTAGTACCAAACCAAAGGTTGTCTCCATCTTTAGACACATCCATACAGGTTACTGCATTTCCTATTCCTAAGGCAGCAATGTGCCACCACTCTGGCTGTTCTGTAGTGAAATCAAAGGGTTTGCGAGTCATCCAAACGCCACCTAAAGTGTTACCAACAAAACCTGTACGTGTTCTCAATCCGACAAAGAAAGCTCCTTGAATAATGTCTTTTACATACACTGAATCTCCTGAAGCCAAGCCTTGACTTAAGGTGTAGTCAAACGGAACACTCTTCGATGTAGAACTAATAGATACCACAGTGCCTGCGTTGTATTTGATATCACAAGCCGCAGAAACCTCTAAATTGAAATAGCGATTGAAGCGAGCGACAAAAGTACCTGTGGCTGCGTTGAAGCTACCCGTTCCATCACCTGTTAAATTTCCATTTCCATCGCTCACCAACTCAAGTGCGCCGTGCCTTACTCTAAAGCTGTCTGGGATGAAAATAGCACCCGGTTGAGGCCTCACCATAGTTCCTCTAGTGGCTGTATCATTTTGAGTAGCAAAGCCAAAGCTTCGACCTATATCTTGAAGTTTCCACTTGATAGAATCAGTGCTATTCTGATCGTTTCTCGACTCCCACAATTCAAAAGGAGTAACGAATTCTGAAAAACTTAAGGTATTCCCTCCACTTACATACTGTGGGTCCATACGGTTGAATTGGTAGAAAGACTCAAAAGATTGCCCTTGATTTTCTGATCTACCTATAATACCGTGCTGCATAGACTTGAAGAGAACTCCAGGCACTATGGCAGATGCAGCCACATAGCCTCCATCTCCATCTAAACTCACCTTGGCACTTGATGAAATTGGGTAATCTATCCCTTCGGTTCTAACCCCAGCTCTAGAAGTATTGCCATCTAAAGTAATTCCAATGGTTCCATTGTCTTGAGACCCGCCCAAGAATTGGCCTGCCGCATTCCCTTCTACCGAATATAACTGAAGCGTTATGTAGTTTGCATTTACGGGTGTCCAAGTAAAACCATCATTAGACGATCGGAAGATTCCACCGTCGTTTACAACATATATAATTTCTGGGTTGGTAGGATGGAAGATACAGTCATGCTGATCTGCATGTACATAAAAAGGATTCGTTGGTGTTGAGGGTCCGAGAGAAGCCATTTGGCTCCATCCTGTTGTTGGCGACCAACTCCACAAGGTTACACCTCCTAAGAGAATGCGGTCTTTATTCTTTGGGTCTACGGCTAGAAGTAAGTCATAATCTCCCTGTGTTCCAAAAGGATTGAAAGAGGTAGTTCCTGTACCAATCAAACTCCAAGATTGTCCACCATCCGTACTACGGTGAACTGTTCCTAATCTACCACCATTGCCCACATTAGCAACGTATACATAATTCGGATCAGTTGGATGAACTGCAATTCTAGATCTGCGTGCATTGGCTGGCAAGCCAGAAGTAGCACTAGAAACCTGAGTAAAGCTACCCGGTGCTCCATTTGAACTGAAAATGATATGACTATCGCCTTTAAACCATACACCTCCTGTGCTTGTAACAATCATATCTGTTATTGGAGCCCCTATTTCACTTGGGCTTACCGCTGATCCAGCAACTGGATTTGACCATGTTTGACCTCCGTCAGTAGATCTACGCAAACCTGCATTTGTAGCCGCATATATGAGATCTGGAGTATTGGGGTCTGCAAGTACAAACGAGATATTGGCCCATTCTGCAGATCTGTTGTTCGGCGTTGGCTGGGTTTGGGGTAGAACATTAAAGGTGTTTCCTCCATCGGTAGATTTGTAGATACCACCTCCTAGGATTCCTCCTCCCCCACCACCAACTGAAAAATAGTGCAAACCCTCTCCAGTACAGTAATAATAGTCACCATTTGCAGATTTTGTAAAGTAGGTAACTGCATTATTCGATGCGCTGATATCTACCAATTCCCAGCTAGACCCTCCTGTTGTACTGCGATATAGACCTCCGGATACAGCACCAGCAAACATCAATTGCGGATTAGCCGGATCAATAAACAAAGTTCTTGTTCTACCGCCAACATTGTCGGGACCACGCTGTTCCCACTGCAAGCCAAGTGCTGCTGTAGTTTTAGCCATACGGTGCTGCTCAACCAATTGTCGAACTCTTAAAACCTCAGCAGGATCCAACTTTCCAGTAGCCGGATTTACTCTTCTTCTTGCCATCCATTCTGCCGCATCTTGTGCAGAAAAGTCGGTTTTTAGGGTCTCACGAGGCTGATAGCTCGGTATTGAATTATCTGATTTCGGTGCAGGAAGCACAAACACCAGAACGCCCGTTGCAGCAGCAACAAGGCCTAAACTAACATAACGTGTAATTCTACTCATATCTAGGGTATCTCTATAGATTCAAATTCTTTGCGAAAAATACAATATTTCATTAGCCTTAACGAAATATTAACCAGAAAGGTTTGCATTAGAACAAGTGTTTTTCTGCGTGATAGGAAGAGCGGACAAGCGGACCACTCTCTACATACTTAAATCCTAATTCCAAGGCCTTGAATTTCAAGTCTTCAAATTGAGCTGGCTCGATAAACTCCACTACCTTTAAATGCTTTTGCGTAGGCTGTAAATATTGTCCTAAGGTTAAAATATCTACCTCAGCATGGCGTAAGTCATGCATTGCTTCAATAACTTCTTCGCTTGTTTCTCCTAAGCCTAGCATGATGCCTGTCTTAGTCCTCCTTAAACCTTGAGCTTTCAAATAGCGCAATACTTCCAAACTCCGTTCATACCTTGCCTGAATTCGAACCTGTCTTGTTAGACGTTTTACAGTTTCCATATTGTGTGAAACAATCTCTGGAGCCACTTCAATGATTCGGTCGATATTGGCATATTCGCCTTTAAAATCTGGAATTAATGTTTCCATCGTTGTACCAGGACTCATTCTTCTCACAGCATTTACCGTTTCTGCCCAAATAATGGAACCGCCATCTGTTAAGTCATCTCTATCTACAGAAGTTAAAACACAATGTTTTATCTTCATCAACTTGACACTTTGGGCTACTCTTTCAGGCTCATCCCAATCTACTGCATCGGGTCTGCCCGTATTTACAGCGCAGAATCCACAACTTCGAGTGCAGGTGTTGCCTAAAATCATAAAGGTAGCTGTTCCAACCCCCCAACAATCGCCCATATTCGGACAATTTCCAGACTCACAAATTGTATGAAGCTTATACTCATCAACCAACTTGCGCACATTCTTAAAATTCTGACCCGTTGGAAGTTTAACCCGCAACCATTTCGGTTTTCTAGTAGTGGGTTCTCTTTCTATTTTGGGATTTTCTACGACTGTATTCAATTCCATTTATTACCAAAGTTGAACGTCAGATATACTTGTATAAACAAGCGATGGTTAGAGATGTTCTCCTCATTATTCGCTGGAATGTACATAATAGGTGCATCGTCAAAAAAGAAGTCAGCGATTACGCCAGTTTCTAATGTGGTTACCTTGTTGTCAAGTATATCAAAGTCAAAGGCTACTCCTAATTTTCCGTAAATTCCTGGATGCATTTTCATTTCGCCGAAACCTGTAAAAAAGGAAGATCTCCCATATATATCTAGGTAATCATGTATTTCGGGATCGTAACGTTCGGTGGAAAGGATAAAACTTCCACCTCCTACTGGCTCATAAATTTCTAGATAAACTGGTTTGAGTAATCCCAAACTCAAGCCACCACCGTACACCATATCAATTGAAATGGTGCCTCGGTCTGTTTTGTCTACTAAAATCTTATCTAAAATATACCCCGCTCGAATAGAATATAACGTATTCAATTTTCCATACACAAATCCCCTCGCGCTATTATCAAAAGGATTGTAAATATTCACTTCCTTTTCGTGGCGAAGGTTGACCATATCGATTTCCCAACCTTGCTTATTAAATCCGTCGAGATAATACATTCTTCGAAAATTCACGCCATAGCCACGTGTATGAAGCATGAGACCAAATGAATACTCATCGGTCTGCACGGTTCTCTTAAAATCTGCTTCTGTTGTGAGCTGCCCATTCGAATGAAAAGCAGAAACAGTGGCAATAAGAAAAACAGAACGTTTAAGACTGGACTTCTCCCAACATCTCAAAAGCAGTTTCTGCATTAACTCTCCAATGTGAAACACTATTCAAACATTTTCCTTTATTAATCAGCAATAATTGAGGTGATTCATGTACCACTTTCAATTGCCGACTTACTTCATTCGATAGCGATCTATATGACAATAGATCTAAAATATACAAGGGAATTTTCCCTTCTTTTTCCCAATCGGGAATCAAGGCCTTAAAGGCTTTAGAACTTACAATACAACGTGTACTGTGCTTAAAAATGAAGACATAATGATCTGAATTCTCGTTGCTTAGAATTTCATTCAACTGTTCTTCCTCTTGCAAGGATAGGACCAAATTAGACATCCACTCCGTCGGTAGAAGCATCCGCTCCTACTTCAATCGAGCTGTAGGCTGGACATTTTTCATACGAACCGCAAGACTGCACAGCAAGACCTGCTGCCAGAATAAGTACAATTGCAATTTTTCTTTTCATAGTAAATTCCATCAAGATTACAAAACTAACCAAAAGTGGTAGGCTATTTCAAAAAACGTTATTTACTTGCACTTTATTGAGCACCACTACTTGAATACAACGAATAATCAAATGAAAGGTTGGCCAGATCTACTCTTTCCCTACGAAAGATCCGCCCAACTTATTCAGCGCTACACCTTAGAAAGCGAAACCAAAAAATTATTTCCACCAAAAGAATTGCTTTTTAAGGCATTCGAGCTTACAGCTTTCGAAGAGGTTAAGGTTGTTCTTCTAGGGCAAGACCCCTATCATCAAGAAGGTCAAGCGCACGGATTGAGTTTTTCTGTTCAGAAAGGCGTTCAAATCCCTCCATCATTGCGAAATATCTTTAAGGAGGTGAAAAGTGATTTGCAGAGTGATGTAGACTTCCCACATGGAAACTTAAACAGCTGGGCAAAGCAGGGCGTTCTGCTCCTCAATTCCAGTCTAAGCGTAGAAGACTCTAAACCAGGAAGTCATAGGCTTTGGGGATGGGAATCTTTCACCGATTTAATCATTCGAAAACTTTCTGAAGAAAAAGATCAGCTTGTTTTTTTACTTTGGGGAAACCATGCGAAGAAAAAATCCGTTTTCATTCATCCTAGTAGACATCTAATACTTCATGCAGCACATCCTTCTCCCCTTTCCTATTTCAGAGGTTTTGAAGGATGCAAACATTTTTCAAAAACCAATCATTACCTCCAACAAAATGGCAAAACGCCTATTCAATGGGACCTTCTGGATTATCCTTAACCTCCTCCCCATTCTAGGCCTTTCTCAACCTGTTTGGATACTGCAATATTCTTCTTTCGGTCAAACACCAAAGGATTCCATCTCCTTCCAAGATTCTACCGAGCATTCTACTTTCTCGCAAGCCATAATTTCCGAAGCTGAAAGACTAGGCTATTTGAGGTACGATAAAAAATGGATGCTCAGTGCCAACTCTAGAGTGCTGAGTATTGAATTTTTTAAGGCTCTGACTATTAACGGTACAGACTACCCATCTTGGCAATTTCAGCAAAAGGAAAAGCTAATTGAGAATTCCGACAAAGGATATCCCTTTAGCAGAATTGAAGTGAATCAGATTTCTTTCGATGGCGGGGATATTCAGATTCAAAGTCGACTTGAAAACGGACCCTTCCTACTGATTGACACACTGATTCAAAAAGGAGAAATTTCTTTGTCAAGAGGCTATTTAAAACACCACTTCAAACTGCGACCTGGAGATATTTATTCAGATCAAAAGCTTAAAGACCTTCCCAGGAAAATGGCCGGACTAAACTTTGTTGAATTCAGTCGCTCCTCTGCCGTGCTATTTACACCTGATGGTGCCGCTATTTACCTTTATCCAAAAAAGAAAAAAGCAAATAAACTCGACCTATTGCTGGGACTAAATACTGTAGATGGCCAACTCTTACTTTCGGGTAAGGCCGACATTCAGCTTGTAAACACTTTTAAGAAAGGAGAAAAAATTGGATTAAAATGGGAGGCGCCGCCCGATGGGGCACAACAACTTCAGCTAGAACTAAAGCTTCCTTATTTATGGGGAAGTAAATTTTGGTTCGAAAATAAATTCGAACTCTACCGAAGAGATTCTTCTTTTCTAAATACCTCATGGATTTCTAAGTTGAAATACGCCAAAGATGCCCGCTCATTCGCTGGAGTGGTGTATAGAAATGAAGCCTCAAGGACAGGTTTTGCCTCCAACGAGCAGTTCTCGAATTATTCTAAACAACTCTGGGGAATAGAGCTGAGCACCGATTTCACCGATGCTCTTTTTTCTCCAAGTACGGGAGGAAACTATTCGATAGAAGCGACGGCTGGAAAAAGAATAGATCCTATTTCTACCGAAGATCAATATCGATTTGAGCTAAAAGCCACCCACTTTTTAAGACTTTATCCGAGGCATATTCTGCGTTTACAGGCCGAAGCAGCCTCATTCTTAGGTGAACGTTTTAGTCTAAATGAATTATTTAGGGTAGGCGGAATAGACCAACTGCGCGGTTTCGCTGAACAGTCTATTTTCACTCAACAATACGCCACAGCTAGTGTAGAATATCGATTTAGACTCGAATCAACCAGCTACTTTAAACTTTTCTTCGACTCTGGATTCGTTCAAAATCAAACCAATGGAATGGATCTATTCTCTGGATTAGGCACCGGAATTAGCCTTCTCCTAGAGAATGCATACGTAAATCTAGACATCGCCGTTCCTAAAAATGGAAGTCAACCGTTCGACTTCCGTAGTACCATAATTCATGTTGGCTATGCTGGTCGTTTTTAAATACCTTCGGTGAAATGAAAAAGAATCACTTTTCAATCGTGTTTTGACCGCATAAAATGAAGAAAGTACTCTATGTTTTAAGCTCTGTTTGGATGCTTTTGAGTTGCGGTGGAGGCATAAGTCCGTCTGACCAAAACCTGGCGCATCTCTATCAGCATGGCGGTCTTGGAATTCAACCTGTGTTGCAAGTAGCACACAATAAAATCGATTCAAGTCTCATACGCCTTCAGCTCGATAGAAACCAATTGCTTTACATACGTGAACCCGAGCAAGACACCTTCCGAGCAGAGGTTCGACTTAGCTATAGTCTCTTTGCCAATTATGAGAAAATGCTCCTGCTCGATAGTGGGAGTACCTCCTTAATAGACCGTAAACTTTCTTCTGAAACCGGATTCATTCAAAGCTCTTTAGCCTTTCTAAGACCCGAGGGAATCAAAGATGCATTTTTGAGAATAAACATCAAAGATGTTCAACGCAATTTTGATCTTTCTTTCGATTATCCCATTCGAAATAAGGATATTCAAGATCAGCAATACTTTGAGTTAAGAGAGTTAGGTGGAAGGCTTTTGTTTCAACCTTGGGTGAATACCGAGCAATCCTATAAAGTAAATTATCTTTTAGATGAAGAGGTTAAACTCTTTGTTCGCTATTATCGTCGCGACTTCCCCATCGCCATCCCTCCTTATGCAGAGAATAAAAGTGATCCTTTTATTTTTAAAGAAGACAGTCTATTTACTGTTTCCTCTCTTGACACCTTAAAATTTGAGCTTCCAGGAATTTATCACTTCCAACTAGACACCTCCAGTACCTCAGGATTTAGCGTGTTCAATTTCGGCAACTCCTTTCCTTATGTATCTGAAATAGAGCAGCTCGCTCCTCCCATGCGCTATCTCACTACCCGAAAAGAGCACGAGGAAATGTCTGGAGTTCGCTCAAAAGATAGTTTGAAATTGTTAGCAGATCGGTTCTGGATACGAAATGCCGGCAGTGAAGAAAGAGCACAAAGTGTATTTCAGGAGTTCTATTCTCGGGTAGAGAATTCCAATGAGCGATTTACCTCCTATATAGAAGGTTGGAAAACAGATCGTGGAATTATTTACATCATCTACGGCCCTCCAAGCCAAGTATTTCGTTCAGATGAAGGAGAGTCTTGGGTGTATGGCGACCGCAATAGCGACTTAAATTATGCTTTCAATTTTTACAAGATCAACAATCCATTTTCTACCAACGACTACGCATTAGCGCGCTATGCCTATTATCGGTATGGCTGGGGACAAGCAGTGGGTGCTTGGAGAAATGGAAGAAGCTACGGAGTGAAGGATATCAAAAGAGAACAAGATGCACGAGATGCACAAAACCGCCAACAAAGACAGTCACCAGCTTTTTGGTATTAGACCCCTAATGGAAGCCATTTGGGCAGGAAAAGGAATTGACAAAATATTCATTCAAAAGGGTTTGAAGGGAGACAATAGCGCAGAACTTCTTGCATTATTGCGAGAATATGACCTTCCCTATAACCTTGTGCCGATTGAAAAATTAAATCGTCTAACTCGAAAAAATCACCAAGGGGTATTTGCCTTTCTAACAGAAGTTGAATTTCAAAGAATTGACGATCTGCTTCCCATTCTATTTGAACAAGGGGAAGAACCTCTAATCGTTCTCTTGGATAAAGTAACCGATGTGCGAAATTTCGGTGCCATTGCTCGAAGTGCTGAATGCCTAGGCGCTCACGCCATTGTAATTCCAACCCGAAATGCGGCTCCAGCCAGTGGCGATGCCGTGAAAACTTCGGCTGGCGCATTATTGCGATTGCCCATCTGCCGCGAGTCTAACCTAAAGGAGAGCATACAATTTATGCGTAATTCTGGATTGAGAATTATAGGGTGCACCGAAAAAGGAGCCAGTTCATTGTATGACACAGATCTTACAGGTCCTATGTGCATTATTTTAGGTTCAGAGGAGGATGGCATTTCTCCAGAATACCTAAAAATGTGCGATGAAAAGGCATTCATTCCGATGAAAGGAGAAACCGCCTCCTTAAACGTCTCCGTTGCTTCAGGAATTCTGCTTTCTGAAATTAGCCGTCAACGCAATCTATCTATTTAAAAATGTATAGGTATTTCCTTCTCGTTTCTGCCCTGCTACTTTCTTTCCCTTCCAACGGACAATTCCGTTGTCAAGATCTCAAATCAGCATCGCTCCCCATGGCTGCGCCTTCCATTAACTACAATTCTCGAAGCGATACCTTCAATATCCTACACACCCATCTCAATCTCGATATTCGAAGTACCACTTCCTTCGTGGGAGAGGCCCAACTGCGCATTTACACCCAGCTTCCCAGCGCTAAGCTTCGTCTCGATTTACTCAATTTCAATGTAGACTCTGTTCATTTGATTGGTAAATCGCTTCAATCCTTTACCCGAAACAATCCGTTTTTAGAAGTAACCGCTAACAATGGTTTTGCTCAGGGAGACAGCTTTACCGTAAAAGTATTTTATAGGGGAACACCAGCAACCGATGCTTCGGGTTGGGGAGGATGGCACAATGCTACGGCCTATTCTTTTAACCTTGGGGTTGGCTTTCAGGCCAATCCGCATGTGTATGGAAGAAGTATTTTTCCTTGCTTCGACAACTTTGTAGAGAAATGCACATTCAGTTCTACGGTTTTAACTCTGGCTCCTAAAAAAGGGGTTTGCAGTGGAGACCTCCTTTCCGAAAGTGCTCAAAATGGCGAAATCACAACAAATTGGGAGCTCACAGATCCTATTCCCTCTTATTTGTTTGCTGTTGCAGTATCAGATTATCTAAAATGGGCACATACCACTGCAGGAATGAATGGCCCTATAGAAGTGGCTGTGTATGGTAGAAGTACAGACACTGCTAATATTCGCAATAGCTTTAGAAATATCGATTCCATCTTCGCGGCATTTGAACATTATTTTGGGCCCTATCCTTGGCAAAGGATAGGTTATTCCATTACCACCATAGGGGCTATGGAACATGCCACGAGTATTCACTTTCCAAGAAATTTGGTCGACGGAAGTTTAGGTGGTGAAGACATTATTGCACATGAGCTAGCGCATCATTGGTTCGGAAATCTAATAACCTGCGAACGCGCAGAAGACATGTGGTTCAACGAAGGATGGGCAGAATACTGCAGTCATTTATACGAGGAATACGTTTATGACCGACCGCGCTATTTAAAAACGGTTCGTGAGAATCGCGATTATGTGCTGCGCTTTGCGGCTATTCGAGACAATGGCCATAAAGCCTTGAGCAATATTGATCAAGATTTTACCTATGGCCAGCATATTTATCAGAAAGGTGCAATGGTAGCGCACAATCTGAGAGAATATATGGGCGACAGCCTCTTTTTTGGTGGCTTGCAAAGCATGTTCGCACAAAAGGCTTTTGGAAACCTCAGCATAGATGGATTTCAAAGCTTTTTAGAGAATTACTCAAGTTTAAATCTCGATCCTTTTTTCGATGGATGGGTACATCAAGCCGGCTACCCGGGTTTTGAAATCGACTCAATACATAGTACTCCCAACAGTATTGGAAACCAAGTGAATTTGCGCATCCAACAAAAAAAATACGCAGCCCCACAGTGGTTTATGGAAGTTCCCCTAACCCTAAAACTGATGGACAGCGCAGGTAATATTGACTATGTTCAAACGATTTCATCTAGTCTTAATGAATTCACGAATTTCCAATTTACCACCACGCTAACCAATGTTCAATCGGTAGTTATTGATCCAAATGGATTAGTATTATTGGCCCAAACCACAGAGGAGCGGAACTATACTCAGCCCAGAACAGAAAGCCTTTTGAACGTACTATTCAACTTAGATATTCAAACCCTAGGAGGAAGTTCAGCAGCTTTATCTATTACCCATCATTGGGTGGCGCCCGACCCTATGAAAGCGAATTCTAACAACTTCCGCCTTTCACCTAATCACTTTTGGAGTGTAGATGGAAATTGGAATTCTGGATTTTCATCCAAAGCACTGATCACATTCGATGGAAGAATAAGCTCTGCAGGCTTAGATGCCGATCTTTTGAAATCGGGAGAAGACAGTCTTCTACTATTGTATCGAGCTAATCCTTCAGACGATTGGATGCTGTATCCCCACTACCAAAAAGACATGCAAGGAAGCAATCTCAACAGCCTTGGATTGATGCGACTTTCTGAATTGCTGAAAGGGCAATATTGCTTTGCAAATGGCAATCCTTCTATTTCTTCAGAAGAACTTTCCCTAGAGCAAAAAGATACACTTGTCTTGTATCCCAACCCTGCCAAAAATATACTCACTATTGAACTACCTGAATCTGTTCGGCCCAAAAAACTGAGTATCCAACTATACGATCAAACAGGCCGACTGCTGAGCAGTCCCAGCTCTGGGTTGTCTAAGGGCAATAAAGTATTGGAACTGAACATAGCTCCCCTCGCAAAGGGAAGCTATTGGATAGTTGTTAACGGATGGAAGGGCCGATTTGAAAAAAGCTGATTAGAGCGTATTCAGTTGCAGTTGGATGGCTTCAATCTTAGATTCAGCATCTGCCATTTTTGCTTTTTCTCTTTCAACAACCTGAACGGGCGCACTGCCTACAAAGCGCTCATTGTTCAATTTAGCCTGAACCGATTTCAAAAAGCCTTGTTGATAGGCAAGCTCTTTGGTTAGCTTTTCCTTCTCTTCTTCTGGATTTACTCTATCGCCCAGCTGAACGTAATACTCTGTTTGTCCTATTCTAAAACTACTAGCTGATTCTGGAGCCACTTCTACCGAACTTATTTCTGAAAGATTTGCCAACTTAGCCGCAATTCCGAGTAGGCAAGGACTCTTCCCGCTGTAGAACAAGGACAGGCTTTCTTTTGGCGACATTCCTACCTGGCTTCGGAGGTTTCGAATAGAGGTTACCGTTTGTTTGCTGTGTTCAAAGCGTTCAACCGACTCAGAATGATAGGCGTTTATAGAAGGATATTCAGCCTGAGCCAGGCTTTGCCCTTCTGCTCTTTCCTCTAAAAGATGCCAAAGCTCTTCTGTTAAAAAGGGCATAAATGGATGAAGCAAGCGCAACAATGAATCGAAATACATTCGAGATTTGCTATAGATCTCTCCGTTCATCTTTCCATCCAAAGGTTTTACCGCTTCCAGATACCAGCTGCAGTAATCATCCCAAATGAGTTTGTATAAGATCATTAAGGCATCCGCAATACGAAAATCTGCAAAAGCCTTTTCCAACTCATCCATAGCCTGATTCAATCGGTGACCGAACCAATCTACTGCTTCTGTTTGAGATGCATCTGCCGAAAGACCTTCTTGTATTTCCCAGCCTGCAAGTAAACGGAAGGCATTCCAAATCTTATTGGCAAAATTTCTACCCTGTTCAATGAGCTTCTCATCGTACAGCAAGTCGTTGCCAGCTGGAGAGCTGAACAGCATACCCGTACGAACCGCATCGGCACCAAACTCTTTGATTAATTCAAGAGGATCTGGAGAATTTCCGAGCGATTTAGACATCTTCCTTCCCTGTTTGTCTCTCACTATTCCCGTGAGGTATACATTGGTGAAAGGTTTCTCGTCCATATACTCATATCCAGCCATTGCCATTCTTGCTACCCAGAAATACAGAATCTCAGGAGCAGTAACCAAATCATTGGTTGGATAGTAATACTTTAATTCATCATTGGGTTTGCCACTCACAAACACCTTTGGATCAAAAACACTCATAGGCCAAAGCCAAGAAGAGAACCAAGTATCAAGCACATCTTCGTCTTGAGTGAGCCCAACAGGATCTTTGCCGTATTTCTTTTGGTAATATTCGAAGGCTTGTTCTTCCGATTTTCCAAGGGCCACTTTACCCTCTGGGCAATACCAAGCCGGAATTCTATGTCCCCACCATAACTGCCTAGAAATGCACCAATCTTTTACATTCTCCATCCAAGAACGGTACATATTCTTGAATTTAGGTGGATGAAGTTGGATTTGATCATTTAAAACATTCACTAAGGCTGGCTTAGTGATATCTCGCATGCTTAAGAACCACTGCAAAGACAAACGAGGTTCAACAACAGCGTCGGTACGCTCACTAAATCCAACATTGCTTTTGTAGTCTTCTGTTTTCTGGAGGTATCCCTTCGCCTCTAAGTCCTTGGCTATTTTCTTTCTGGCCACAAACCGGTCTTCACCCACATAAATCTGTGCCTTTTCGTTCAGCGTTCCATTGTCATTTAAAAGGTCGATTACGGGCAGGTTATGACGAATTCCAATTTCATAGTCATTGATATCGTGGGCGGGAGTAACCTTTAAACATCCCGTTCCAAAATCGAGCGAAACATAATCGTCGGCAATAATGGGGATGGCTTTATTGATCAATGGAATAAGGGCGTTCTTGCCAATGAGATGGGTATAGCGTTCATCTGCTGGATTCACACAAATGGCGGCATCGGCCATAATAGTTTCAGGACGAACGGTTGCGATGGTAACGAATTCACCTTCGGTTCCTTCTAAAGGATACTGTATATAATAGAGTTTAGACTGAATCTCTTTGTGATTCACCTCATCGTCTGAAAGGGCCGTTTGTCCTTGAGGATCCCAATTAACCATTCGAATACCTCGGTAAATCTTTCCCTTTTCAAAAAGATCTATGAAAACATCTTGCACCGCATCGTACAATTCGGGCTCCATGGTAAATCGGGTTCTATCCCAATCGCAACTGGCACCTAGCTTCTTGAGTTGATCCAAGATAATTCCACCGTATTTCTCTTTCCATTCCCAAGCATAGCTTAGAAACTCTTCTCTACTCAGTGTACTTTTCTCTATGCCTTTCTCCTTCAGCATAGCCACCACCTTAGCTTCAGTAGCAATAGAAGCATGATCGGTACCCGGAACCCAACAAGCTTCTTTACCTGACATTCTGGCCTTTCGAACCAAGATATCTTGTATAGTATTGTTGAGCATATGCCCCATATGCAAAACACCCGTAACATTGGGTGGAGGGATAACGACGGTATAATGCTCTTTTGAAGAATTGGGTTGAGAACGGAAAACAGAGTTCTCGAGCCAATAGGCATACCATTTATCTTCAATGAGGGCGGGCTGATAGCGGGCGGCTAACTCCATAAAAAGAGCATTATAAATTAGAAAACGCGAAAATAACAAGCAATCTTGCAATTTCCTTGTTAATCCCTTGCAGATGCTAATTAATTGGCATCTATTGGCACGAAAATTGGTCTTGTTTTAAAGAATCAGTTAACTTTGTTAAACTAAAAAATTTGGAATTATGAAGAAATTACTTCTCCTCGCCTCTGTTCTCTTTATTGGTTTCTCTGCTTATGCTCAAGAAAGCACGGCTGCAAAGATTTCTTTTGAAACAGAAACTATTGACTATGGCAACATAGAAAAGGGTGCCGATGGCAATCGTGAATTTGTTTTCACAAACACGGGTTTAGAGCCTTTAATTATAACAAACTGCAAAGGATCTTGCGGTTGCACTGTACCGAGCTGGCCCAAGACGCCCATCGCTCCAGGTGAAAAAGCTTCGATAAAGGTGAAATACGATACTCAACGTGTTGGTCAATTCACCAAAACAATTACTGTTATGTCGAATGCCAGCAACGACAATGTAGTGTTGAAAATACGTGGTGTTGTGAAGGCAGAAGAAAAAGTTGAAACCGTTCCTGTAAAAAAGGAAAGCAGCGCAAGCACTCTGCAAGTTAAATAAGATTTGTTCTTCCGATATTTGACCCCGCTCTATGCGGGGTTTTTTATTTTTACCATATGCCAACGATTTCTCTTAAGGGGCAGAAGATGCCCGAATCTCCTATTCGTAAACTGGTTCCTTTTGCAGAAGCAGCCATCAAATCAGGGGCGGAAGTCATCCACCTCAATATAGGACAACCCGATATTCCAACCCCTGATGGAGCCATGGAGGCTCTAAAGAAGTACGACGATAAGGTCTTGTCTTATTCGCACAGTGCAGGATTTGAAAGTTTAAGAGCGGGCTTTGCCGGATATTATCAGAAAATCGGCCTCCCTATTGAAACCAAAGACGTAATTGTTACCACCGGTGGCTCAGAAGCTATTCAATTTGTGTTGGGCTCTATCATGGATGCGGGCGATGAAATCATTATTCCTGAACCTTTTTATGCCAACTACAATGGTTTTGCCATTCAATCGGGTGTAAAGGTGGTAGCCCTTCCTTCGTCGATTGAAAGTGGCTTTGCCCTTCCGCCCCTAGCAGATTTTGAAAAGGCCATCGGCCCCAAAACCAAGGCGATTATGATTTGCAATCCAGGCAATCCTACGGGTTATTTATACTCTGTGGAGGAATTGGAGAAGCTCAGGGAAATAGTTCTCAAGCACGATCTCTATCTCTTAGCCGATGAAGTCTATCGCGAATTTGCCTACGATGGACTAAAACACACCAGCATTCTTTCCTTACAAGGATTGGAGCAAAACGCTATTGTACTCGACTCGGTTTCTAAAAGATACAGCATGTGTGGTGCGCGAATTGGCACCATCGTTTCAAAAAACCAAGCGGTGATGAGCACAGCACTAAAGTTTGCTCAAGCACGATTAAGTCCGCCTACGCTGGCGCAGGTGGCTAGTTTGGGTGCCTTAAGCACGCCAGATAGTTACTTCGAAACCGTAAATGCAGAATACACTCACCGAAGAAACACCTTGGTGAATGGTCTAAATAAAATTGAAGGCGTTTTTTGTCCCATGCCGAAAGGGGCGTTCTATTGTGTTGCACGATTGCCCGTGGCTGATGCCGAGGTTTTTGCCAAATGGATGTTGCAAGAGTTTAGATTGAATGGACGAACCCTCATGTTTGCTCCTAATGCCGGTTTCTATTCTTCGCCTTCTTTGGGCAAGGATGAAATTCGTCTAGCCTATGTGCTCGAAGAAGAAAAACTCCTTCAAGCGGTGGCCATCCTCGAGGCAGGATTGAAGGCATATCAAGCGTTAAATGCCTGAATCAAAAACCTTCCAAAGAGTTCAGCTGCAAAGTGAAAACACCTTTGGGTTGGATATCTATGCTTCGAAATTAGCGCTTGTTAAGTCCAGAGAAGACCTCCTGTACTTTAGAGAACAATTGGGAAACCAATGCCCCTTGATTCTAGGTGGCGGAAGCAACATCCTCTTTACAAAAGAAGTAGAAGCAGCCTTGCTGAAAATAGAAACCAAGGGAATTGAATGGAAGGAAGTAAATGAAACCCAAGTGTTGGTTACAGCCGAAGCAGGTGAAAACTGGCACGAATTCACTCAATTCTGTGTGTCTCACCAATGGGGCGGAATAGAAAACTTAAGCCTCATTCCCGGTCAAGTGGGTACAACACCTATTCAGAATATAGGTGCCTATGGGGTTGAGATTAAAGATTCTCTTTTCTCCTTGATAGCCTTTCATTGGTCATCGAAGACCTTTGTTGAACTAAAAGCAGAAGAGTGCAAATTCGGATATCGCACCTCCCTCTTTAAAGAAGAAGCGAAGAACCAATACATTATTGTTTCCGTGACCTTCCTACTCGATAAAAAAGCAGCTATAAAAACCTCTTATGGCGCTATTCAATCTGAATTAGAAGCCATGCAGCGCGCTGAGCATCCGAGCTATTCTGATGTTGCACAAGCGGTTATGAACATTCGCCGAAGCAAACTTCCTGACCCAAAACAAATTGGCAATGCGGGAAGCTTCTTTAAGAATCCCGAGATTTCTACTGAAATGGCGGAAAGAATTCAACAGAAATATCCTGATGCACCACTGTATCCAACCTCTGCAGGAAAGAAAAAGTTGGCCGCCGGATGGCTCATTGAAAAAGCCGGTTGGAAAGGTTTTAGAAAAGAAAACTACGGGGTACACGCCAAGCAAGCCTTGGTATTGGTAAACTATGGAGGCGCCAAAGGCGAAGACATTTATACATTGGCATTAGACATTCAAGCAGACATCCACTCCAAATTTGGAATCGAATTGGAGATGGAGGTCAACATATGGTAACAGACAAATTAAATTAGGTAAGGCTAGCCTCTAGGCTATGCTTACCACATATTCAATCGCTATGAAAAAGAATGAAAAGCTGATCGAACTTCGCAACGAAGCACGATTGGGTGGTGGACAAAAAAGAATAGATTCCCAACATTCTAAAGGGAAGCTGACGGCTCGTGAGCGAATTGATCTCTTGTTGGATGAGGATAGTTTTGAAGAGATGGGCATGCTGGTAAAACACAGAAGCAATCTCTTTGGCTTAGATAAGCAGCATTTTCTGGGAGATGGTGTGGTTACAGGGCATGGCACCATTGCAGGAAGATTGGTGTATGTATTTGCGCAAGATTTTACTGTTTTAGGTGGATCTCTAGCTGAGGCGCATGCCGAAAAGATTGTCCGCATTATGGATCTGGCCCTTCAAAACGGAGCACCGGTTATTGGATTAAACGACTCGGGGGGAGCACGGATTCAAGAGGGCGTAGTTTCTTTGGGTGGATATGCCGATATATTTTATAGAAACACCTTGGCCAGTGGAGTTATCCCCCAATTGTCTGCCATCATGGGCCCCTGTGCGGGAGGTGCGGTTTACTCTCCTGCCCTCACCGATTTTGTGATGATGGTAGAAGACACTTCCTATATGTTTGTAACCGGACCCAATGTGGTAAAAACCGTTACACATGAAGATGTTAGCTCAGAAGATTTAGGGGGTGCCTCTGCCCATAGTATTAAATCGGGCGTTACCCATTTTAGTCACGCCAATGAGGTAGAGTGCTTAGACAATATTCGGAATCTGCTATCGTATATGCCGCAGAATTGCGAAGAAACCCCTGAAATATTGGCCTATGAATCGGGCGATGAAAGCCGTCCGAAATTGGCAGACATCATTCCAGATAATCCCAATCAGCCCTACGACATTCGAGAAGTAATAGATGAAGTGGCGGATGCAGGAAGTTTTCTGGAAGTGCATAAAGATTTTGCGGAGAATATAGTCGTTGGATTTGCGCGCTTAGCCGGAAGGTCTATTGGCATTGTGGCCAATCAGCCTGCTTTTTTAGCTGGAGTGTTGGATATTAAGTCATCCCAAAAAGGAGCGCGTTTTGTGCGTTTCTGCGATTGCTTTAACATCCCCCTATTGGTATTTGAAGATGTTCCAGGCTTCCTTCCAGGCACAGACCAAGAGTGGAATGCCATTATTACCAACGGCGCAAAGTTGCTGTATGCCTTTAGCGAAGCAACGGTTCCGCGCATTACGGTTATAACGCGCAAAGCCTATGGAGGCGCTTATGATGTAATGAATTCCAAACACATTGGAGCCGATATGAACTACGCATGGCCTACCTCTGAGATTGCAGTTATGGGTGCAAAAGGCGCAGCGGAGATCATATTTAAAAACGACATTAAGAACTCATCCGATCCCGAAGCTACCTTGTTGGAAAAGGAAAAGGAATATGCCGATCTCTTTGCCAATCCGTATGGTGCAGCCGCTAGAGGGTATATAGACGATGTAATTCTTCCGGAGAACACCCGTAGCAGACTGATCAAAGCCTTTAAAATGTTAGAAAATAAGGCCGTGAAATTGCCGCGTAAGAAGCATGGGAATATCCCTCTATAAGGCAGTGAATGCTTAGAAAGGCTTTGGAAAGAAGAATTCTTTATTGGATTTCAGGGTGAGCCATAAATACTGGCAATTTAGACTTGTTCCCTTCAAGGCTTTTGCTAAAGAAAAGCGAGTACCAAGCGAAGAATTCAGTTTCTTTTCAGTAAGCTAGACAAACCGCCGTAAAAGATTGTCAAAGGAGTCTGCAGACCTTCCCGACAAAGACTGAATGTTTGGGCTAATGCCCTTTAAAGTATCGGAAAGGAAGGTGAAGACTTGCATAGATCTTATAATCTATTGGGATCAAACACCGAAGCATTGCGTTCTAATAGCGTTGAATTGCGTTCAAAGGCCGAAGCATCGCGTTCCAGCCATATTGGAATGAATTCATCTCATGTGGGCCTTTGGCTCATGCTCCACAGGATTGAATGCAGGCGGTGTGCATATTGGGTTCATTCGATGTAAGATGGAATGCATATGCCTGAGGTTTGGAGAAAGCCTCTGTTGGATTGCGACTTGCCTCTGCAGAATGGAAATCACCCACCGTTGAACTGAATTCACCCTGTGTTGGCTTCCACTCACAGGCTGTGGAATAGAATTCACTCTCTGTAGAATAGAAATCACCCTCTGCAGACAGTGTGTTCTGTCGGCTAAGAAGTGGATGCATCGAGTGTTAGACTTGGATGCATCGTCCGAGGGCTTCCGTTCATAGGGAGTTTCATTGCGTTCACCCTCCGTTGAATTGCAATCACTCCTCGTTGAATTGCATTCACCCTCCGTTGGCTTCGACTCACTGGCCGTAGAATTGAATTCACCCTCTGCAGACAGTGTGTTCTATCGGCTAAGCATGGGGTGTATCGATTGTTAGGCTTGGATTCATTGTCCGCAGACTTCGGCGCACCCAGCGTTCTATTGGGTTCAACAGCCGTTGGATTGAAGTGAAGAGTATGTTCAATAAAGTGTGTCTAGGTTAGTAAATCTTTCATGAGATTATAATTCTTTTGTTTTCAGAGCCTTATACCTTCCGACAGACTCACTTAGCATGGGCAGTTTTCTTAGTAGGTATTCTTTCGGGTGAAGACGGACTTCAACTCCTGTATTTCAACTAAAAGGTGACTTACTATTTAAAGTACATCAAAAATGCCATCCCATTTTAAACTCCTTTTACCCTTCAATACAGATTCTCTTCGGAAACAGACTCACAGAACTGAAAGCAAATGAAATGCGCTTCACCATTGTTTTTTGCCTTACATCATTAGGCAATGCAAAGCATCCTCTTGGCTTT
>Ga0136655_1000178_pt1 | contig 28287 bp, 27 predicted proteins | sample CPBDNA_2_FD_94863 | JGI IMG/M metagenome (GOLD analysis project Ga0136655, IMG submission 94863) | Freshwater to marine salinity gradient microbial communities from Chesapeake Bay, USA - CPBay_Spr_15_0.8_DNA (version 2) | ecosystem: Environmental > Aquatic > Marine > Coastal | place: USA... | reverse complement strand
TGATTTCTGCGAAATCAGGAACGCTTGCGCCGCGTTGACCAGGGGTGGTCGGCTTGAGTTTACGAAGTGCCATTTTTGTCTCTGTCCTCTTCTTCTTCTAATCCAGTCCCCTTAGGAAACTGGACCTCCGAAGATGTCGATGCGGTCACCGGCGGCAACGTGCACGATCGCACGCTTTGTATCGTTGCGCTTTCCAAAACCAACTTTGGTGCGCTTGCGCTTACCTTCGCGGTTCATGGTGTTAACGCTCAATACTTTTACTCCAAATACCTTCTCGACTGCAATCTTGATTTCAGTCTTGTTAGCACGTGGATCAACTAAAAATGTGTACTTATTCTCATCTAAAAGCCCGTAAGACTTTTCAGATACAACAGGTGCTAGAAGGATTTCGCGGCCGTCTTTCATGCTGAGACCCCAATTTCACTCTCTCGTGCAACTGCTGTTGCTGACTTTTTGGATCCTGAAATAAATTCGCGAATCGCGGTTTCAGTGAAAACTATGTCATCACTTACTAGAACGTCGTAAGCATTTAGTTGATCATTCACGATTAGGTGCATGTCATCTGCGTTACGAAGTGAGCGCCAAGCTGTATCTTCGGTGCGAGCAAGAACAACTAGAACATTCTTACGATCTGAAAATTGGCGAACTGCTGAAATAGCGCCCTTAGTTGTAGGAGTTTCAACGATTGCATCAATTACGTGGATGCGATCTTCGCGTTGACGATCAGATAGAACACCCTTAAGTGCTGCAGCAATCATCTTCTTTGGTGTGCGTTGATCATATGAACGAGGAACTGGACCATGTGAAACACCACCGTGGCGTTGCAGCGGAGCACGGACAGAACCTTGACGGGCACGACCTGTTCCCTTCTGCTTGAAAGGCTTCTTACCTGTTCCACTTACTTCACCGCGGTTCTTTGTCTTTGCAGTGCCCGCGCGTGCTGCAGCAAGTTGCGCTACAACTACTTGGTGAATTAGTGGGACATTAGTCTGCACATCGAAAGTTTCTGCAGGCAGATCAATGCTTCCAGTTACCTTTCCAGCTGCGCTCTTAATATCTACTTTAAGTGACATGGGGTTATGCACCTACCGTTTCAGAAGTTGCCATCTTCGCCGCTGAACGGAGAAAGACGATTGAACCAGTTGGACCAGGAATTGCACCCTTAATTAATAGGAGTGACTTCTCTGCATCAACTGAATGAACTAAAAGATTTTGAGTTGTAACTGTGTCAACACCCATGCGACCCATCATTTTCTTGCCGCGGAATACGCGACCTGGTGTTGTTCGGTTACCGATAGAACCTGGCATACGGTGCTTACGGTCAACACCGTGTGAAGCTCCAATACCAGAGAAACCGTGGCGCTTCATAACACCAGCAGATCCCTTACCGCGTGAAGTTCCGGTTGCATCAACGATTTCGCCAGCAGCAAATACATCTGCACGAAGTTCTTGACCAACTGTGTAAGTAGAAGTATCTGATGTGCGAAGTTCAGCAACATCAGAACGTGGAGTTACGCCAGCCTTTGCAAAGTGGCCAGCTTCTGGCTTTGTAACTTTGCGAGGATCAACAGCACCGAAAGCTAGTTGCACAGCTGTGTAACCATCGCTTTCGATTGTGCGAATTTGTGTAACAACACATGGACCAGCTTCAACAACTGTTACTGGAACAATTTTATTGTTGGCATCGAATACTTGAGTCATACCAAGCTTCTTGCCGAGGATGCCTTTAACGGCAGAGCCATGGGATTGAATAGTTTTGCTATTTGCCATTTTTATAGCCCCCTTACAGCTTTATCTCAATGTCAACGCCGGCAGGGAGATCAAGACGCATCAATGAGTCAACTGTCTTAGGAGTTGGGTCGATGATGTCGATTAGGCGCTTATGGGTGCGCATCTCGAAATGTTCGCGGCTATCTTTGTATTTGTGAGGAGAGCGGATAACACAAAATGTGTTCTTCTCTGTTGGCAGTGGAACTGGGCCTGCGACAGTAGCCCCGGTGCGTTCAACAGTTTCTACGATCTTCTTCGCAGATGTGTCGATCACTTCGTGGTCGTATGCCTTAAGCCGAATGCGGATCTTTTGTCCCGCCATTTGCTTCTCCCTTTTATCTAAACTGCTTTTGAAAAACTTTTTTAATGCTTGTTTATGGTCTGGCCTCTTTCAAGGCCAGACCGCAAACCTTTAATTACTTGATGATCTTTGTTACTCGACCTGCTCCAACGGTGCGACCACCTTCGCGGATTGCGAAACGTAGGCCTTCTTCCATTGCGATTGGTTGAATAAGAACAACAGCCATTTCAGTGTTATCGCCAGGCATAACCATTTCTGTTCCTGATGGAAGAGTTACGATTCCTGTTACGTCAGTTGTACGGAAGTAGAACTGTGGACGATAGTTATTGAAGAATGGTGTGTGACGTCCGCCTTCATCCTTTGAAAGGATGTAAGCATTCGCAGAGAATTCAGTGTGAGGTGTGATTGAACCTGGCTTGCAAACAACCTGGCCACGTTCTACATCTTCACGCTTTGTTCCACGAAGAAGGAGTCCAACGTTCTCGCCTGCTTGACCTTCGTCAAGAAGCTTGCGGAACATTTCGACACCAGTAACGGTTGTCTTCTGTGAATCTGGACGGATACCAACGATTTCAACTTCTTCGTTGACCTTAACGATTCCGCGCTCGATACGACCAGTTACAACAGTTCCACGACCTGTGATTGTGAAAACGTCTTCTACTGGCATCAAGAATGGCTTATCAACTTCACGAGCTGGTTGAGGAATAAAGGTATCTACTGCCTTCATTAGCTCCATGATTGATTCAACCCACTTGGCATCTCCTTCAAGAGCCTTAAGAGCTGAGATCCGAACGATTGGTGTGTCATCGCCTGGGAATTCATACTTGCTTAGAAGTTCGCGAACTTCCATTTCAACAAGTTCAAGAATTTCTTCATCGTCAACCATGTCTGACTTGTTTAGAGCAACAACGATTGATGGAACGCCAACTTGGCGAGCAAGTAGAACGTGCTCCTTAGTTTGTGGCATTGGTCCGTCAGTTGCAGCTACTACAAGAATTGCACCGTCCATTTGAGCAGCACCGGTAATCATGTTCTTGATGTAGTCGGCGTGGCCTGGGCAGTCAACGTGTGCGTAGTGACGTGATTCTGTTTGGTACTCGATGTGCGCGATAGAAATTGTTATACCGCGTGCGCGCTCTTCTGGCGCCTTATCGATTTGATCGAATGGTGTGAATGGGTTTACATCAGGATACTTCTCATGAAGTACCTTTGAGATCGCAGCAGTAAGAGTGGTCTTACCGTGATCGATGTGACCGATTGTGCCAATGTTTACGTGCGGCTTATTCCGCTCGAACTTTGCCTTTGCCACTTTTTCCTCCTGTTGGTTCTTTTAGTTTGTTAGTTTGGTTGTTTTCGTTTGCCGATTCGCAATAACTCGAAGCGATTACTCGCCGCGAACCTTTGCGATGATTTCCTTCGCGACCGCGGCTGGAACCTCGGCATACGAATCAAATTGCATGCTGTAGCTTGCGCGACCTTGAGTTCTACTTCGTAAATCTCCGACATAGCCGAACATCTCTGATAGCGGAACGATTGCTTTTACGATACGAGCGCCTGAACGCTCATCCATGGATTGAATTTGTCCGCGACGAGAGTTGAGATCGCCGATGACATCGCCCATGAAATCTTCTGGTGTGATTACTTCAACTGACATAACTGGCTCCAGAATTACTGGTCCAGCTAGTCGAGATGCTTCTCTAAATGCTTGTAGTCCTGCAATTTTGAATGCAAGTTCTGATGAGTCAACGTCGTGGTAAGCACCGTCAAGAAGTGTTACGCGAACATCAACTAGTGGGTAACCAGCTAGTGGACCGTTCTGCATCCCTTCTTTACAGCCGACATCAACTGAAGGAATGTATTCCTTAGGGATGCGACCACCGGTTATCTTGTTTACGAATTCATATGATTGTTCGCTGCCGGTTGGAAGTGGCTCGATTGCAATTTGAACCTTTGCGAATTGACCAGAACCACCAGATTGCTTCTTGTGTGTGTAGTCATAACGATCAACTGGCTTGCGGAGAGTTTCACGGTAAGCAACTTGTGGCTTACCAACGTTTGCCTCCACTTTGAATTCGCGACGCATGCGGTCTACAAGAATTTCAAGGTGAAGCTCGCCCATACCAGAGATGATTGTTTGGCCGGTTTCTTCATCTGACTTAACGTGGAATGTTGGATCTTCTTCAGCAAGACGTTGAATCGCAATACCAAGTTTTTCTTGGTCAGCCTTTGTCTTTGGTTCGATAGCAACCGAGATAACTGGTGCTGGGAAATCCATTGATTCAAGAATTACTGGCTTATCTGGATCGCAGAGTGTGTCACCGGTTGTGGTGTTCTTTAGACCCATAACTGCGATGATCATTCCGGCACCAGCTGAATCTTTCTCTTCACGCTTATTTGCGTGCATCTGGTAAATCTTTCCGATACGTTCTTTGCCATCCTTTGTTGAGTTAAGGATTGCAGTTCCGGTATCTAGGCGACCAGAGTAAATACGGACGAATGTTAATTTTCCAAGGTGTGGGTCTGACATGATCTTGAATGCAAGTGCTGAGAAAGGTTCTGAATCTGCAGGTTGACGCTCTATTTCTACCTCTGGATCGCCCATCTTGTGGCCAACGATTGCCTTGATATCTAGTGGGCTTGGAAGGTAGCGGTTAACTGCATCGAGCATTGGTTGAACGCCCTTGTTCTTGAATGCAGAACCAGTTAGAACTGGTGTCAGCTTGTCAGCAAGAGTTGCGCGGCGGATACCAGCAATAATTTCAGCTTCTGAAAGTTCAATACCTTCTAGGTATTTCTCCATAACAGCATCATCAGCATCTGCAAGAGTTTCCATCATGTTGTGACGGGCAGTCTTTGCTTCTTCCAACATAGCTGCTGGAATTTCTTCTACTAAATAATCTTCGCCCTTTTTAGTTTCGCCAGGCCAGACCAGCGCCTTCATCGCGATTAGATCGATAACTCCACTGAAGTCACCTTCGGAACCAATTGGAAGTTGTAGAACTAGTGCAATCGCATTTAAGCGAGTGCCAATCATGTCAACGCAACGTTGGAATGAAGCACCGGTGCGGTCTAACTTATTTACGAAACAGATACGCGGAACGTTGTAACGATCTGCTTGACGCCAAACGGTTTCTGATTGTGGCTCTACGCCAGCAACACCGTCGAATACACAGACTGCGCCATCTAGAACACGGAGTGAGCGCTCTACTTCAACAGTGAAGTCAACGTGACCTGGGGTATCAATAATGTTAATTAGGTGGTCTTTCCAAACACATGTTGTCGCTGCTGATGTGATTGTGATTCCACGCTCTTGCTCTTGTTCCATCCAGTCCATAGTGGCGCCGCCATCATGAACTTCACCGATCTTATAGTTGATACCGGTGTAGAAAAGGATTCGCTCAGTAGTCGTGGTTTTACCCGCGTCGATGTGCGCCATGATTCCAATGTTGCGAACCTTGGCTAGGTCGATTGCTGTCTCTACGGCCACTTGTCGAGTCTCCTTGTTAGTTTCTTTTAATTAATTCTTTAATTGGTTTTTGGATTACCAGCGGTAGTGAGCGAAAGCCTTGTTAGCTTCTGCCATCTTGTGAGTGTCTTCGCGCTTCTTAACTGCTGCGCCTAGGCCATTTGATGCATCAAGTAATTCGTTCTGCAGACGCTCTGCCATTGACTTTTCGCGACGTTGACGTGAGTAATCGATTACCCAACGAAGTGCAAGTGTTGTTGCGCGTCCGGCTTTAACTTCCATTGGCACTTGGTAAGTAGCTCCACCAACGCGGCGAGACTTAACTTCGAGTGTTGGACGGATGTTATCCAGTGCGCGCTTCAAAGTAATTACTGGGTCAGTTCCACCAGTCTTCTCGCGGCAACCTTCAAGTGCCTGATAAACAATTGCTTCAGCAGTTGAACGCTTGCCGTGTAATAAAATTTTATTAATTAGCGCAGTAACAACAGGTGAGTTGTAAACAGGATCTGCAACAACTGGGCGCTTAGTGACGGGACCTTTACGTGGCATTACTTCTTCTCTCTCTTTGCACCATAACGGCTACGTGATTGCTTACGATCTTTAACACCTTGGGTATCTAAAGATCCGCGAATAATTTTGTAACGAACACCTGGAAGATCTTTGACTCGACCACCGCGAACTAGAACGATTGAGTGCTCTTGCAAGTTATGTCCTTCACCAGGAATATATGCAGTTACTTCCATGCCACTTGTCAGACGTACACGTGCAACCTTACGAAGCGCAGAGTTTGGCTTCTTAGGAGTTGTTGTATAAACACGAGTACAAACACCACGACGTTGCGGACTACCTTTTAGTGCAGGCGTGCTTGTCTTGGTTGTCTTTTCTGCGCGACCCTTTCGGACCAGCTGCTGAATTGTTGGCACTTCTTCTCCGTTCATTACTGCGTTTCAATTTTGATTTGTGCACTTATTTCCGTTTGTTTCTCGACCCACGCGGTCGGGTGTGTTGACCCAACTTCGCAAATTTCGACAATTACTTTTTCAAGTTATTGCACACGGTTACAAGCGCTCAATTCAGAAAAGAGCAGACGCGAATAGTAACCTCGCGCCCCGCGTGTGGTCAAAACGGGTTTTACTCCTCCGACCCCAAAAAGATCGGGAAATCCCAAATCCGACACGCCGAGGCTATTCGGCGCCCTTCGCCCTATGGTTGACCCATGAAATTGGCCGAAAAGATAGCTGCCCCAAAACCCAAGGCGCGGGGTCTGATCCATCTGGTGATGTCCCCGATTTCGTTGGTCGCTGGGCTCGTCCTTATTACTACAGCCGACCGGCTTCAGGGTCGAATTACCCTCGGAATCTTCACGCTTACAGCCGTAACTCTCTTCACCTGCAGCGCCCTTTACCACCGAGTCAGGTGGCAGGAGAAATACCGGGCACTTTGGCGTCGAATCGACCATGCAAACATCCCAATTCTGATCGCCGGGACCTATACCCCATTTTCGGTATACCTATTAAATAAGAATCAAGCAATCATCCTGCTCGCCTGCGTCTGGGGTGGGGCGATTCTCACAGCACTCATCCGAATTCTCTGGCTTGGCGCTCCACGTTGGGTCTACGTTCCACTTTATACCGCTCTTGGCTGGGCCGCGGTATTTTTCTTACCCTCCTTCTGGCAATCCGGTGGCGTCATAGTCTTTTTATTAATTTTACTTGGCGGAATTTTTTATACCGCTGGCGGAATTATTTATGCAATCAAGAAACCAAATATTTCAATAAACTGGTTTGGCTTTCATGAATTATTTCACGCACTTACTGCCGCGGCATTTGTTTCACACTTCGTAGGCGCAGTCTTGGTTGTCTATCTAAATAAATGAAGCGTTCGCTAGTTGTTGTAGCTGCCCTAATAGCCTTTATCTTGATTACATCTGGTGGCGGAATAATTTCAAGAAATAGCAGCAAAGCCTTAGCTCTTGCTTCCTGTTATCACGCCCAAGTTTCTACCGATAACGCAATTCTTGAAATTCTTAAGAATGATGGTGTTGGAGTCTCTGGAAACTTAATTCAACAACACTTTACAAAAGATAGTACTTTTGGCACATTTAAAGGCAGATTTTTAAATAACCAAATAACAGCTACGTATAGTTTTTATTCTGAAGGCCAACTCTCTGATCGCGAAGTTGTTTTCAATAAGAGCGGTAAAACCCTTGATTCGGAAGGGTTTAAGTATGTTGAAGCAGCAGATTGCAAGGCAATCAAGTATCCGCAGGGACTTGGCTTAATTCCCGTAAGCACTCAATTACCGCTGTACTTATTGCCAAAACTTCGCATAACTTCACCAGATCCAATTGAATTTAGCTTTGCTGACCGCACTCCAATCACAATCACTTCGTTGATGTTTAAGACAAGTAAAGGTGAATGGGCCGGGCTAGTTAATTACTATCTCTGGGATATCCAAGATTGGCAAGAAATATATAACCCTAATGAAGCCCCTGATTATGGCTATGAAAAATGGAGCAATGATAAATCAGTATTAACTGTTAGTGGCCCACAAGATTGCATTTATGAAGATAAGGGTGATTGTTCAGCAGTAACTGAGATTTCAGATTTAATGTATTTAACCGAGAGTTATTCAGAATCCAATTAAAAAAGCCCCGGTTCAATAAACACCGGGGCTCTTAATTTTATTTGTTTAGCGAGTTTCGAACTCATCCAAACGAACTGCTTCACCTGAACCTTGTGATTCAAATGGTGTGAAGTCATATTCATCGTAAGCAGCATAGACCGCGGCCTTTGCTTCTTCGGTAGGTTCGACTCGAACGTTGCGGTAACGAGCAAGACCTGTACCAGCTGGGATCAACTTACCGATGATTACGTTCTCCTTAAGTCCGAGCAATGGATCGCTCTTCTCGGATAACGCAGCATCTGTAAGAACCTTTGTGGTCTCTTGGAATGAAGCGGCTGACAACCATGATTCAGTTGCAAGTGATGCCTTGGTAATACCCATAAGTTCTGGGCGACCAGATGCAGCCTTGCCACCAGTTGATACAACGCGACGGTTCTCAGTTTCGAAACGACCACGTTCTACTAATTCACCTGGAAGCAGATCAGCATCGCCTGGTTCAAGCACTGTGATGCGCTTCAACATTTGGCGAACAATAATTTCGATGTGCTTATCGTGAATTGATACACCTTGTGAACGGTAAACCTCTTGGATTTCATTCACTAAGTGAACCTGGGTTTGACGAGGTCCAAGGATACGAAGAACTTGCTTTGGATCGATCGCACCAACAACCATTTGTTGTCCAACGCTAACGCGCATGCCATCTTCAACCTTTAGCTTCTGACGACGTGTAATTGGGTAAGCAATCGCTTCACTGCCATCTTCTGGCGTAACGATGATCTTCTTGCCCTTTGCATCTTCTAGGAAGCTGACAACACCAGCAGTTTCTGCGATTGGTGCAACACCCTTAGGGGTGCGAGCTTCGAAGAGTTCAACAATACGAGGTAGACCGTGTGTGATGTCATCTCCTGCAATACCTCCGGTGTGGAAAGTACGCATTGTTAGCTGGGTTCCTGGCTCACCAATTGATTGGGCAGCAATAATTCCAACAGCTTCACCGACATCTACTAACTTGCCAGATGCCATTGAGCGGCCGTAACACATTGCACATTGTCCGACCTTGCTATCGCAAGTAAGAACTGAGCGGATTTTAACTTCTGCGATTCCAGCTTCAACCAAGGTGTTGATGTTCTTATCACCAAGATCTGTTCCTGCGGTAAGAATTACCTTGCCATTTTGAACTGCATCTTCGGCCAAGTTACGGCCGAACATTGAAGTTTCAACATGGTCATCACGAACAAGTGCGCCAGTTGAATCAACTGCAGCAATCTTTAGAGTCAGACCGCGATCAGTTCCGCAATCTTCTTCACGAATGATTACATCTTGGGCAACGTCGCAGAGACGACGTGTTAGGTAACCAGAGTCAGCGGTACGAAGCGCAGTATCTGCAAGACCCTTACGCGCACCGTGAGTTGCAATGAAGTATTCAAGAACTGAAAGACCTTCACGGAAGTTTGATTTGATAGGACGCGGAATAATTTCGCCCTTCGGATTCGCTACCAGACCACGCATACCTGCGATCTGACGAACTTGCATCATGTTTCCACGTGCACCGGAGTAGACCATCATCCAAACTGGGTTGGTCTTTGGGAAGTTATCTTCCATCGCCTTTGCAACATCTGTTGTTGCATTAGTCCAAATTTCAATGAGTTCCTGACGACGCTCATCATCGGTAATCAGACCCTTTTCATATTGGCTCTGGACCTTTTCAGCCTTAATTTCATAACCATCTAAGATTTCTTGCTTCTTGGCAGGTGTAACAACATCTTCAATCGCGATGGTGATACCAGCGCGTGTTGCCCAGTAGAAACCAAGTGACTTCAGAGCATCAAGTGTCTGCGCAACTGTTACCTTGGCAAAACCTTCAGCAAGATCATCAACGATTTGGCCAAGAAGTTTCTTAGTTACATCGTAATCAACGAACTTATAACCCTCCGGCAGAATTTCATTGAATAGTGCGCGACCGAGTGTGGTCTCGCGAACTTCGCTGACACCGCTGTGGGTAATACGAATCTTGATCTTTGCCTGCATTGTTACTGTATTTCGGTCATATGCCATCAACGCTTCAGCGATTGAACCGAATGCGCGTCCTTCACCAAGTTCGTTCTCACGAAGTGATGTCAGGAAGTAAAGACCAAGGACCATGTCCTGAGTAGGAGATGTAATTGGTCGACCTGATGCAGGTGACAAAATATTGTTACTTGAAAGCATAAGAACACGAGCTTCTGCTTGTGCTTCTGCTGAGAGTGGTAAGTGAACCGCCATCTGGTCACCGTCGAAGTCTGCGTTAAATGCAGTACAGACAAGTGGGTGAATCTGAATCGCTTTACCTTCGACCAATTGTGGTTCGAAAGCTTGGATACCCAGACGGTGCAGTGTTGGTGCACGGTTTAGAAGAACTGGATGCTCTGCGATTACTTCTTCCAAAACATCCCACACAACAGGGCGAGCACGCTCGACCATACGCTTTGCGGATTTGATGTTCTGTGCGTGATTGAGATCAACCAAGCGTTTCATTACGAATGGCTTGAAAAGTTCTAGCGCCATCTGCTTTGGCAGACCGCATTGGTGCAACTTAAGTTGTGGACCAACAACGATTACTGAACGACCAGAATAATCAACGCGCTTTCCAAGCAAGTTCTGACGGAAACGTCCTTGCTTACCCTTAAGCATGTCTGACAATGATTTAAGTGGACGGTTTCCTGGGCCAGTAACTGGACGACCACGACGACCGTTATCGAATAGCGCATCTACTGCTTCTTGCAACATACGCTTTTCGTTGTTAACAATAATTTCTGGGGCACCAAGATCTGCAAGGCGCTTCAAACGATTGTTACGGTTGATAACGCGTCGGTATAGATCATTTAGATCTGAAGTCGCAAAGCGACCACCATCTAGTTGAACCATTGGACGTAGATCAGGTGGAATAACTGGAACGCAATCTAGAACCATTGATGCTGGGTGGTTGCGAGTATTTAGGAATGAAGAGACAACTTTCAAACGCTTAATTGCGCGAGTCTTCTTCTGACCCTTACCGGTTTGTGCAAGCTCAGTCAGCATTGTGTATTCAGACTGTAAATCAAAAGTTTCTAAGCGGCGCTTGATTGCAGCTGCGCCCATTGAACCCTTGAAATAAACACCGAAACGATCTGTAAGTTCGCGATACAAGGATTCGTCACCCTCGAGATCTTGAACCTTTAGATTCTTGAAACGGGCCCAGACTGCATCTAAGCGGTCTAATTCGCGCTGTGACTTATCGCGAACTGCTTTCAATTCACGTTCAGCTGCTTCGCGGACTTTGCGCTTTACATCTGCTTTTTCGCCAGCAGCTTCTAGCTCAGCAGTATCTGCTTCCAGCTTCTTCTGACGTGCATCTAGATCGCCATCACGACGAGTTTCAATCTTCTTCTTATCTGCAGCAAGGCGCTTCTCGAGTGCAGGTAGATCTTCTTCGCGAGCTTCAGTATCAACTTCTGTGATCATGTAGGCAGCAAAGTAAATAACTTTCTCAAGATCCTTTGGTGCAAGATCAAGTAGGTAACCAAGGCGTGATGGAACGCCCTTGAAATACCAGATGTGAGTAACAGGTGCAGCTAGTTCGATGTGACCCATACGTTCACGACGAACCTTTGCGCGAGTAACTTCAACACCGCAACGTTCGCAGATAATTCCCTTGAATCGAACGCGCTTGTACTTACCGCAATAACATTCCCAGTCACGAGTTGGTCCGAAGATCTTCTCGTCGAAGAGTCCGTCCTTCTCTGGCTTGAGTGTTCGGTAGTTGATGGTTTCTGGTTTCTTTACTTCACCAAAAGACCACTCACGAATATTGTCAGTCGAAGCTAAGCCAATTCGTAGTTCATCAAAAAAGTTAACATCTAACATTTTTTATCCCTCTCCTTAAACTTCTTCGACGCTTGAAGGTTCAACTCGTGACAAGTTGATTCCAAGTTCTTCGGCGGCACGGAATACTTCTTCATCGGTATCGCGCATTTCAATCGCAACACCTTCAGAAGATAGAACTTCCACATTTAGACATAGTGACTGCATTTCCTTAACAAGCACCTTGAATGATTCTGGGATACCTGGTTCTGGAATGTTCTCGCCCTTAACAATGGCTTCGTAAAGTTTTACGCGACCAAGAACGTCATCGGACTTAATAGTAAGCAACTCTTGGAGTGTGTAAGCGGCGCCATAAGCTTCAAGTGCCCAAACTTCCATCTCACCGAAGCGCTGACCACCGAATTGTGCTTTTCCACCAAGTGGTTGTTGCGTAATCATTGAGTAAGGTCCAGTTGAACGTGCGTGAATCTTGTCGTCCACCAAGTGGTGAAGCTTCAAGATATACATGTAACCAACTGTGATCTCTTCTTTGTATGGCTCTCCGGTGCGACCGTCGAATAGACGAGCCTTTCCGTTTCCACCAACAAGACGCATTCCATCCTTGTTAGGAAGTGTTGAAGAGAGAAGACCAATAAGTTCTTCTTCCTTTGCGCCATCAAATACTGGAGTTGCAACCTTTGAGTTTGCAGCAGCATCTGCGAAACCATGTTCGCGAAGATCCTTCTGCCATGGCTCGTTGCCCTCTAACTTCCAACCAGATTTAGCAACCCAACCTAAGTGAGTTTCTAAAATCTGACCGACGTTCATACGACCTGGAACACCAAGTGGGTTCAAGACAACGTCAACAGGAGTTCCATCTTCAAGGAATGGCATATCTTCCACTGGAAGAATCTTTGAGATAACACCCTTGTTACCGTGGCGACCAGCAAGCTTGTCACCGTCTTGAATCTTTCGCTTCTGCGCAACAAATACGCGAACGATTTGGTTTACGCCGGCAGGTAATTCATATCCATCTTCTACAGATTGAATGCGAACATCAATAACTTTTCCTGATTCACCGTGTGGAACCTTTAGTGAGGTATCGCGAACTTCACGAGCCTTCTCACCGAAGATTGCACGGAGCAGACGCTCTTCTGGTGTGAGTTCGGTTTCGCCCTTAGGAGTTACCTTTCCGACAAGAATGTCGCCCGGAACAACTTCAGCACCGATGCGAATAATTCCGCGATCATCGAGATCTGCAAGAACTTCTTCGCTCACGTTAGGGATATCACGAGTGATCTCCTCAGGTCCGAGCTTGGTGTCGCGAGCATCAACTTCATACTCTTCAATGTGAATTGAAGTTAATACGTCATCTTGAACGAGACGTTGCGAAAGAATAATTGCATCTTCGTAGTTGTGACCTTCCCATGACATAAATGCCACGAGCAAGTTCTTACCAAGTGCCATTTCGCCCTTTTCGGTCGATGGTCCGTCAGCAATAACTTGACCAGTTTCAATACGGTTGCCTTGCGCAACAATCACTTTCTGATTGCGGCTAGTGCCTTGGTTAGAACGTGTGAACTTCTCTAAGAAGTAATGCTCAGTAGTTCCATCATCATTCATGACAGTTACTTCATCCGCACTTACTTCAGTAACAACACCTGAGTTGCGAGCAAGTAGAACATCGCCAGCATCAACAGCTGCACGGAATTCCATACCGGTTCCGACAAATGGTGCTTCTGCACGAATTAGTGGAACTGCTTGACGCATCATGTTTGAACCCATCAATGCGCGGTTCGCATCGTCGTGCTCAAGGAATGGAATCATCGCGGTTGCAACAGAAACCATCTGACGTGGTGAAACGTCCATGTAATCAACTTCATCCGCGTGAATAAATTCAACTTCGCCACCACGACGACGAACAAGGACGCGTGGCTCTGCAAAATGTGAATCTGAAGTTAGCGGTGCGTTTGCTTGCGCAATTACATGCTCATCTTCTTCATCTGCAGTTAAGTAATCAATTTGATCTGTGACCTTACCCTTTAGAACTTTGCGGTAAGGAGTTTCGATAAATCCGAATGGGGTTACGCGAGCATACGTTGCAAGTGATCCGATAAGTCCGATGTTAGGACCTTCAGGAGTTTCAATTGGACACATACGTCCGTAGTGAGATGGGTGAACGTCACGAACTTCGAAGCCTGCGCGTTCACGAGAAAGACCGCCGGGTCCAAGTGCTGAAAGACGACGCTTGTGTGTCATTCCAGAGAGTGGATTTGTCTGATCCATAAATTGTGAGAGTTGAGATGTTCCGAAGAACTCCTTTATTGATGCAACAACTGGACGGATGTTGATCAGAGTCTGTGGCGTAATTGCTTCAACATCTTGTGTTGTCATACGTTCGCGAACAACACGCTCCATGCGTGAAAGACCAGTACGGACTTGGTTCTGAATCAATTCACCAACTGTGCGAAGACGACGGTTACCGAAGTGATCGATATCGTCAGTTTCAACACGTACTTGCTTGCCATATTCCATAAGCGCATCGCCGTTATGGAGAGAAACTAAGTAGCGAATTGTTGCAACGATATCTTCAATGTTAAGTAGGCCCTTTGAAAGTTCAAGGTCTAAACCAAGCTTCTTATTAACCTTAAAGCGACCGACCTTTGCCAGGTCATAACGCTTTGGATTGAAGTACAAGTTCTCGATTAGTCCTTGTGCAGCTTCCTTTGTTGGTGGCTCACCTGGACGTAACTTGCGATAGATATCAAGCAGAGCTTCGTCTTGCGTGTTCACGTTATCTTTTTCAAGAGTTGCGCGAATAGATTCGAATTCACCGAATTGTTCAAGGATTTGCTCCTCTGACCAACCAAGTGCCTTCAAGAAAATTGTTACAGATTGCTTACGCTTGCGATCGATACGAACACCGACCAAATCCTTCTTATCAACTTCGAATTCCAACCAAGCACCACGGCTTGGAATAATCTTCGCAGTCAAAATATCTTTATCTGAACTCTTCTCAATTGTGCGTTCAAAATAAACACCAGGTGAACGAACAATCTGTGAAACAACAACGCGCTCGGTTCCGTTAATTACAAAAGTTCCGCGTGGTGTCATCAGTGGGAAGTCGCCCATGAAAACTGTCTGTGACTTAATTTCACCAGTGATGTTGTTGGTAAATTCTGCAGTTACGAATAACGGTGCAGAGTAAGTGATGTCGCGCTCTTTACATTCGGCGACTGAATACTTAGGTGGTTCGAAGCGGTGATCTCTAAAAGAGAGACTCATCGTTCCTTGGAAATCTTCGATTGGAGAAATCTCTTCAAAGATTTCCTCTAATCCTGATGTCTTTGGTACTTCACCACGACCGGCCTTTTCAGCGACAACAAGACGAGAACGCCACGAGTCGTTGCCAAGTAACCAATCAACACTGTCTAGCTGTAGTGATAGAAGGTTTGGAACTTCAAGTGGTTCACGAATTTTTGCGAATGAAACGCGAGCAGGTGCAAATGACTTTGACTTCGATGCGGCCAAAATTCCTCCAGATGTAAACGCACGGCTACCGCCAGGTCTCAGCCGCTATATGCCTGACCTCTGGGTTTTTTAAAATTGCGAAGGGCGAGAGTATCGAATTAAGCGGGTATCTGTCCAACCGGCCTTATACACCTAGATACGAAAAAAGGGACCCCATTGGGGTCCCTTTTTCTAACGCTTGTGCGTAAGTTCGAGCTGTGATTACTTAACTGAGACCTTTGCGCCTGCAGCTTCAAGAGCTGCCTTCGCCTTATCAACAGCTTCCTTTGTTCCCTTTTCGATCAAAGTAGCTGGTGTTCCATCTACCAAATCCTTGGCTTCCTTTAGGCCCAGGCTTGAGTTGATATTACGAACTTCCTTGATAACTGCAATCTTCTGTGAGCCAGCATCTTCAAGAATAAGTGTGAACTCATCTTGATCACTTGCTGCTGCTGCGCCGCCGGCTGCTCCGCCTGCTGCTGCAACTGCAACTGGTGCTGCTGCTGTTACATCGAACTCTGTCTCGAATGCTTTTACGAAATCTGAAAGTTCAACAAGAGTCATTTCCTTGAATTGAGCTAATAGATCATCTGAAGTTAGCTTTGCCATTTTTATATTCCTTTTCTTAGATTCTTAGAGATTAGTTTTTATGCTTCTGGAGTTTCAAGAGGTGCTTCAGCAACTACTTCGGCAGGAGCTTCTGTTGGTGCTTCTGAAACTGCAGTTTCAAGAGGTGCGCTGGCTTCTGAATCCACTGGAGCTGGAACCACTGCCACCTTTGATTCTGCGCCGCCTTGGACATCTGCTGCTTCCTTCTTTGCGCGAAGTGCATCGATGGTACGAATTGCCTTAGCAAGTGAACCCTTCATTGCACCAGCAAGCTTGGCCAATAGAACCTCACGAGATTCAAGGTCAGCTAGCTTCATAATTTCTGCAACAGTTACAGATTTGCCTTCAAAGATTCCGCCCTTGATAACAAGGAATGGATTTTCTTTTGAGAAGTTCTTTAGGCTCTTTGCGGCATCAATTGGATCACCCTTAATAAATGCGACAGCAGATGGACCAGCAAGTAGAGACGGATCGATATCTACTCCTGCATCTTTTGCTGCGATCTTGGTGAGAGTGTTCTTCACTACTGAATACTTAGTATCGCTACCAAGTGCACGGCGAAGTTCCTTCATTGATGTAACAGAGAGACCACGATATTCAGTAAGCACAGTTGCATTTGCTGAACGGAAATCTTCCGTCAGTTCTGCAACAGCTGCTGCTTTATCTGGGCGAGCCATTTGGCTTCCTTTCGCTCTAAAATCAAAAAACCCCGTCGCATAAATGCGCACGAGGTTACGTGGGCACCTATGCTGGCTGTTTTTCAACAATTAACCTCTTAGTTTTTTTACTAAAAGGACCTGCAGTCTTTGGTACGGGTCTTGCTTTTACTGTTACTAACTTGTAACAACTTGCCTAGGGTAAGCGGTTGGGCCTACCCCAGTCAAAACTAGATTTCAGGCTGCTTTTTGGAGATTAAGCCTGAACGTTATCTCCGCCATCGCGTGAGATCGTTGGGTCAACCTGAATTCCAGGTCCCATCGTTGTCGAAATTGTGGCCTTACGAACGAAACGTCCCTTTGAAGAGTTTGGCTTTGCACGCATAACTTCTTCAAGAGCTGCTGCGTAGTTATCAGCCAGTTGCTCTGCAGTGAAAGATGTCTTTCCGATTATGTAGTGAAGGTTTGAATTCTTATCAACGCGGAATTCAATCTTTCCACCCTTGATGTCATTAACGGCTTTAGCAACGTTAGTTGTAACTGTTCCGGTCTTTGGGTTTGGCATTAAACCGCGAGGTCCAAGAACCTTTCCAAGACGACCGACCTTACCCATAAGTTCTGGTGTTGAAACAACTGCGTCGTAATCAAGACGACCCTTTGAAACTTCCTCGATTAATTCATCTGCACCGACAATGTCTGCCCCAGCTGCGCGTGCTTCATCAGCGCGCTCGCCACCTGCGAATACAAGAACTCGGGCAGTCTTACCGGTTCCGTGTGGCAGGTTTACTGTTGAACGAATTGCTTGATCTGCCTTCTTTGGATCTACGCCAAGAAGAAGTGCAACTTCAACTGTTGCATCGTATTTAGTTGTGCTGGTCTCTTTAGCCAACTTAACTGCTTGTCCAGGTGTGTAAAGAATCTTTTGATCGACCTTTGCAGCTGCCTCGTTATATTTCTTACTGCGCTTCATTTCTTCTCCTTAAGTTTCGACTAACGATTTGTTAGGCGGAGTTGTGGTTAGCGAACCAGCGAGGTTCTCCCACGTTTTTCTTTTTTAATTAACCGACGGTTATGCCCATTGAACGAGCAGTACCGGCGATAATCAAACTTGCGGCATCAAGATCATTTGCATTCAAGTCAGGCATCTTGATCTTTGCAATCTCTTCAACCTGTGCCTTGGTGATGTTTGCGACCTTGGTCTTATGTGGAATTGGTGAACCCTTTTCAACGCCAGCAGCTTTCAAGATAAGACGTGATGCTGGTGGAGTCTTTGTGATGAATGTGAATGAGCGATCTTCGAATACGGTGATTTCAACCGGAATGATCTGGCCCTTTTGAGACTCGGTTGCAGCGTTGTATGCCTTAACAAAGTCCATGATGTTCACACCATGTTGACCAAGAGCTGGACCTACCGGTGGTGCAGGTGTTGCTGCGCCAGCCTGGATCTGCAACTTAATGAGTGCTGTGACCTTCTTCTTTGGAGCCATTTTTCTCTTCCTTTTCTCTTCTTTTTAAATCTTTTGGACTTGGTTAAATGAAAGTTCAACTGGAGTTTCGCGACCAAAGATTGAAACCAAAACCTTTAGTTTTCCTTGCTCTGGCATGATCTCGGCGATAGTTGCTGGAAGGGTTGCGAATGGACCATCCATAACAGTTACAGATTCATTGATTTCGAAATCCATCATGCGAATATCGATCTTGTCTGATTTTTTAACTGGACGCGGCGCCAAGATGTTTTCAACTTCGGTCAAGGTAAGTGGAGATGGATGATGCGCATTTCCAACGAATCCAGTTACGCCAGGAGTGTTACGCACGCATGACCAAGATTCATCAGTGAGATCCATGCGTACTAATACATAACCTGGGAACACATTGCGCTTTACCTGCTTGCGTTGACCATTCTTAATTTCCATTACTTCTTCTTCAGGAACTTCAATCTGGAAAATGTAATCTTCCATATTAAGTGAAGTAATACGGTTAGCCAGGTTGCCCTTAACTTTCTTCTCGTATCCTGCATAAGAGTGAACTACATACCAGTCACCGAGTGCGGTGCGAAGTGCACGACGGAATTCAGCATTCTCGTCATTCTCTTCTTCTTCTTCTGATTCAACTTGATCTGGAACCACTGCCATGTCATTTTCAACAACAGCTTGGACATCAACAACTTCGGCCTCTGCTGACACTGCGAGCGCAGCCTCAAAGTCGTCAACAGTATTAATTGAAGGTGTATCTAAATTATCTAACTCTTCAAGTGACATTAGATTCCCTCCCTATCCAAATACCCAGAAAACGACTCTGGTTAAAATCAGGTCAAATACCGAAACAACGGCGATAACAAAAGATACGAATACCAATACCACTGCGGTGTAAGTTGTGAGTTGATTTTTAGTTGGCCAAACAACTTTGCGAAGCTCAGAAACTATTTGGCGATAGAAAAGGCCAATGCGACCGAAGAACCCGAGGGATTCCTGGTCTGTGTTGTGTGATGGATCTTTCTCATCAACCACGTTCACTACCTCTTTCCTATTTATCACCAGTTCTAAATAAAACTTCTTCAACTAAGCACTTCAACTACTTGCAGGGCAGGAGGGACTTGAACCCCCAACCGCCGGTTTTGGAGACCGGAACTCTGGCCAGTTGAGCTACTGCCCTTCGAGCGTCACTTAAGTCAAGGAGACATGCGTCAGCATGACCTAATGCAAGCGCCAGAACGGGGAGTGTAGAGCGTCGAGGGGCGGTTAGTAAAACTGAGGAATGGCATACTCCTCACTATGAGCGCAAAACCTAGAATTTCTCGCCGGATAGCAGCTATCGCTGAATCGGCCACGTTGGCAGTGGATGGAAAGGCCAAAGCACTTAAAGCGGCTGGCCGCCCAGTAATCGGCTTCGGTGCTGGTGAACCAGATTTCCCAACTCCGGATTACATTGTTAAGGCAGCAGCTGAAGCAACAGCGAAACCTGCAAATCATCGTTACACACCAACACCTGGTCTTCCAGAACTGCGTGATGCAATTGTCGCGAAAACACTTCGCGATTCAAATTATGTAATCACTGCAGACCAAGTTCTTGTCACAAATGGTGGCAAGCAATCCGTGTATCAATCTTTCGCTTCAATTATTGATCCAGGCGATGAAGTTATTTTGCCCTCCCCTTACTGGACCACTTATCCAGAATGCATCAAGCTTGCTGGTGGAATCTCAGTAGAAGTTTTTGCTAATGAATCGCAGAACTATTTAGTAACAGTTGACCAACTTGAAGCAGCACGAACCCCGAAGACCAAAGCCCTCTTGTTCTGCTCGCCATCAAATCCAACTGGTTCGGTTTATTCTGCCGAACAGGTGAAAGCCATCGGAGAGTGGGCGCTCGAACATGACATCTGGATAATTTCAGATGAAATTTACGAACACTTACTTTACGATGGTGCCACTGCCCCGAGTCTTCCGGTTGTAGTTCCAGGACTAGCAGATCAAACTCTAATCATTAATGGTGTTGCAAAGACTTATGCAATGACTGGTTGGCGAGTTGGTTGGATGATTGGTCCCAAAGATGTAATTAAGGCCGCAACAAATCTCCAATCACATTTAACTTCAAACGTTTCAAATGTTTCCCAACGTGCTGCAATCGCTGCTCTTACGGGTGATTTAACTGCAGTGCATGAAATGGGCGTTGCATTTGATCGTCGGCGTAAATTAATCGTTGATCTCTTAAATAAAATTCCGGGAGTTACCTGTCCTACGCCTACCGGTGCTTTCTATGTTTATCCTTCAGTTAAGGGTGTTTTAGGTAAAGAGATCCGTGGGAAGCGGCCACAAACTTCTGCTGAACTTGCAACACTAATTCTGGATGAAGTTGAAGTTGCTGCAGTTCCTGGTGAAGCATTTGGACCTTCTGGTTATCTACGCTTCTCATATGCACTTAGTGATGAAGATATCGTTGAAGGAATTGGTCGCGTAGCAAAACTTCTTGGCGAAGCTAAATAACTTAAAGGTTTAAGCCCACTAATTGCACCTCTGTTTGCAGAGTGATTCCAAACTTTGCGCGCACTTTCTCTTGAGCACTTTTTGCTAATTCAATTAAATCTTTAGCTGTTGCATTACCGGCATTTGAAAGTGCAAGAACATGCTTTGGTGAAATCTGCGCACCAGCTAGTTGATCGCCTTTACTTACACCTGCATGTTCCATCAACCAAGCTGCTGAAGTCTTTACTCGGCCATCTGACATTGGCCATCTAGGAGCATCGCTCGGTAATTCATCGGCAATCTTCTTATCTAGAATTGGATTCATAAAGAATGAACCGGCAGATTTAATTCCCTGACCAAGCAACATTCCTTTAGCGCTTCGCAATTTTAAGACTGCCTCTCGAACCTTTGGGATTGCGACTCGGGCCCCAATTTCTACCCCAAGTTCCTTTGCCAGCTCGGCATAACCAATTGGCAGAGATGCTTCGCCGATTCGTAATTGAAAAGTCACATCCAAAATTACATATCGATTGGCTTCGCTTTTAAAGATAGAACTTCGATACCCGAATTCACACTCACTAGCGGTAAATGTCTTTACCTCTTGATTTTTGCGATCAAAGGTGCGAACCCGCGCAATTACTTCGGAAACTTCGTGACCATATGCGCCAATGTTTTGAATTGGAGAGCCCCCAACAGTTCCTGGAATTCCACTTAGTGATTCGAGATTTGCTAGGCCTTTTTCAATTGTGAAAGCAACGAATTCATCCCAATCGGTGCCAGCGCTAACCGTCAGAGTTCCACCACTGCAGGCATCAATTTCAAAGGAATTCCCACTGGTCTCTACTTTAATTACAGTGCCAACAAATCCATTGTCGCTCACTAAAATATTTGAACCGCCACCAAGAATTAGTAATGGTTCTTTTGATTCATCACAGGCTTTAACCGCTGAAATTAACTCTTCTTCGCTCTTCGCCAGAATAATTCTCGTAGCTGGCCCCCCAACGCCAAGCGTTGTGAAGTTCGCTAACTCATTCGCAGCCATAAGCCAAGGTTACCTGCGTGGCGACAATATTTCGGTCTTGCCCCTAAACCTTTGAAGGATTCGGTCGTAGTTCTTCTTTGACTGTTCTTCTCGGTAAGTTGGATCTGTATCGTGATAACCGTGATGACGCTCCTGCTTTAACGGAAGTTCTAACTGCCAGAGTCGACCTTGGGCCTGACGAAGCTTTAGACCAAATTCCATATCTGCATTGCGATAATAAATTGCACGAATATTAAATGCACCGGCTTCAAGTGCATGTTCTCGATTCAAGCCTAAGAAATAACTAAATAGGACATCGACTTCACCATCCCCCTTATCGTCAACACTGCGCCAATCATCTTCGATATTGACCAGGCCACCTCGCCAACCAACTGCACTAAATTCCTTTGTCGATAGTTTTGAAATTGTAGGAGTAATCGCATCACCGAGAAATATTGTTGAAGGGTCCATGACAATTACATATGGCGAATTCGCCAATTTTATTAGGGCATTCATTCCCTCGCCCCAACCTACGCCTTCAGTAATTTGAACAACATAAGTGCGCTCATCTATCAGTGAGGCAACCTCACAAAGATCTGGAGTTCCCGAAATTAAAAGATATATAGCAATGTCATCAGCTGAATTCGCCTTTGCGGCATTAATTGAGATCATTGCATCTTCGATAAATCCATCGGCATAAATAAGAATTGTTGCCGAGAAATCCTTTGCGCTCAACTTGCGCAGATCGCCGATTCGCTTATAGACCTTGAATGGGGCACTCATCAGATTTTTATCGCACCTTTTGCCATACCCAAGACTTTAACTTCATTACACATAGCCAAGAGCTCAATTTTTGCAATTCCATTGTTGACTTCAGTTACTTTGCCAGAAATCACAAGTACGACATCAGTATCTGCAGGGACAACTACTGGCTTAATAAATTTGGCAGAGAATTCAAGAACACTTTGGCTTCCAGAAATATCTGATAGATATTTTCCTGCGAGTGCCATCGTCAACATCCCATGCGCAATAACATCGGGCAACCCAACAGATTTTGCAAAAGCTTCATCTTGGTGGATTGGGTTTTGATCGCCACTGGCGTTTGCATATTGAACTAATAACTTACGATTGATTAGAAAAGACTTTGGGGCAAATTCAGCGCCAACTTCAATTTTATTCATACTCGCACGACCAGGGTTGACCAGGTAGACACCACTAACTCGGTTGCTGAATTTAAATCTGAACGAACCGTGATGATTTCATTTCCAGCAACGCTGCGAGCGCTCTCGATGGTCGATGAACAATGGAGAACATCGCCGGCAACTATTGCTCTTTTGATTTCAAATTTTTGATCCCCGTGGACTACTCGCGTCCAATCAAGGCCGCTATCTTGAAGCAAACTTTGGGATTGTTCTAGCGTTATGGAAATCGAAAATGTTGGCGGAGCAATTTCAAAATTTGTTTCGCCAACAACTTCGGCAAATTTTTGGACTGCCTCTTTAGTGACAGTTACAGAATCGGCACTAGTAAAAGTGCGCCCGACTAAGTCGGGATTCAGCATCGGATTAGCGAGTCTCGCGGTGTGTTGTTGAAAGCTTGCAACGTGGACAGAACTTCTTAAGTTCTAGTCGATCTGGATCGTTGCGGCGATTCTTCTTTGTGATGTAGTTACGTTCTTTGCACTCTACGCAGGCCATTGTGATCTTTGGGCGCACATCCGCACTCTTGCTTGCCATAGTCGTACTCCTTCATTTTTCTTGCGGTTAAAGACTTATATTAAGAGCGCTAGGTTACTTCAACCTACGCAAATTACGAAAATACGAGCCGTTCGCGAGTAGCGGAAGCCGGATTTGAACCGGCGACACAACGATTATGAGCCGTTTGCTCTACCAAGCTGAGCTATCCCGCCAAGGATCTATATTGAAAAGTTATTTCAACACAAACCTAATTGTAATCGAGCCCCCCAACGGAATCGAACCGTTGACCTCTTCCTTACCATGGAAACGCTCTACCGACTGAGCTAGGGGGGCATTGCTAACAGGGGGCGAGCCTACAACCACTCTGGAAATGGGAGAAATTTCGCCCTACTTAGCAGTTAAAAATAATTACGAAAGCGCGCCTTGACCCAGACAAACGGCTTTGATAATCGTAGGCCAAATCTCTCACCTTGCTCCTTTGGTGAAACTTTCAATATCTGATTAAAGGATGGCTCTCCGGGTGTTACTACATCAAGTAAGGCCGGTGAGGTTTCATCTAACGAATCAGCAATAATCGAAATATTCGAGACCAGTGAAATCCCACGGATGATTTGATTCTGATCAACTTTATTTGATGCATCGATTAAGGAATAGGCAAGGGCTGCCCCTGCAATCCGTAAATCTTGAGTAGCTGAAAGAGATTCGACTACTCCTTCCGCAGTTCTAATTTGGTCTACTTTTAAACTTATTGCATAACTTGCAGCGGAAAGCATCTGTGCAATCTCGCGTTTTGACTCTTCGGCAATTCCTTCTTTAACAGCAGAATCAAAGAGAGTGCGCGCAATTGTTCTTACTTGAACAACAGTATGTTCTACGGCTACTCCTCTTACATAAAGTTCTTCAGCTTCAACAACTACGCCAGAAGAGAACCACTTTGCATAACCACGAGCTTCTTGTAATTGTGAACGAACTTCGGGAATCTCTTCAACTAACAAACGCGCCTTAGCGAGCCAATTACCCGCTTGCTCTTGAGTAAACCCAGCTGCAACACCTTCGGACATCTCCCCCAATAACTTTGCACACTTATTTGCTAGCGAACTTATCTTGTCAACTGTTCGACCGGCCGGAGTTTTGGCATGAGAGAAATATGAAAATGCAATTGCAACAGCTGCGCCAATCAAAGTTGAGGATAATCTAGAGAGCGCTGTGCTCTCGCTAAGGCCTGGACCAATAACAATGAGTGCAGTTACCGGAACGTTTACTGATGCAACTTCACCAAGGTGCAGGGCGCGAGCAACGACTGAGCAGAGGAGCACTGTCAGGGCGACTGAAATTACTCCGAGATCAAATATCGTGACACAGGCAAGTGCAACACCGGCACCAATTGCAGTTCCGACTATCTGACCAAAACCTTCACGAACCGATTTGTAAAGTGAGATTCGGATGCTTAGCGCACAAATAATTGCAGCAACTACACCACCATTTTTAATTAGTAAATCGCCGAGCTGCCAGGCGACTCCTGATGCAATAGCCGAAACGACAATTAGGCGAACCCAGCTTCTGCGGTCGGCAAAGAGCTTTTTAACTCGTTTTACCAATTTGCGCATTTGCCAATTCTATCTGTGGCACACCCATGAAAGTTTGCGTAATATGCAGACATGTCGAATCAAATGGGTAGCAACAAGAATTATCCCGCACAGATAAATGATGCCGAGCTCGCAACTAAATTAGATCCACTCTCTTTTGAAGTTCTGCGAAGAGGTGCAACTGAGCGTCCTTTTACTGGTGAATACACCGACAGCGACAAAGTTGGAAGTTATCGCTGCAAGGCTTGCAACCACGAATTATTTAGAAGTGAGACGAAGTTTCACTCCGGATGTGGTTGGCCCTCATTTTATGCACCGACAAGCGATGATGCAGTAGAACTCATTGAAGACCGATCACTTGGGATGCGGGTTCGAACTGAGGTTCGATGTGCTAATTGTGGATCGCACTTGGGACATGTCTTTGAAGGCGAAGGTTATGAAGTTCCGACAGATCAAAGATGGTGCATTAACTCAGTTTCACTAATTCTCGAAGAGAAGTAGTTCTACTTAGGAATTCGAAGTCCTTGCATTCCACCATCTACAACTAATGAAGTTCCGGTTGTAGAACCCTGAAGTGGGCTAGCTAAATAGCAAATTGCGCTAGCAACTTCTTCGGAAGAAACTAAACGGCCAAGTGGTTGACGAGCTTCAAGTGCCTTGCGCTCTGCAACCGGATCAGCTGCTTGTGCAAGTAAACGTTGAACCCATGGCGTATCTGCAGTTCCAGGATTTACACAATTAACTCGAACGCCATCAACAATGTGATCGTTTGCCATTGCAAGTGTCAGTGAGAGAACTGCGCCTTTTGATGCACTATAAACCGCGCGCTTTGGAATACCGGCAGTTGCGGCAACTGAACAAGTATTAACAATTGAAGCTGCTCTGCTTTTACGCAGTAATGGAAGTGCTGCCTTTGAAGCACGAACAATTCCAAGAACGTTAACGTTCAAAACCTTTAGCCATTCCTCAGAAGAGTTACTTTCGACCGTTCCAATTGCACTAATTGCAGCATTATTAATAAGTATGTCTAGCTTCGTGATTCCTTCAAAAGCTTTTGCGACTGACGCATCGTCGCCAAGATCGCACTGAACCCAAGTTGCAATGCCAGACATTCCACCTTCGGCTAGATCCAGGCCATAAACCGTGGCGCCGCGCTCTTTTAAAATTTTTGCAGTAGCAAGTCCGATTCCCGAACCGGCTCCGGTTACAACTGCGGTTAATCCTGCGAACTCTGTACTCATGCGTTTATCCATTCTTTGCCGGTAGGAAATGTGAAATCAGAAATAGTTTGGGCATACATCTCGCCACCGGTGCCTGGCTTTAGTGGTGGCATGTAATGCGCATTTTGAATGTCTGTTGGGACAACAAAGTGTTCATGTAGATGGTCAACAAATTCAACAACACGATCAGCGTGGTGTCCAGTAACTGCAACTGCATCAAACATGGCTAGGTGCTGCACAAGTTCGCACAGGCCAACGCCGCCAGCATGTGGGCAGACCGGAATTCCAAATTTTGCAGCCATCAAGATATTAGCCAAGTTTTCATTGACTCCGGCGACTCGGGTCGCATCAATCTGCATAAATGAGAAGGACTTTGCCTGCAGCATCTGCTTAAAAATAATTCGATTCATACCGTGCTCGCCAGTTGCTACTCGCACCGGTGCAATTGCTTTTGCAATAGTTGCATGTCCTAAAACGTCATCTGGGTTTGTTGGCTCTTCGACCCAATGCAGATTTACATCGCCAATTCCCTTAATCCATTCAATTGCTTGGTTTACATCCCAAACCTGATTAGCATCGATTGAAATTTTTATATCTGGACCAACAGCTTCGCGTGCTAGACGAAGACGACGCTTGTCATCATCAAGATTTCCGCCACACTTCAATTTAATTAACTTATAACCATCTGCTACTGCTTGCTTTGCAAGGCGAACCATTTTCTCATCGGTATAGCCAAGCCATCCCGGAGTTGTTGTGTAAGCAGGTAGACCTTCCTTTATTAATTGGGCTTCGTTGGCAGCGCGATTTGGTTGGGCTTTGCGCAAAATTTCAAGCGCTTCTTCTGGTGTAAGCGCGTCAGTGATGTAGCGGAAATCAATAAGTTCAACAATTTCTTCTGGTGACAAATCTGATAAGAATTTCCAGAGTGGTTTCTTTGCATGCTTTGTTACTAAATCCCAGGCAGCATTTACGACAGCACCAACGGCCATCTGAGTTACGCCTTTTTCTGGTCCAAGCCAGCGGATTTGTGAATCTCGAACCAAGCTGCGAGCAAAATCGCCCATGCTTGTTGCAAGATCTGCAATATCTCTGCCCACTGCATATGGCGCCAATAATTCAATTGCATCGCACTGTAAATCATTTCCGCGACCACAAGTAAATACAAAGCCATGGCCTTCAAGGTTTGGATCATCGGTTTCAAGAATTACAAGTGCTGCTGAATAATCTGGTTCCTTATTCATTGCATCAGAACCATCTAGACCACGTGAGGTTGGAAATCTGACATCGATAGTTTTAAAGCCAGTAATCTTTGGCATGTCATCCCTTTGCGGTTTTAGATATGAACGCTTCGCTTCTTAGCAAAAATCCTATACGATAATTTTCATGGCGCGACATAACCAGAAAATTGGCATGAAGCGCGTAGACCTTGAATTAACCAGGCTAAGCCTCGGAACCGCTCCGCTCGCTGGATTATTTAAATCAGTGGATGTTTCAGAGAGCGATCAATTAATCCGTACTGCACTAGAAAATGGGATGAATTACTTTGATACCGCTCCATTATATGGACACGGTCTTGCTGAAGAGCGCCTCGGTCGAATTCTGAGTAACGTTACGAAACCATTTGTCCTACAAACTAAAGTCGGTCGAGTTTTAAATTGGGTTGAGAAAGCCGATCCAGTCCCCTGGTTTCCGGATGCAGATCCACATGTCCAGCCAGTCTTTGATTATTCCGCTGATGGCATCAAGCGTTCGCTCGATGAAAGTTTGAAACGCTTAGGTGTTGACCATACTGATATTGCTCTGATGCACGATGCTGAAAACCATATTTCAGAAGCAATAAATATTGCATATCCAGTTCTGGCAGATTTGAAACGTCAGGAAATTATCAAAGCTGTGGGAATCGGAATTAATTCTTGCGATGTGGCAATTGAGATTATGAAGAGCGTTGATCTCGATATCGTTCTACTTGCTGGGAGATATACCCTGCTTGACCAGAGCGCCCAGAATAAATTGTTGCCTTATGCCTTAGAACGAAGAGTTGATATCAC
>Ga0136655_1000177_pt1 | contig 28304 bp, 27 predicted proteins | sample CPBDNA_2_FD_94863 | JGI IMG/M metagenome (GOLD analysis project Ga0136655, IMG submission 94863) | Freshwater to marine salinity gradient microbial communities from Chesapeake Bay, USA - CPBay_Spr_15_0.8_DNA (version 2) | ecosystem: Environmental > Aquatic > Marine > Coastal | place: USA... | reverse complement strand
GCCTTCTCCGCGGCAGCCTTCTCCGCGGCAGCCTTCTCCGCGGCAGCCTTCTCCGCGGCAGCCTTCTCCGCGGCAGCCTTCTCGTCGGCGATACGTTTAGCTTGTTCGTTAGTATTACGAGGTCTTCCACGACCTGACATTAAAAAATTCACCATTATGTATTAAATATACATAATGGATAGAAATTTCTAAATATGAATAAACATTTTGTAGATTTGTAATTCTTATTACTTTTTATTAGTCTCAGTATCTAATGTACCAATAGCACAAATATATGGGTCGTTTAATTCAAACCGAATACCTACTATTTTTGTTGTAATTACACTGTTTTCTTCAATAGTTCCAAATAGTTTGTTTGTAAAATGATGGTCTCGTGCGATGAATATGGTAACTGGCATATTCCCTTCATTATCAATAACCTCTCCGTGTATTCCGGCTTTTGTAAGGGTTTTAACCTTACAGTCCATAACCATATCTTCTACAGGATGACATACCATACATTCAAATACAGTTTGAAACTCAACCTTTTCGTTATTGACAATACCAGCTGAGTATGTATTTACACGAACCGAATTAGGTTTAATATATCCATCTTGAGTGCATTTACCTTCAATACTGTATGATATACTTCGTTCTAAATTCTGTTTTATATTTTGACCTACTTGGTCCATTGTTAAAAACACTTTTCTGGTGAGCAATTCATTAGAGTATACTCCTTGCGTATTTGATTGTTTATCCATAGCTACTAATATATAAATAGATTATCTTTTATGTAGGTTTGGTTCAATATGGAAATTTCAATTTTCTATATTGAAAGATTACGAACGAGAAACACCTATAAATGTATCTACATTCTTGTTACGTAAAACCGTGTCAAAAAACCATCGTTTTCCACTACTTTCTTCATCAAGTTTTCTGAATACAAGTTCAAAAATAACACATGTTCCTTGTTTTAAAACATTATCATAATCCATCTTTAATACGATAGGTAATTCGTTCATTTTTTTGATAACGTCATTTTTTCCTGCAGTATTACAATTAAACCCAGTTATATTTCGTTGTTTATCTGTTAATGTACGTGTTTTGAAAATGATATTTCGTTTACTATCCTTTGCGATAAACCCAAATATATGTTTATTTACATTTGATGGTGCGACTATAAATTTTTTGAGTACATGTTTATAATTGTTGATTTCTTCACTTTCTACCTTGTTCCATATGGGAGTATTATTGGTATTCAATGTATATATCTGAAAAGGTTGTTTATTATTTAATGAATCAATAAGAACAATAATGTTATCGTCAGTAATAAAGTTGTTATAATATTTTTTGATAATTTTGTCGTCATTAGATAAGTCAACTCCTTTTTTAAATATATGATTAATAACGGTAACTTTATCTTGTATTGGTAATAAATCTAAAAAGTGATGTATAATATATTTATCAAGTTGCTCTTTACTGAACTTATTCTCAATAAGTAGTGAATGAACCTTACTATAATGCTTATACCAGTCATTATCTCCCGATTTAATATTTTCGGTAGTTTTGGTTTTAGTAATATTTCGAGTAAGTGTTTGAATAATAGTAGCGTAGTCAGTTCGTGTAGTTTCAATAAGTTGTGTTTGTGTTGGAGAAGCCATTTTGACAGGTAATTCTAACTCAAGATTAGTAGGTTTAAATGCGATAGGTATAGACCGTTCAATCAAAGAAGCATATTCGTCTGTAATTTCCATAGGTTGAAATACATAATATTTATCTTTGTTAATTAAATATCCATTTCTGCCATATTTATCTACAATAATTTCATTCTTGTTATTAACGAATCGTGTAAGTGCGAAATCAATTTGTTCTTTTGGATATTTTTTAATTATATTAATGGAGTCAGTCAAATCCTTTCTCGTATAAAAGAATTGTTCTTTAAATAAGTTTCTAATTCGCTTAACAATAGCTGAAAATCCGATACGTGCGAACTCTTCGCTATATGTATGATTAACTATATCTTGATTATTAACCTCCGTATTAGCATAGCATTGATAATTACAATTATCCATATAGTCACATACGGGAGTAAATGGTTTATCGCCAATTGTAAACTGAATTTTGTTCTTAGAATTACTGGATAATTGAATCTGTATATCTTTATTTTGAACCATTTGTGTTAATTTATCAATGGTAAAATTAGTTTGTTCGATATTTAATTGACAATCAACGGAAATCTCTTTCATAACCCGTGTTACATTGCCTATTAATTCTGCTTTTTTTTCAGCGAAACGATACACATATAAGTCGGCGGGTTCTTCTTGTTGTTCTGATATAGGGTTTGTAATATGTAGATAAATTTCAACATTACGTTCTTCAAATGGTAAATTACAATGACTAAGGTTACGTACTCCACGTCCAATAATTTGTTCGGTACGATTGTTATTGTACCATGGCTCCATAATATGTACTTGGCGAACATTTTTAAAATCAAGACCTTCTGCTGCTGCTTTTGTAATAAGAATAACTTTTACATTTTCACCATTTTTATTATCAGTATTTGTAATATGTTTAATATCACTTAGATTGTCTGGCGAGAATAGTTTATCTCCAGTAATCATAACATATTTCGCTTGTTTAAATTTCCCTTTAACTTGCGATTTAGGTTTCATGGATATAGAATCAATCGGTTCTGTTGGTGATTCTGAAAATAAAGGTTTGGTGTACGTAGCACTGCCATATCTGGTAAATCCTAACTCTTCCAACGCAAGAGCAACTGGTACAACTCCACCATCGATATATTGAGAATATACAATGATAACACCTTTTGATTTCATAATAGTATTACATATTGACGAAATTTTACCACTGTACTTAGGAAGAACATCGGGGCTAAAAATACGCCCATAATTGTCAATGGTTTCGGGTTTATATTGGAAGTTGTAACGTATTTGGTCGGTAGTTTTATAAGTCATTATATTCATAAGACCATTTTTACCTACTATTCGTTTCACAACATCTTCTGAATTCATAGTAGTGGGTTCTCCATTGATTATTTTATCAAACTCTTTATTGGGGTAAACAATATCCAATGACTGAAGAGGTCTTTCTAAGTAAGTATATCCAAACGATTCCATGTTATCAAATGTCGGTATTTGTTGTACTGAATCGTCTCCTTCGCGTGCCTTTATTGTAGACATATTCCTCATGTTCTCAATAATATAATTATATCCTTTTAATTGGTACTCACCTATAGGGTTTGTATATACGGGGGTATGTTTTAATGGGGCAGTAATCTCTCGATTATTCATTTGTTTGGTCGGGTAATTTTCTACATCCAGACTATGAGTATTATCAAATGTCTCAGGATAAATGCGATATGGAAATGAATACGGGTTTTCACCACGGACAAATGAAACATAACCAGTTAATTTACGCATTAATAATTCCTTACCACTCTCAGATACGTTACCATTATCATCTGTAGTTGATTCAATAAAACTACCGTTTTTATCAAAAATATCACTTTCAGAAATAGTACTACGATTGTCATTTACATTCATAATATTAGTAAGCCATATGACTTCTTTGTAGCTGTTATACATAGGAGTAGCAGATAACAGAAGAAGACGAAGATTATTAGCATACTTACATATATTCAATAATAATGAGGATGTTTTTTTCTTATCTTTATTGTCATCTCCTTGACGAATATTATGGACTTCATCAATGATAATAAGACGATTATCAAAGTATTTTTGTATTCTTTTTAATTTATAGTCCTTTCTTTGTGCGGTTGTATAATTAACATTATCAGGAGGCACTGTTTTATTTTGTATGTAATGTGATAATTCAGTATATCCTACAAAAGAATAGTATTTGTTAATTAAAGAATTAATGAGTGATGTAATTTTCTCTTTAGAAATGCCCTTTAAATTGGTGGGATTAATTTCAGATAATAATGAATTTCCTACACATGTGTTTAAATTCCATTGTTCTCCATCTAATTTTAATTTTCGTTCATCAAACAATTGAAGACGGAAGTTATTTTGAACGTTAGGTGAGGCAACGATTAGTATTTTTTGTTTTACACCCACTTGTTTCATAAAATGTCTCATCTCTTCAGAAATACCTATCGCACTGCATGTTTTGCCTGTTCCTAAGCCATGATACAACAAAAGAGAATTGTATGGTGTTTGTAGTGAAAGGAAATTCTTAACAAACATTTGATGTGGTAACAATTCAAAATCTGCTTTACATAGTATTTCTGCTTGTTTTTTGATGTCTTTAATTTCACCATCGAACCGAGTATCATTAAATTCTTTACGCAATGCGATTTTTGTACTAAAATTAGGGTCATTTAATTGCGGATAAAGGAAATCGTATGTGTCATCATCATTATTATTATCATATTCAAGTTTTTCTTTCTTAGATAAATATTGATTATATTCTTTAGAATCCATATCACTTGGTTCTATTCCAAATTGATTTTGTATATCCTGTATATCTGGTGTCAGTTCTATATCTTCAACATCTGGTTCAGGTGATGGTTCAACATCTGGTTCGGGTGATGGTTCAACATCTGGTTCGGGTGATGGTTCAACTTTGGGTTCGGGTGATGGTTCAACTTTGGGTTCGGGTGATGGTTCAACCTCTGGTTCGGGTGATGGTTCAACTTCCGGGTCTTGATTCGGTCTATTCTCTAAGCATATAATCAATCGTATTAATTCGTCGGTCATTCGAGCACCTAATATTTGGTTTTTATGAATACCTCGTTCTTCTCCAATAAGGTCAGATACCATATTTCTCAAATCTTTGGTGCTAAGTTTACGTGATTTAACTTGTTCTGTCAAAAAAATCATTCTCTGTTGCTGTTGTGTAGTTTGTGGTTCATATTTTTTAGAACAACCAGTGTTATTATTTGTGTCTTCTGTATTATTTATAATACGTGGCAAACATTTATTTTGAGATATATTCCAACGTTCTCCCTTAGGACATCTTTTACGTGTGTTATTTTTTGGTACAGATTTATTTTTAACAGTGTTATTCATAATTTGATGATACTCTCTATATATTAAAATATATAGAGATAAAAAGGTGTGTATTTTAACAATAGCATGATATACTATAATTTGACAGCGTATTGTTTATTTTAGTAAGCATATACTGTTTTTCTAAATTATAGATACGAATAGATGACATGCAGTTTTCGTATGTTTTCCATTCCATTTTACTAACTTCTGTTTTTTCGTAATTATCCATATTAATATTCGTTTTACTATCAATGTACGTGATAAAATATCTATGTTTGTAAGATTTATAATTTGAACCAGTAAAAATCTCTTCATATGGGAAAAGATTATCAATTAGCTTTATGGACCTTGTATTAATCCCGGTTTCTTCATTAAATTCTCTTAAAGCACAATCTAAATCGGATTCATTATAATTACGTCGCCCTTTAGGGAATCCCCATTCAGGTTCATTCCAGACTGTATATTGATTACTTTCCTCAATCATTTCAGTTAACGAAAGTTTATTCGTTTTGTATTGAACCCCTTGTTTTAAATGATTAAATTTATTTCTGGATGAAATTTCTTCTGCTTTGTATTGATTGATTACATTCACATTACCCCATATATCATGCCATAATTGGTCGAACGTCAATGTATTTAATTTAATTTTTTCAGCATTCGTCATTTGTTTCAACATATTCATAATATAGTCCTTATTTGTTAATGTATATTTCCCGCGCATAAAATCAATGAATCCTAATGTGTCTTTACGGCATATCATTAAATATTCTATTTTATTGTCATAAATACGAAACGCAATAGACCCTAAACTGGTTATCGGTAATTTACATTGGTTATAGCTATGTCCGTGTTTTCCACAATTATTACAATAGTTATCCGCCATATATCTATTGTTTTACATAAAGTAATCTTTACACCCTTTTTACAAAATAGTTGTATTTGTAAAAAATAAATATTACTAACGTGTATACAAAATGATATTTCATTCCGAAGTATGGGGACCTCATTATTGGTTTTTTTTACATACAATATCCGAGTCTTATCCCAAAACCCCGAATGATGTAACAAAGAAGAAATACTACGATTTTATTCAGAACATGCCTCTATTTATACCCATTGAGGAAATGGGAAACAAGTTTAGTGAAATGTTAGATAAGTATCCTGTATCCCCATATTTAGATAATCGTGATTCGTTTGTGAGATGGGTCCATTTTATTCACAATAAATTCAATGTATTATTAGGAAAAGAGGAAATATCATTACCGAGGGCTCTTGAAAAGTATCGTAATGAATACTTACCTAAACCAGTGTATATAAGCAGTAAATTAAATTTGAATAAACATTATATACATTTAGCACTAATATTGATATGTGCGTTTTTGATTTATGTATACTATGAATAATTCGATTGAAAATGTGTATAGATAATATAAGAATAAGAATAACATGAGATTTGAATTAGTAATATTATTAATAGCCGGTTTTTGTATGGCAAACATTTACACTGATGGTAAGTATATGAGTTTATTATTATCGTGGAAAAAATATTATCAGATGGCGGGAATCGCATTTGGGGCGTTGATGTTTTATATCTTAATAAAGAAAAATCCGTTACGTGCTCGTGAGATAGTATCTACTTCTGGCGATTATATTAAATATTTACCCATTGATAAGAATGCGTCGAATATCATTTCCCCTATATTGGATTTCACTTCAAAACAAGGGTTTGTTTCGGGAAATGACAATCATCCAATGATGGCTCTATCGAATCCGTCCCAAATATCGGAAGATAGGATTATGAATTCGGGTAAAAAATCAACAAAGCGTTCTGTTAGTGAAACGAAAAAGAAGTTCGTAGCATCACGACAAAACTGGAAATGTGGAGACTGTCAAAATCAATTAACCGCTTGGTTTGAAGTAGATCATGTGGTTAGATTAGAATATGGTGGAAGTAATCATGTAGATAATTTAGTTGCTTTATGTCGTGAATGTCACGGGAAAAAAACAACAATGGAAAACTTGTAATATGAATCTTACTGATATTTATTGTATGTATAATGTATAATAAATATGGACTTATCGGACGGAACCAACATAATGCCAATATTGAAATATATACTCACTTTTGGATTTCTGATTTATTTTGTAGTAACATTAATGCAATCATCTGAAGACCATCTATCATTAACAACTGGATATAGTAATTATTTATTTCCATTAGTAGTAGGTTTGATATTTTTAATACCAACTGTGTTTTTAGGAAAAGAATCATTAAATAATAGCTATTATATGGGTGTGATTATAGGAACTATTGTATCCTTATTTGGGACTGTGTTTTATTTTTATTCAAATATTAATGATTCAGCTTTCTCATTTGCGAACTATATAATATCCGGTATACTATCATTTGGTATCTTAATTGGATTAGCAATCGTGTTTTATTTTTATAGTAATCATTTAAAAACACAAGAGGGATGGGGTGGATTTTTCGTCCATCTATTTTTCTATGTTCCTTGTCTTATTTTGGATTTTTATAATTACATACGTCGAGAACTGCAACTAACAACCAATGTGGTATATTATTTATTCATAACTGAAATAGTTTTGATATTTCTCTATAATTATATTCCCACGATTATATCAAAAATTAGTTTGAAACAAGGCGTCCCTTTATTAGAAGGTTCTGCGTTTCTGGATATAGAAAAACCACTTATTTCCAGTTATGATTTAAAATTAACAGCAGAAAAAGATGATGTAAACTCCCCCGTGGTATACCGAAGAAATTATAGCTTATCAATGTGGGTAATGATAAACGCACATTCTGAAAATAAATTTTCTTATGCGAATGAAACCCCTATCTTTAATTATGGTAATGGAGTACCTAAGATAACCTATGTGAAAAAGGAACCTCATAATAATAAAGATACATTAAAGGTGTATTTTTCAAACAATGAAAACAGTGATGAAAATAGTTACATTGTCGAAGTAGATACTCAAAAATGGAATCAGTTTATATTCAATTATACCGCAAATTCAGTAGACTTATTTTTAAATGGTTCGTTAGAAAAGACATTTAGATTCGCACATGATAATTCACCAGTATATACTGCGAATGATATTGTAGTAATTGGTGCGAATGATGGTATAGATGGAGCAATTAGTAATATTCGTTATTATGTAGGCAACTTAACACGTTCACAAGTCGCAAATTCATATAATTTATTAATGAAAAAAAACCCTCCTGTAAATAATTTATAATTGTACTGTATATAATGGATACAATTACCATAATCTTGATAGTAACTATTTTAGTATTATTATACGTGTTATACGCTTATTATACAGACAGTTCTTCTGAATTAGTACCAACTGCCAGTTTATTAACCCCGGTAAAAGCTATTTCAAATATAAGTGGTCCCAAAAATACTCGTTACGCACATTCAGTATGGATATATGTAAATACGTGGGATAACAATACAGAAAAAACCGTTTTCTCTCGTGCCAATAATTTGAGGTTATATTTAGATAAAACTTCTCCTGTATTAAAACTTGACGTTAAAATGAATGATACCAATGGTACTGACGAAACAATGATTATCACTAACAATTTTCCTCTTCAGAAATGGGTAAATATTACAATTAGTATGGATAACCAATTTGCGGATGCTTATATTGATGGTAAATTAGTCCGTTCTCAGCGTTTTTTTAAGAAAACTGACAATAATGGTGGTGCTATGCCTATTGTACCACCTGGTAAAGAAATTCCTGTATATTTAGGCAATCAAGGTGGAAACTTTGATGCGTATGCTACTCAGTTTAGAAGATGGACGACCCCAGTCGACCCAGAAACTGCGTGGGATGTATACATGAAAGGTAACGGTTCAAGTAAAATGGCATCGGCATTGAACGATATAGGTATTGATTTATCTATCTTACAGAACAACGAAGAAATTAGAAAGTTCTCTTTGATGTAAGTAAAATGTTTTATATATCTATTATATAATATATAAACCGTAATGAATTTTCAACAAAACGCTAATCCAAATACAGGACCATTAAATACATTTAATCAAAGTATCCAAAGTGGTATTCAGGCTGTAGGAGAAGGATACGACCAGGCTAAGGGAACCTTAACAAGTAAATTCGACGAATTCTCAACAGAAGCCGCGGTTGGGGTTGGTGCTACTACCGGATTCTTATATTCAAATACGATCATCGCAAAATTCGCATTTATTATTTTGGTATTGATTGTGTTTTTATTTTTAATGAATCTGGGTATAAGTCTGATAAGTTATTTTACAAGACCGAGTCATTCACCTTATATAATTGATGGTATGATTGATGGTACAAATGATATGATTGTGTCTCAAGACCCTAAGAATACTGAAAGTAAGCCAATCTACAAGTCTAATAATGAATCGGAAGGCTTAGAGTTTACCTGGTCTTCTTGGATATATATTGATGATTTAAATAAAAATGACAGTAAATATCAACATATATTCAGTAAGGGAGATGGTGGATTTGACCCTGTTACAAATATTGCGAGTGTAAATAACGCACCCGGTATGTATATTTCACCAATGACAAATAAGCTTCATATTATTATGGATTCTGTAAAAGCTCATGATAGTTCTACCAGTAACCCTAATATTATTGACATAGACAATGTGCCATTAAAAAAATGGGTTCATATTGCTATCCGTGCGATGAATACAAAAATAGATGTATATGTGAATGGAATAATCGCAAGTCGCCTTGAAATGCTGGATACACCAAAACAAAATTATGGTGATATTTATATCTCACAAAATGGTGGGTTTATGGGGAAATTATCAGCATTAAGATATTATAATCGTGCATTAAACATTTTTGAGATTAATCATATTGTATCAAGTGGTCCAAATTTATCAGTGGTGAATAACATGGGAGCACAAAAAGGATTTAAATATTTGTCTAATTACTGGTATTCATCAAAATATTAAGAATATTCAACTAACAATCTCGTAGTATAGTATAAGTGATACTATACTATGGCAGAAACAACCGACTCTTTATGTAGTACTATTCAACAAAGAAGAAAACAGTTTTTATTTGCGGTCCCTCCACCAAGAAGTACAATTTTAGGTGAAGATAATAATCCTTATTTGAGCGGACAACATACATCATTTGATTTAAATATGAGAAGAAAAGCAGAAATATTGAAATATGCTGGTAATAAACAATCTACAAAACAAAACTCTTTTACAAAAAAGGAGTTGTATAAAAATGCGATGATGGGTTCTACACGCGCAAGTAGCCGCGTATTAGATTGCCCTGACGCTGGTATAATATATACTCGTAGTAGTGCGGCTGGTGTTCCGGGTCCATCGATTAATTTATATATGGATAAAGACGTTCCGTTATATAATTATGAAACTGGTACAGAACCAAAAGGTATATCACAGCAAGATATAACAGATAAATGGACGTTTACTACACCAGATGAGAACACATATTTTAATGATGATGAAGAGAACCAAGTAACATCATTGAATATAACTGAAATTATTGATTTGCCTGCATATACTTATCGGATGAGTATTCCGATGGGTTTAAATATAACAGGTAGAAAGCTAATTGATGGAGATATATCCTATAATAATCTAACTATATCATTGGATGAGCTAAGCCCATTTGAGTTTGTGGTAAAATATAATAATGAATACGTACAGAATGTCAATAGTAGTATTGATTATACATATGATGATAGTAATATAAGTTCAATGACGTTTGATATTTCTAATAATGTAAATGATTTCAATGCGACCTTATATGCGGGCGTATTAAATATAACAAATATAAATTTATACACTGAATCAGGATATACATATGATTTTCATATAACACCGAAATTAAAATTTGTTATTGGAAATGCTGATATAACCAGTAATTTTAACGTACAATACGATATAAGTTATGGTGTATTTATGAATATATCTGAAACTAATACGAGTGATGCGTCTGGATGTACGATAACAACCGAACCCAGTACACAATCATATGTTCCATTTACATTATTGAATATGTAATGTCTAATACAAAAATATTGTTAGACATTAGATAAATTACCAAGTGCTACGGTCAGGGTTACTCTTAATACTTTTTAATGGATGTGGCTGAGCTCTTTGTTTTGGTTGCGTATTAGGGGTTAATGTAGGATTCAAGCACATTTTTGCGTTAGGAAATACTTGTCCGGACATACATTTTGAAGCGTCATTTATTTCAACACACCCACGTTTTCCATTATGTTCGCCAACTAAACACCAGCTTGATTTTAACGATGAGCCGTTAGTCTGAATAGGGCTTTCTGCTTTATCAGATTCCGGTTCTGATATAACCATATCCAGATCTTTTTTAGTTTGTAGGTTTACAGCACCTTTACTTGCGTCTTTTAGTAGATTTCCTACCGATTGAACGGTGCCCTCAGCAATATCAACACCTGCACGAGCAACATCAGATGTAACATCAGCAGTTGTATTTATTAAAGTACCAGCAGTATATCCAAAAATAGCTAATATTTGATAAATAAGGGGTTTGAAGATGTTAATGACTACTTGAACGGTATTACCAACTATTATAAATAGATTTATCCCTAAAAGAGATAATATTAATAAGGTAGCTAAAATAAATATCATGTAGTTTTTACTATTACCCTCAGATGAAATAAATTTAGTAGAATCAGATAGTGAATCCATTTTATAATATAATATACAAAAATATTTTATTTAGTAGGTTCGTTTGCTTTCTTCTTATATAATGTTTTTTTAATGTAAATGGGATTATTTAATATGCTTGAAACGTTTTTCTTTGTGAGTTTGGCTATAACCTTTGTGCTAATATTGTATTTGGTATATCACTTCCGACAAAAGTTCACTGCTTTAGAAACTAAATGCGATACGATGTTTGAAATTATTAATAATATAGTGACAGAAATGAATAACCGTAATACTTTAGTACACCATGGTGGTATGCCTGAAAATATAATATATACCCCAGCAATAGAAGAACCGACACAACATTATTATGATGCTTCTGAATTACCCAAATTAGTGGTGTCTGAAAGTGAGGATGAAAGTGAGGATGAAAGTGAGGATGAAAGTGAGGATGAAAGTGAGGATGAAAGTGAAGATGAAAGTGAGGGTGTTATTTTACCAGAAGAATTAAATCATACTACACCAATAAAGGTAATAAATGTTGGTATAGGAGAGATTGACGAAAATATTAATCCCGAAGAAGAACTAAGTGTAGCAACCGACGAACATGACCCTGATATTCATAACGGGTTAGACCCTGATACTACAGATAATTTGATTGTAGATAAATTAGACGACACTTTAGAGAATAGAGATGAAATCCAAGATGTGCCTATGGATGTTTATAAAAAGATGAATATAACAGCACTAAAATCAGTAGTAAATGAAAAAGGTTATACAAATGATGTTAGTAAGATGAAGAAAAATGAGTTATTGAAACTTATTGAAACATTAGCATAAATAGAAAAATGATATTATAATTTCTAACGGTTTAGTATATTATAATGTTTTCACGTTCAACAAGTATGTACCAAAGCGTAGATTGTGCATATCCTATTATTAAAGAAACTATACCCGAATCATCAAGAGGATATCATACAAATAACAAATATTCTGAATTTCCGCCATTAATGAGCGATGGACGGTCAGTTACTGCTACATGGCAATCAGAGTCATCTATAAATGCTGATTTAGTAGAAAATTCCGGCATTAAATCAAATTGGGAATATCGCAAGTATTTAACCGAGAATGCAAAAAAAATCATGGAGTACAATTTCCGCGAATCATCCAATGATACTGGATATTACAAACGACCTGTTGATATTCCAAGTATTCAATCAAACGAAGTTAAGGGATTCCATAACCAACCTTATTTATATTCATCTGGTACAGACCAGACAAAACCATTTGGATACGCATCCAGTGATTTAAAAGAGTTATATTTAACAAGAGAACAATTAGCTGCACGAAAGATGTCACCCATTGTAGTTCAACCAACAACTAAACAAAACTAATTTCTACATGGTCTTACACGTTCAGATGGAGTGAATACAGCCCGTACCATTAAGAATATTATTATACCAAAGAATGTTACGAAGAATGCTACCATTTTTACGCAATTAATATATTGTGGTATACATAGTAATACAAAAATCAATTTTTAGAATATGTTTATGGATTCAAATAATATAAATCTCACGATGTATATTATTGTAAGAGGACTATGAAATTAATAAGTTTTGACGTAGGAATAAAGAATATGGCTTATTGTATTTTAGAACACACTGGAAATGAAGTATTGATAGACAAATGGGGTGTTTTGAATTTTACAGATAATGATAACGTTACATATAATTGCGATTGTAAGAACAAACCAAAAAATAAAAAGACACCTCCAACAGATTGTAGTAAAAAGGCGAAATATCATAAGAATAATAAATATTATTGTGAAAAACATGCGAAAGAATGTTCTCAATATATGATTCCTACAAAGGAAATGAATACGCCATTCTTAAAAAAATTAAAATTAAACGACCTTATTCAACAAGGTAATAAAAATCTTGTATTTTTAAACATAGAGAACATTGATAAATTAAAGAAAGCTGAAATATTGGATATAATAGTGGAATATTATCAAAAGAATTGTTTTGAGCCGGTTACAAGTAAGAAGGTTAAAACTGCTTCAGAAACTGATTTAATTAGCATTGGTAAACGAATGAAAAACCAATTAAATGAAATTGATGACATCAAAAACATACAATATGCGGTAATTGAAAACCAAATATCCCCTATAGCAACCAGAATGAAGACAGTCCAAGGAATGTTAGCACAATATTTTATAATGTTAAATGACAAAATGGATATAGAATTTGTATCATCATCACATAAACTAAAACAATTTTCCGAAATAAAAATAGATGATAGAGAACATTGTATAAATTTGGTCGAAAATACACCGAATACGGGTCAAATCAATGCCAATTATAAAAAACATAAAAAAGACGGGGTGTATTATTGTTCTCTTATGATAGATGCAAATGATAATTTACATAAATGGAAAGATTCTTTAAATACAAAGAAAAAAGACGACTTGGCTGATTCATTCCTACAAGGTATTTGGTATTTAAAACACAAAAAATTAATATTGTATGCGGATGATTTAAAAATAAAAATTGTATAAATATCATAATAGTATGGAAGTTGTAGATTTAGGTGCTCTCAGTGAAATTGACGATTTACCAAGTATGGAACCTTCAAGAACCGGGTCAAATTTCGGTTCTGGGATTGAACTATTAATGAATGAAAAAAAAGTATCATCAAACAATGATTTAAATTTAGGAGAACTTGACAATTTAGAAAATGAATTAAATGAGATTTCTGGACGCAATACGCCTCAAGCAGAAATGAATAGTACTACAAAATCATTATCTGGAATGGCATCTAATTTATTTGGATTTGGTAGTAATCCGGAGCCTTCACCTCCATCATATGGAGAACAATCTGACTCTAATTTAGGTCAAGCTACTCGTGATAGTATTGGTACAGCTAAAACTTGGGATGGATTTTCAAAGATGTCAGAAATGCCACTAAATGACGACATTAAAGTACATACTACTATGAGTGAACGCGAACAGCGTAGAAAAAAACGTGCTATGCTTAAAAAGTTAGATGACTGGTATGAAAAGGGGTCAATTAAACATAATTCTCATTTTACATTAGATTCTGACTTTGATGAGATTGAAGATGAGTACGAAACCGCACTCGAAGACAAGCGCAAAAAGGACAGTGTAAAACTACAAGGATGGTGGTTTATGACATTTATTAATTCATTAGAATATGCTAATACCGCATTTAACCCATTTGATTTAAATTTGGATGGATGGGGAGAACAAATCAACGAAGATATTGATAGTTATGAAGAATTATTCAGTGAATTGCATGATAAATATAAGGGTGGTAAACTTGCACCTGAAATTTCTCTTCTTCTTCGTATTGGATTTAGTGGTGCGGTATTGAACTTTTCAAATAAGGCTTTATCGAGTGCTACCCCAGCGTTTAATGATGTCATTAAACAGAGTCCTGAATTGATGAAGATGTTTACCAACGCAACAGTAAGTAGTATGAGTCAACAATCACCCGGGTTTGCGATGGCAAGTAACTTAATGCAAGAATCAAATAACAAGCCACGGGGACCTCCCCCACCAGCTCCAGTCGAAACACAAAATATGCCCCCTCAGCCAAGACCTGGTATGAACTATTCTAATGAAGCCCCTTCTAATCGTCCCGACATCAATGCAAGCCGTGGAACAATGTTTAGAGAACAGGGTGTAGATATGAATTCTCAACAAAATATAAATGAACCTCCAAGAAGTATGAGACCCCCAGTTCAGCGTCAAGAAATGAAAGGACCAAGTGATATAGACAATATTTTATCTGGATTAAAAACACGTAATGTAAATATTCATGAAAAGCCTCAATCAACTTCCCAAGGTGTATCCAATGACGAAGATTCTGTAATTTCCATTTCATCATTGAATGGAATGAAAAATACAAATATGCCTAAGCGTTCGCGTAAGAATAATACTTCAAACAAAAATACGGTGTCATTAGATATTTAATTTTTAGTGTATACTATTTCATAAAGTCATATATTTATGAAATATCTACTTGCGTTTTACACCAAATCATATGAACTTTTATCTTCAATTTATGTATACAATGAAACTTTTATTTTACGCATTTTTAATTTTACTCATGTATTTCCTGGCAGGTATTTCAAAGGCTGTAAATTTTTCCTCAACAGTAAAAGGATTTCATGAGATGTTTTTCTTACCAAATCTTCCGAAATTGTTTTATGATTTAGCCATATTTGGGGTTGTTTTGTTAGAAATATTGGCTCCAATTATCATAATGTTCTCTTTATATACAAATACATATACCGAATATGCTTACTATTCAAGTATAGGATTGGCTATTTTTACAGTTTTAGCCACCCTCATTTATCATTTCCCAACAAAAGAGGGTCAATATTATGCTTTTATGAAAAATTTAACAGCAACAGGTTCACTAATGTTACTTTCAACCCAATTTACAATGACTAACTAAAATAATATATAGTATATAGTATATAGTATATAATGTCAACCAGTCTTTGTAAAGGAGTACGCACGTCAACGCCTAACCGTTGTAAAAAAGTTAGGGGGTGCAAAGTTGCAACAGGAACAAAACGCACTTATTGTCGCAAAGCACATAACAAGAATAAGACAGTAAAGAAGAGAAAGACCGCAAAAAGAGTTAACGCTTTGACAAGCAAATCCAAATAGTTGATTATTTCGCAGATTGAAGTAAATTTATTACAAAATAACAATTTCTTATTTGTTATTTTTTAGGTGGGTATAATTTCCAATGTAATAGTATATGGATTATAAACTAATTATATTAACCTTTATTGTCACCGCTTTATGGGATGTTGTATTGCGTTTCATGTCTCTGAACTATGAAAAATTACCCAAATATTTCCAAATGGATTTCGTTGAGTATCTAAATCCATATTTTAAGCATCATACTTTGTTAGCAGCTGCTCTTATCGCTGGATTTGTAGGGGCAACTACCCAACCTATTATTCTATCTATGATGGATTTCCCACAAAGTATTTTTGATTTTGGTTATGTTAGTAAATTCATGGTGCTATCATTTATAATTAGTGCGTTATATGGGTTCGTAATGAAATGGAGTAAGTTATTTCCTCATTTAGTTACACATTACTATGATAAATTAGGAGTAGCAAGAAGTATGTATACAGATGGTGTATCTGGATTAGTCGTACAAACTACATTATTAGTTATTTACCATTTATTCAATATATCAAGAATGTAAAATAATAATTGTATTATGAAATTATTATTTATGCGGCTTTATACATTTCCAACATTTTTTCCTTTTGTGAATAATAATCAACAATCGGTTTTGGATATTTAATATCTTTATACTTATCCAAATTATATTTTTGGTCCCATGAATGAATATCCTTTGCTAAGACATCTTTTAATTCAGGTACCCATTTTTTAATATATTCAGCATTAACATCAAATTTAAAACTTTGTATCCAAGGATTCATATCACGAAAGTATGGTTTCATATCAACACCGGTTCCACTAATACCTTGCCAATTACCATTATTCGACGCAATATCGTAATCAGTTAATTGTTGTGCGAAATATTGTTCTCCAACACGCCAATCAATTAATAAAGTTTTAATTAAAAAGCTTGCTGTTGTCATACGACCTCTATTATGCATATAACCGGTTGTGTTCATTTCACGCATACAAGCATCAACTAATGGGAATCCAGTCATGCCATTTTGCCATTTTTCAATATTGATTTTACTTTGACTCCAGTTTAAAGAACGATATTTTAGTTGATATGATTGACCGACTACTTCAGGATAACAATATAACACATGAGCGAAAAATTCTCTCCATATAAGTTCTCGTATTAAACCATGTTTCAATCCAAATTTTTGTTTGAATGCGTGATATACTTCACGAATAGATAAACATCCAAATTTAATGTATGCTGATAAATGGGTTGTTTTATAAGTAAAGAAATCTCTTGATGAATCATACTCTTCTTGGTCTCGTAAAGCATTTTTTAATTTTTCTTGTGCTTGCGTTCTACCCCCATGGACTAATATATGTTTATTCGGTTTTACAAATTTATCCATGGCTTCTTTTAGATTTATTACATACTTTAATTCTTTACTTGTCATTAAGAATGGAAATGAAGTAATATTTTTTGGTTTCGAAACCTTAGTATTTAAAACCGCATTGTAAAATGGAGTATATTTTTTATATGCGTTTTTTGAACTATCAACTAATACTGTTCCAGGTTCATATAAATAATAATCCGGACAAGTAATACAATCAACTTTTAATTTATCACATAAGTGTTTGGTTTCATCATCGCGTTGTATTGCATAAGGACTATAATCATCATTAAAAAACACATGTGTAATATTCAATTCACTAATAAGTTGTTTTAATATAACCGTTTGCTTACCATAAAAACATAATAATTCTCCTCCGTTTGTTTTAATAGTATCATTCAAATCTTGTAAACTTTCAATCATAAATTGAACCGAATTATTTGATTTATATGAATTTTTTCTGGTTACTTGTTCGGGGGTAAATATAAAACACGTATACAGTTTATCACATATAAATCCAGCATTATTTAAGGCGATATTATCTGAAATCCGAAAATCGCGATGGAATATAAATAGTCCTCGTGTATTTATTGTCATAGTTAAATTATACATATATATTTATGTAAATCTTTATTATTTATAACTGAAGAATATAAAAATATATCTCTAATATTATTAAAAAATGCATTTTATTACAAACGCATACACTATATTGAGTGTTATATTATTTACAAGTGTTGAATATTTGGTCCAATCTACAAATATGATGATAATTGAAATACAAAATGTTGACTACACGACAATTTTAACCAAACTCTTTCTTATATATATAGATACGAAGACACGAGTGTCTAAATGTGGAAATTATTTATATAACAATTTTGATGTTGTAAAAAATACAGTAGACATATCATCATATAATTATGAACGATTAAAGGCAATGTATAACGCTCATCGTATTGAACCGTTTGATAACAACTGGGTATGTATATCAATATTATTAAAGAATGATGAAACACTGTTTACCGGGAATCAACAGATATATTTAGAAAATTATCAACATATTAAACCTCATACTACTCCTGATGTAAGCAACACTGATTATCATAATAATTGTCTTTCCCATTTTGGAAAAATTGCAACTTCTATCGCCAAATCTGATAATAATGTAATTGAAACAATGGTTACTATGAAATTAGATGATGGAACAACTAATCATTCCTTTAATAAATCTACAGATGAACGAACATATTCAAATACACGTTCTAAATCTTCATTTTTAACCGTCGAGTATACTCATCCGAAAATGCAAAACCGAATAAGTATGGAATTAGAACAAGATTTGTTTTTTACTAATAATGTAATATTATCTCCTCTGTTTATCAAGCGATATTTGGAATATCAACCCGAAGAATTCATATTTGATGAAAATTACACAATTAATTTGATGGACGATACTATAAATATGATTACACTTACCTATTCTCAATCTATTTTGTTGTCAGAAGATTCATATACAATAATAACTAATGATTAGTTATAACAAAAAAAATATAAAGATTTTTCTCTTAGTATATTACGGGCGTAAGAGATGGATACAGTGAGTATTCAATCCCACCAACATATGTTAAATGGTAAATGGAACTTATATTACCATTTACCACAAGACAAAAATTGGGATGTATCAAGCTATTCAGTAATTATGAATAAGATTGATAATGCCGAAAAAGTTATATCATTAAATGAGATTATTCATGATAATGTATTGAAAAATTGTATGTTGTTTGTAATGCGGGAAGGTATTACGCCCATGTGGGAAGACCCACGTAACAGAAATGGTGGATGTTTTTCATATAAAATATCAAACCGTTATGTTCCTGAAGTATGGAAAAAACTATTCTATATGATAACTGGTGAGACAATATGTAAAGACATTTCACACAGTAAACATGTAAATGGTATCACCGTTTCGCCAAAAAAAAACTTTTGTATTATAAAAATTTGGTTGGATGTTTCTACATTACAAGACCCAAGTATAATTTCTGCTATACCCAATCTCCAACAACAAGGGTGTCTATTTAAGAAACATGAACCTGAATTTTAGATGTAAAATTGATAATATTATTATTGTTTATGAATGAATAAATAAACAATAACCATGAAGACAATCAGTAGATACATTTCAGCTTTAGGAGACGATGTAGAATATATTATAGGACAACACGCAAGTGAAAACTTCAAAATAATAGATGATTCCAAAGAAGATGATATATGGTTTCACATTAATAATGAACCATCGGGACATGTTATCGCAATTATACCAGATACTATAAAATTTTCAAAAAAACAAATTCGACAAATAATCACGCAAGGAGCTCTTGTATGTAAAGAAAATTCGAAATATAAATCACAACGAGATTTGGAGGTAGTATATGCACATGTTAAAAACGTAGAAAAAACAAATATAGTTGGCAAAGTTATGATTACAAATTCTAAAATAATCTCTGTATAAATTGTTTTGTGAATCCAGTATATAGAATGTCCGACCAAGAAAACGACAATCTTGTTGAAAGTAATGATAAAGTTACTACTATATCTCACCATACAATGTTAGATTTATTACGAGCAACATTATTAGTTTACAATTATGGTAAGAACTTTAAAGTACAAAATAAAGATGAAACGGTAGAAGAGTTTGTATCTGAATTAAAAGAGGAACATGAATTAGAAAAACTCGAAATGGATTCAGTAAAAAAAAAAGTGTTAGTGGAGATTTCTGAAAATGTACCAACGGGAAAATTACATAAATTTATAAATGACCCAGACACAGATATTCAAGTAGGGATTGCTATAAGTGAAGGAAAAAAAAGAATAACAGTGGTATTTCGTGGAAGCGAATCAATGTCAGACTGGTATTATGATTTAATGGTATTCAAACATAAATTAAAAGACGATGTTTACGTACATAGTGGGTTCTATAAACAACTCACATCTAACTCTGTATACAACGAATTAGTAGAAAATATTGAATTGATTTTAAAAGACCATCCGGATTTTGATATTTATGTCACCGGACATAGTTTAGGCGGAGCATTATCCACATTGTTTGGATATATGTTATCCAATTGTGTAGAAAATAATGTAAATGTTGTTTCTTTCGCGAGTCCACGTGTAGGTAATTATGCGTGGAAAAAGTCATTTGAAGAAAAACAAAACCTAACACATTATCGTATAACAAATAAACGTGATATTGTAACCGCTTTTCCTATATATAAATATTATCATGTTGGTACAAACATACAATTATCTGATGAAAAATATAAAATTTACAAGGATAGTAGTGAAAAGAGGTGGTATGCTGAGACATTTTTTACTTGTTGGAGTGCTTCCGAACATAACTGTGAATTATATTACACCCGAATGAATGATAATACATGGTAAGCAAATCGGTATAAATAATAGTCATTATATTATTTATACAATGGTGAAATACTTAGTTGGTATTTTATGTTCGAGCAATGTTCGTTTATTACGTGAAACTGTAAATAGTGTAATTAACCAAATAAATTTTGACGACTATCATATTTTTATTGTAGTGAATACATTAGACGAGGTATTTTATCAAGATGTTATACGGGAATTTGGTTACAATAAACATGAAAAACTAAAAAAAATAATTAGAACAGAATCGAATGGTTCTCCTGGAAAAGGACATAATTCTGTATTAGAAATATTTTACAATAATCACTATTACGAAAACCTAATTAAAGTAGATGGTGATGATTTGTTATTTCCATATGCGATTGAAAGAATCAACAATATACAAACAGAAGAAAATAGTGATGTAATAACATTGGTAGGAAATTGTAGCGTAAATAATACGATATTTAAATATAATAAGCAAAGAAAAATAGACTCAGATACTGATATGTATTGTCGTGATTATAATATACAACTTGGATTTAACATTCAAGAAGTCAACAATATACGACAACTAGCTGATGGATATAATATACTTACAGTTACACCATTACGTTTATTATGCGTCAATCGTAAAATATTATCAAAATACATGAAATTATATAACGATGAGATGTATAACGGTGTTGATATAGAATATTGTATTATTTTTTATAAAGAACTGCATAATACTGATTATACGATAACTCATTTAAGTGATCCATACATTTATTTATACAATCGCATTAATGACAATAGTGTAACCAAACATCATAACAATAATATAGGTTTTTTTAATCATGATAAAAATATTAGAGATGGTCTTTTGACAAAATACGGGTTAACTGACTATAAAATTAGCGATATCAACATAACGGTATACCAAAATAAGATAAAGGAGAATGTGAACCCTGATATAATCGATAAATTTTATGATAAAACGCTATTCTCACTTATACGAATAAATAATGAATATATCCGCCATCAATAATATAAATATAGATTATTATACTATTTATATTATGGTAAAATACTTAGTTGGTATTTTATGTTCGAGTAATGTAAGATTATTAAAGGAGTCTTTTTTAAGTGTTCTCAATCAAACTGGATTTGATGACTATGAAATAATGATTATTGTAAATACATTGAATGAAGAATTCTATCAAGATGTTATGTACGAATTTGGTAAGAATAATTATACGAAATTGAGAAAAATCATACGAACGGAATCGAATGGTTCTCCAGGAAAGGGACACAATTCGGTATTAAAAACATTTTATAAAGACTATCGGTATGAAAATTTAATTATGTTAGATGGTGACGATTTCCTATTTCCAAATGCTATACAGAGAATAAATAATGTTCGTACAGCTGAAAATAGCGATATTATTTGTTTGTATGGAAACACAAAAATTATAATGGATACTGCAACTTATAATAAATTGAATAATGAAAGTAATAATACATATAATTTACAGTTCAATTATAGAGTTGATGAATGTAAAAATATATATAGACTTGATAAACAATATAATACCACACTTGCAACTCCTGGTAGATTAATATGCGTTAATCGTAAAATATTATCAAAATATATTCAGTTATATGACGAACGAATGTATATTTATGACGATTTTATGACAACAGTTTTACTTTATAAAGAGGATAAAAATCCAGGATTTACTATTACACATCTTTCAGACCCATATATATACCTATATAACGCTGTAAATGAAGAAAGTGTATCATATAAATATACAAGTTCGGTTGAAAATGATTATGACAAAAATGATAACAAATATAAACGTGACTTAATACAAACACATGTTGATAAGTATAATATTACCGACACGATTATTAAACCTTACTCTACTATTGTGAACGAAACTGTAAATATTCAAAATATGCATACTTTTCATAAACAAATGATTTTAAAATTACATACAACCCTCCCAATCATTTTACCAAAAAAAAAGATTCTATTTATTGATTATTCTGAATGGGATTATAATACCATAAATAAACGTGCGTTGGGAGGAACTGAAGCGGCTATTTATAATCTATCAAATGTATTATCTACAAAATACAATGTTAGTGTTATGACGCGAACGGAAACACGCACTATTATTCATACAGATTTACAATATTATCCGTTAGATGTTGATTATATAAAAACTATACATCCTGACATTATTATTTTTCAAGGGCAATGTCCGCTAAGTAAGGAAATATTAACAAATATAAATCCAAATATTCAATTATGGAATTTAATGGAACATGACATAAATGTAGCCTTTATAACAAATGAGATTATTCAATATCCATTTGATAAATATATATTTGTAAGTAATTGGCAAAAAAACCGTTTTATACAACAATACAGACTCGACCATAATAAATGTATTACAATGCAAAATGGTATATCTCCCTTGATTAAATTAGACGAATTAAAGTTCATAGAAAAGGAAAAAACGATGATTTATTATAGTACTCCTTTTCGTGGGTTAATTGTAGCATATCACCTATTCCAACAAGTAAAAAAACATATTCCCGACATTAGATTAAAGATTTTTTCATGCTTTTCTCGTGAAGTTGAGAAAAACAAAACAGAATACATGCCAATTACAGATATTAATGAAGTAAATCATACCGAAATGGATAGATATTATCATCAAGTATACCAATTGTTAATAGATGACCCAAATATTGATTTTTACGGTTCTGTACCACAGTCAGTGTTGTTTAATCATATTAAATCATCGATGGTATTATTTTATCCAAATACATATGCTGAAACATGTTGTACTTCTATATTGGAAGCAATGGCTTTTCGGTGTAATGTAATTTCATCTGAATTAGGGGCTATACCCGAAACATCAAATGGGTTTGCTAACTTGTATAATCCACATATTGATGTTCTACACGAAGAAATAGTTGCTGATGATTTTATTAAAAATCCAGTTCAAATGGAAAAAATACCAGAAAGTTATATACGACAATTTGTAACAAAAACAATAAATGTAATTCACAATTATTATAGTGAATATAATCAAAAACTACTGACAAACCAACAGCATTATATAGAAAACTGTACGTGGGAAAAACGTGCTGAAATCATTGAAAAGCATATACCCTCTGTGTAAATAACTATGTATTATTCATAACATACTTAGTTATTAGCATTTTTTGAAATATTCGACAGTTTTTGTTATACCGTCTATTAGATTATATTCTGGATTCCAATTTAAAATAGATTGAGCTTTTTGAATATCTGGTTTACGATTTGTTGGGTCATCTGATGGTAACGGACAAAATACCAGGTGTGAATCAGATTTGGTTAATTTAATAATAACATCTGCCAATTCTTTAACGGTTAATTCATATGGGTTTCCAATATTAACAGGATATATATAGTCTGAATTCATTAACTTGATTAATCCATTCATTTGGTCCTCAATATAACAAAAACTACGGGTTTGACTACCATCACCATATAAGGTAATATTTTCATTATTTAATGCTTGATTTATAAAATTTGATACAACCCTACCGTCATCTTTATCCATCTTTGGACCATATGTATTAAAAATACGGACAATGCGAATATCTACATTGTATTGTTTGTGATAATCCATCATGAGTGTTTCTGCTACTCGCTTTCCTTCGTCATAACAGCTTCGAATACCTATTGTATTCACATTACCTCGGTAGTCTTCGTGTTGTGGAGTTATTTCTGGTTCGCCATATACTTCTGATGTAGATGATTGTAATAAAGTTGCGTTATGTTCTTTTGCTAAATCTAATAAATTTAATATACCTTGAAAGTTTACCTTTAATGTATAAATAGGGTCTATTTGGTATTTTGGTGGAGAAGCCGGGCATGCAAAATTGTAAATTTGGTCTATTTTATGTTCGGGTATAAATAATGGGTTAATTATGTCATGGTTTATAAACCGAAAGTTTGGATTCTCAGATAAATGCGAGATGTTATTTAAATTCCCAGTATACAGATTATCTATACATATCACATAATTACCATCGTTTAATAGTCGTTCACACATATTTGAACCAATAAATCCAGCACCACCAGTTACTAAAATCGTTTTCATATAGAATATAATATATTTAAGTTTTATGAATATTACGAGTATTTGAATAATATAAAATTATATTACTCAAATTATAAAACTTATAATGGAGGCAAATTCGCCAAACACAACTTAATACTACCAAGTGATGCTACATCATATTTAATAATAAGGGGTAGGTCATTTCCAAGATACATTTCAAGATGACTACATAAAGGAGTACATTTAATAAAATGAGATAAACTCTTTAAGGAAAATTCACCTTGATAAATAACTGAATCGGCAGACTTCTGAATGAAATTCATATTGTCTTTCGACTCAGACCGGAAGATACGGGAACTGGCAAAACTCCCTTCACAAGAAAATACCAAGTCACTGCCTACAGATTTGATTTCAATACGGTCTGAAATGCTATTTAGGTCACGAATAATTTTTTGGAAATCTGAAGTGGGTAGATTGATAATGGTAGAATATTCAACATTAGGAATAAACAATTCATCCGTATCTGGTTCAATTAAACGCAGCTTCTGACTGTAACATTGTTTAATATCTCCATTATCATATTGCAGTCCCAAATGTGATACTATACCATCATGATAATCCGATTTATCAATATACATTGATAATGTATCATCATTGGACATAGTTGAAATAACTTTGAATAAGTGTAGGGTATTAGCACATACAATAATCTTATCCGGTTGACAATCGTATGTCTCGAATTTACACGCATCTAATAATACATTCACCAAAATTGTATGTGTTTTATCAAAATTAATAATTTTCATACCATCTTTAGTAAATGTGATAGTAGCATCCGTTAAAATATCTTTGATAGCAGTAATCATATTTCGTATAGGCTGAATTTGAACGGTCTTTATAGTTAATACATTGTTTTCTTCATTCATAATACTAATAATATAATTAGTAGAGTGCGTTTGTTTTTATATTTTATTTGGATTATATCTATTTTTTAGAATGTTTCTTTACAGTATACTTTTTACATTTTCCTTTTTTACGACAGGTTTTAGTCGCAAGCTTAAGAGCTTTACTGTTTGGTTTACATCCAGAATGTAATAAATGAAAATCGACTACACTTGCGTTACCTCCTGTAATAGTACTTGCTAATCTTGCGATTCCCCATGAATCAGGAGTTTGGTTTGGACGAGACCCGCCCGAATAATAGGCTGCACGTCCTTTATTTACAATAGAGGTCAGCGTTTTTACCGAACATCCAGTTTTTATAGCAAGTTTTCTTGATGGTTTGATAGTTGAAACACCGTACAGTTTTTTAGCGGTTTTTACATGATTTGAAGGTTTAGACTTGAATGAACTAACTTTTGGACGGGTATAATATTTACCCTTTTTGTAAAGTTTCCTCGATTTTAATATATTTTGTCGTTGTTTTTTCTTATCTTTATTTGATAAAATTGTAGGTATATAACGTTTTGGAATATTCATTCTTTTACAATAGATTTAGAAAAAATATACTATAGGTATATATATAAGTATGGCTACTCCAATTGCTCTAAATAGTGCTAACTACACACAGTTGAATGAATCTGTTATTAATATTCTTAAAGGTGGCAAACGTCCATTGATATCAATCTTTACAAATGCTGAAGGTACTGTCTACGCAGTAGATACTCATGGTGAGATTAAAGAACGTGAAGTGTTAAGTGCAAGTTTCACCGCTTCTTATCAAGACAAAGATGGAAATATGACAAATCCATTTGTTGTCGTTAAATTCAAGGATGGTGAAGGTATGGTAAATGCTAAGTTCATTGATTACTTTACATCTGTTGATTACGTAGAAGATCACTGGTATGTATTAACTGAAGGTGAAATTAAACGTAAAACTTTCTAAATACTATTATTAATGTTGTAATCTTATATTTACAATATTAATTTACAGCATGATATATGCAGTACGTTTAGGTTAATATATATATATTTACTATATAATATGCCGAAACAATATTATTCTTTCGACGAATATTCAATTGATGATTCAGATGATGACCGTTATTCATATGGTTCAGAAAAAAGCGAAAAGGTATACTCATCTTGTAGATGTCACAAGTGTAATAAACCCAAAAAATGTAAACCTGTAAAAGAGTGTTACTCATGTAGACCACGTGACAAATGTCACAAAAAATCAAGTAAATGTAAGTCCAGTAAATGTTATAATAGTGAAGAAAAATGTAAGTCCAGTAAATGTTATAATAGTGAAGAAAAATGTATTATCATTAAAATTAGACCTTGTAAATAATAAACCTATATAATAAATAATGTTATATAAATAGTACTTATTGTAATTGAAATTCGTACTTTACAAAGCATATATGCTACCGATTAATTATTTAGAACAAACTATATTATAATTATACGTTATATATAAAATATTATATATGCCTGGTTGTGATGATTCGTATTGTACGTGTGACGATAATTCTCATAGAGAATGTAATTATTGCTATTCAAGAAAGAAGCATACTAATGGATGTAAAAAGGTTGTAAAGGTAGGTAAGTATGGACGTGATGGAAAAGATGGAAAAGACGGGGAAGATGGAAAGGATGGTAGACAGGGTCGCGATGGGTGTGATGGTGAAGACGGACATGATGGATGTGATGGTCGCGATGGTATTGATGGACGTGATGGAAAAGATGGAAAAGATGGCGAAGATGGTCGTGATGGACGTGATGGAAAAGATGGATGTGACGGGGTCGATGGTATTGACGGAAAAGATGGACGTGACGGAAAAGACGCAAAAGACGGCGAAGATGGAAAAGATGGATGTCACGGGCGAGATGGGTGCGATGGTGATATTGGACCTACCGGACCTCGCGGAGAAGAAGGAGATGAAGGACCAGTTGGTCCAACTGGTTCAAGGGGGCGCGACGGGTGTGATGGTCGCGATGGGTGTGATGGTCGCGATGGAGATACTGGTCCAATTGGAGAAAATGG
>Ga0136655_1000176_pt1 | contig 28325 bp, 25 predicted proteins | sample CPBDNA_2_FD_94863 | JGI IMG/M metagenome (GOLD analysis project Ga0136655, IMG submission 94863) | Freshwater to marine salinity gradient microbial communities from Chesapeake Bay, USA - CPBay_Spr_15_0.8_DNA (version 2) | ecosystem: Environmental > Aquatic > Marine > Coastal | place: USA... | reverse complement strand
TACCGCCATTGGAAACGGTTGGTGCTGGAACATTCCACTGTACTCCCGCCTAGGAGCGGGTTATGTTCACTCAACCAAGTTTATTACAAAGGAAGAGGCTTTAGAAGAGTTTAAGCAATATCTCATGTCAGATAAAATGGTGGTTCCCAGAACTCAAGAAGAGATAGATGAACTTGAGTTTAGGTATATTGATATGAGGATTGGAATTCACGACAGAACATTTGTAAAGAATGTGTGTGCTATTGGTCTTGCTGCTGGATTTATTGAACCACTTGAGTCTAATGGACTTTACAGTGTTCACGAATTCCTTTTTAAGTTAATAGATATTCTTGAAAGAGATGACATTAGTCAATTTGACAGAGATATGTATAACTCATCAACTCGTGCCATGTTTGAGGGATTCTCAAGATTTGTATCTCTTCACTACCTTCTTTCTCACAGAGATGACACTGAATACTGGAGAGACATTAAGAATGGTTCCCTTGCCGACAATCCAAGCGAAATGTACAGCCCATATGTCTTTAAGGCGCAAGGATTTTATGATCTAGCCTATAGATACCTTGATAACTGGTCTCACCCAGTAGGTCAGGCTGGAATCACATACGTTGCAACTGGAATGAATCTTAATATGATGAATAAGTCTAGGGTACAACAAGACTCTTTTAATGGAAACATTGATCCATATTCTGTTGCTAACCAAGCGGCATCTCTTTGGGAATTTCGTAAGGCAAAGTGGAAGAGGAATGCAGAGAATGCACCATCTTTGTACAAGTATCTTACAGACAGATTCTTTAAGGATGCTGACTAATATGATAGAATATACAAAGGTGATCATACAATGACAAACAAGCAATATTTTAGGGTAAAGAGAGATAGCGGAACTATTTTTGAATTCTCATCCATCAACCCAGCAGTTGAAGAAAATTTGGATGAGAACAAAGAAGTAATCTCTCCAGAAAACTCAGATCATTCATATTGGGTAAACTATGAAGAGCATTATGTAGAATATGAAGAAGATAGTGTTCAAAAGGCTATGTGGACATTTTCCATTAACGGAGTGAACTATGGAGACCTTGAATCACTAAAGATTGGCGTTATTTATCGCCCATCCATCCCACGCTTGTTGCCAAGTGTTGACTTTGGGACAGAAAATCCCAACTATTATGTATTTGACTTTGAGTTGAATGAATGGAAGTCTCCTTCATTTGATTTGGACGGTATCAAGATTTGGGATACCGAAAAGAAAGAATACGTCCCTCTACCCTCTAACTAAGGAATCCTATGATCAATGTCGATAAACATCGACACTTCGCTTGGGCAATTGCACTAAAATCAATGTTTGAAAAAAGTTATTGGAATACTGCAAACACTGTAGAGTTTTTTGCTTTTGTAATTAAAGCAATTATTATTATTCCTGGACTACTTTTTGATACTCAGATTTGGTGGCTATATGTTTTAGCATTGCTTTCTAGTTTATCTTTAATCTGGTCATCTACCGTAAAGACAATACCAACTCTTATTTGGTTTAACATCTTGTGGTCCATCCTTGCAATTACCGCAATTGCCAAACACTTTTTGGGGTAGCCATGGTTCATTGGGGAGGTCCAGTAAAACTAATAGATATATCAAGAGCCACGCCAAGAATAGTTCTTTTTACCAAAGAAATAGATGCAATGGTTAAAGAGTTAGAAGGCAGGGTAAGTAGAGAAGATATCTTAAAACTATTTGAGTTTCTTGAACTTAGAGAGATTGTTGATATAGACTTTGATGATATAATCTAAGTATGGCAACAAGGATTAAGTTACGCAGAGGAACATCTCTTCAGTGGACTTCAGCAAATCCCGTTCTCAGTCTTGGAGAGTTTGGCTATGAGTCAAATACAACTCGTTTCAAGATTGGTGACGGGATTACTGATTGGAACAGCCTAAACTATAACGAACAAGTTATAACTCTTACAGGAGATGTTTCTGGTTCTGGTAACGGTCTTATACAAGTAACTGTTCAGGACGACAGTCATAATCACACTACCGCAACTCTTCCAAACTTTACAGAAGATGTTCAAGATGTTGTTGGGGGTATGGTTGAAGGAAACACTGAAAGCGGAATTGAAGTAACATACAGCGATGCAACTGGAAAACTTAATTTCAATGTAAATGACCCACTAATTACAATTGAAGGAGATGTTGCTGGATCTGCAACCATTACTAATCTTGGTGACACAACCATTAACGTTACAATTCAGCCAGATAGTGTTGCATTGGGCACAGATACAACTGGAGACTATGTTGAAACTATCACTGGAACAGAAAACCAAGTAATAGTTACTGGAGAAGGAACAGAAGCAAGGGATGTAATTCTTTCTTTGCCACAAGATATTCACTCTGAAGCAACACCACAATTTGTTGGAGTAAAACTACCACAATCTCTTTTAGCAACAAGTTCTGCAACAATAAATATCAGCAATGTCCCAATCACAATAGATTCATTTGACACAGAAGAATTTACAACGGTTGATTATGTAGTTCAAGTTAATCAAGGAATAAAGAAGACCTCCTTTAAGATGATGGTGATGTGGGATGGAGTAGATGTTCATGTAAACGAATACTCTATAGTTGATGGATCTAATGGGGCGGCAGAGGCAACCTTGGTTCCCACCCTTGATGAAGATAACATCATAAAGATATATGCAACAGCAACCAATGCTGAGATTAACCAAATAACTATTAAATCTGCTATAACTCGCGTAGCAATCTAAAATGGTATAATTTAAACATGGCATTTCCAGCAACCCACAACATTAATTATTATAAAGGTGACACCTATGAGATGCTCATCAAGCCAAGAACCTCTGCTGGCAGCCCTTTTATAGTTACAGACGTTTTGTATTCTGTTTCTTTTAAATTGGCTCCGCAAAGAGGTGGTCCTATTGGAGAAACTATTTTTGGAGAAGCGTCAATTCTTTCAGAAAACTCAGTAATTGCAAGACTTACTCCAAGCGTAGCAGCCCAACTTGATTCAACAAAAACATATTTTTATGATGTTAGAATCACATCACTTACTGACCCCGACGTAGTTTACACCCTGCTAAATGGGTCAGTTGCTATCGTTGAGGGCGTAACCTGATGAATATTTTTGACATTGTTCTTGACTCAGAAGATCTTTTAGTTCTTGGTCCAATTTCAAACGTAGAACTTCAAACAGACATAGGTCCAACTGGAAAGCGTGGATCAAAATTCTTTGTTGGTTCAGGAGATCCAAATAACTTTGGGGTAATTCCAGCAACAGAACAAATTCAAATTGGTGACTTTTTTATCAATTCATCAACTTCATCCAGATATGGGTGGTTGTATGTTTATCAGGTTGGGCAGAACAACGTTATTTCTTGGGTAGAAGCGGTTAGATTGCAACCTTCTATTTACTCAAATAACATTCAAATTGAATTTGAAAATGGTTTGGCTAGTACTTCCATTCCCATTGCAGATATCACATCTGATAATTTAATTGTCAATACTGACAAATATGTAGTTCAACTGACTCCAATTATCGCAGACCCTTTTATTATTAACTTACAACAAAAGAGAATCCCTCAACCAGAGTACAGCCAATTGGTTCTTGACACAAGGGCAACGAGGTTTTTACTTGGGTCTTGGGTTCCTTATACAGGTCTTGTCACAGTAGGAATCACCATTTCCGTGATATAATCGTTATGGTGATTACTGAATATGCCTCAAGAAATTGGTCAAATCTATAAGACGTTAATACCATCTCTTTCAGACGATGCTTCTATAGAGCAAGCCTTGCAGATGTATCATTATGGCACGCCAATTTACAATGGAAACAACTTACAGCCTCAAAGTATGGAGAGGCATATCATTGATCTTAATGAAGATATATCTCGTTTAGATAGCACAATATCTAGTTTGGCAAATGTATACATCGAAGAAACATCCTCTACTGCAAGACCAAACGTAATAGTTTCTCAAGAATCAGTTGTAGTTCCTTTAACTGTTAGAGGTGTAGCAAACCAAACAGCATCATTGCAAAGATGGCAAAAAAACACAGGAACAGTCTCAGATGTAGCATTGATTAGCAACGTTGGATCTGCTGCATTTGCTGGTTACATTTCTATTGGATCAACAGTGATCCCAACATCTACCGCTTTACCAATTAGTTTAAGTGGTGACAACAAGGGTATTACAGTTCGTGGGGTAACTGGACAAACTCAAAATCTTCAAGAGTGGCAGAACAATTCAGGAACAGCATTGGCATATGTAGACAGCGTTGGAACATTAAATGCACCAGACATTGTTGTCCAGAACATTGACATAACTGGAGAAGCAACTGTAAACACGTTGCAATTATCAGATGACTTGAATGCAGAAGAAATATTTGCTGTCAAGGCAACCTTATCTGGATTAACTGGTTTGGTAGTTCAAAACGATTCATCCCTTGAGGGTGACGTAAACATTCTTGGATCAACTGATACCAAAAACTTAACGGTAGACGGAACCTTAAATACAACAGGAACCATAGAGGCAACAGGAGATATTACAGCGCTAGGAGATCTTAATGGTGCTAACCTAAACCTTAGTCAAAGCATGACTACCACGGGAGACATTACTGCAAACGGAATCATTCGTGCAAAATCTCCAAACCAAGGTTCAACGGGTGGGCTAAGGATTATTGGAGATGCCTTGGGAAGTTCTTATTTACAATTTGTTGATTCAGCAGACACCAATGAATTCGCTCACATTAAATCAACAAGTACAGAATTAACTCTTTCTAAAAACACCATAATTCAAGGAACACTTGATGTTGTTTCCCCAGTCGGAGAAGGAAGTTCGGGTGTAAGACAGATGTTTATTTCTACAGCAGACCCAACCGTTGTTAACGGGGTTAATGGCGACGTGTGGGTGAAATATATCTAATGTCTGGAATAAAAATAAGTGATTTGTGGAAAACTCCATCAATCGTATATACCAAGGTAGATAATCAATGGAAGATTGTCGCTCAAACGTTTACTAAGATAGATGGTATGTGGAGAACAACAACTTTTGGTAGTCCACCTCCAGCCCCAGTTATGGGGTATATTTCCACTGGAGTATTCAACATAACAAATTATGACCCCACACTAGTCTATCAAGCGACATTGATTACTGGATCAGGAACTGCTACACTAAACACTTCTACAGGAAGGTATACCCTGAGTAGCGCTAATGCAAGATTTAGCGTAGTTGCAAGGTATGTCGCTTCATCTCCTGCTTCAGCCGCAGACTTTATGGAAAGAAAGGCATATACATATTCTTGCAGAACAGTTCCACAAACATGTTATACAAGTTGCAACTGCCGATTAGAAGGTGGTAACTGCTATTGCGTTGCAGGTCCATGCCCAGGAAACTGTCCACCAAACGGTCAGTGCGGCTGTGGAGGTGCATTCCCTTGTACTTGTGGATCAATCGGAACAGTGGTGTGTGATCAATGTCCTTTTGATTGTAGTTATACGGTTTGCGATGTACTTATAAATCAACCAGGATATACAAACAGCGGAACAGAATGGTATAAGGTGAGTTAATATGGGAATCATAAATATTCATAAAGATATTCCAAATACAATGTGGCAAAATGATGAAACATTTTTGTGTGTATTTGATGAAAACAACAAGTTGGTGGCAGACTACGACTTTTGCACTGGGTTAAAACTAATGCAAGATGACAAAGAGATGACTATTTACATGGTTGATGATGATCTTGTAACAGGCAGGTGGGTGTTTTTTACAACAAAGGTATCTGAAAGCAACAATGGACTTGTAAAAGAGAGAATAAAAGTAGAAGGTGTAAAGTCTGGATATCCAACAAGCAAGATTTTCAACGAAGAATATCCATGGAACGTAAATTGTGGACCTGGAAATTATGTCTCCAGAAAAGAAAGAGAAGAAAGACTAAGTATCTGTAAGTCATGTCCCTTATTTGATTCAAAAAACATGAAGTGTACTGTAGATGAAAAAACAGTATTGCAGTCAACAAAGTTTGAAGATTCCTATTGTCCAGAAGAGAAATGGGGAGATATGGAAAAGATATTTGCAGAGGCATCTGAAAAGCAGGGTGGTATAATTATGCCAGTTGGACCAAAGATTGATCCAATAGAACAAGAAGAATTTGAGCAAGAACTAGAGAAGTTTCTGGAAGGACTATAATGTTTGTTGATAAAGAAAAGGCATTTGAAAGACTATCCATTTGTAATTCATGCCCAGAACTATTTAAACCAACTTGGTCATGCAAGAAATGTGGTTGCTTCATGAAGGTAAAGGCCAGACTTGAATCTTCAGAATGCCCAATAGGAAAATGGGGCAAGGAAGACTCTTAATGATATAATGGGTTTATGTCTTCTGGTGCAACATCAACGTATACAATTCCCTACCCACTTCCAAACGATCAGGTAGACGTTGCAAATGATATTAAGGTTTTAGCCTTAAGGCTAGATACTCTTCTTAGCACCGTTCCAGCATCAGTAGTAGATGCAGCAACAAATAATCTTTTTCAGATCACACCATTAGACGACATGAGTTATTATTTTGATGGAGTAGAGGACACTTTTGAGCCTAGATATGATGCAGAAAAAGTTTCTGTCACCAACCCTTATCGCGTTATTATGACAATAAATGGTTTACTTCAGTCCACAAACTTTGAAGATTATGTCAGCCTAGCCCCACCCATTATGCAGCATGGGTTTGTTTTGACTGCAAACGGAGATTTTAGATTTTTATCAATTCCTCAGGCGGGGGATAAGTTTGATGCTAGAATTATGCCTGGAGCATTAATTAATGAAAAGGAAAGAAAATATCCTTTTGAACCTCTAGAAATTGTGATGGGAGACTAATAAATGGCAAGAAAAGTTTTGGAGGGTACTCAATATACGTTTACTCCATCAACTAGGACTATTACTATCAATGAATACGTCCCCAGAGAGCGACTCGTTCTCATTACAAACGTTACAGCGAATAGGGTTATCTACAACTTCTCAGACGCTCAACTAAAGGCAACATCCTATACGGCAGATGTATCAGGAAACCTATCCTCAACAATAGTCGTATTGTCCTTTGACACATCCTCTATGTCTGCATCAGACAAGTTAATGATTACCATTGATGAGTACGCAGATACTTTTGTGCCAGGAGAAACCTTTAGAGATCCAGTAGACAAATTAAGAGTTTCTAATCCACAGTCACTAATTGACACAGACTTTGAGTATGGGACGCAAACAACTAAGTGGGAAAATCTTGGGGTAGTTAATTATCGTCCATTCGCTTACGCAAAACAATCTCCAGTATCTAATGTAACTGACATTGATATGGAAACCAACTCAAGGGTGGTAACTGTCACTACATCAACAGCACATGAACTTGAGGTTGGATCATCAATTTCTGTTTTAGACACATATCTTTCTATAGCAAACGGAAACTACATAGTTGAGAGTGTGACCACAACCCCTGCTCACACTTTTACATATACTGCTGCATCTACCAACAAAACCACCATTACCTCAATATTTGATTTAAACAAAAGCCTTATCTATTCTGGTGGAATTTACAGCAACGCACAAATCGGAGATGCTCCAACAATCACCTATTTAGATAAAGAAGTGACAGTTGTCACAACAATTCCTCATGGACTTGCCCTTGGAAATGAAATTGCCGTAACAGGTACAACAGCAACTACAAACGCTCCCAATGGATCTTTTGTTGTTAGCACAATAGTTAGCGCAACATCATTTAAGTATTATGTTCAGGCTGCCCCAACAGGAACGGTAGTTGCAACAGCAGCATCAGTTTATGTTAGACCTCAGTCACTTTTCCTTCACAGACCATTCGATGGAGGGGTTGTTTTCACTACAAACTCATTGTCAAACTTTCAGCAATCAATTCGTCAGACAAGAAGATATTTTAGATATCAGTCTGGTAAGGGTATGCAGATTTCCTCTGGAACAGTGCTCAAGCCAAACATGCAAGTTGATTCAATAAGGCATGATTCTGGAACTGTAACTGTTCAAACAAAAGAGGCACATAACGTTAGTCCAGGAGTAGAAATTACTGTATCTGGCGCTAATGAAACGGCATACAACGGAACATTTATTGTGGATAGCATAGTAAATTACAATGCATTTACATATAGCATTACTCCTCCCCCAGTTCTTCCAACACCAGCATCGGGAGATTATTCTGTTGCAATTTCAGGTTGGTATGGATGCAAGAACAGGTTGGGAATCTTTGACGATCAGAATGGAATGTTTTTTGAATTTGATGGTCAGCAGATTTGGGTTGTTAGAAGATCCTCAACGTTCCAACTATCTGGAAAGGTTACAGCAACATATGGCTCTAACGTAATATCTCAAACAGATGTAGCGTTTCCAACTTTCTTGTCTCGTCAACTAAACATTGGAGATTATGTTGTAATTCGTGGTCAATCATATAGAGTTGTAGATATTGATTCTGACACGCAAATGGTTATCAGCCCATCTTATCGTGGTGCTACAACAAATTACGCAGTTATCTCAAAGACTACAGACGTTAGGTGGCCACAATCAGAATGGAACCTAGATAAAATGGATGGAACTGGACCATCTGGTTTTGATTTAGACCTTACAAAGATGCAAATGTTCTATATTGATTACACTTGGTATGGAGCAGGATATATTCGATGGGGTCTTAGAGGTCATCAAGGAGATGTCACCTATATCCACAAAATTGCAAACAACAACGTTAATAATGAAGCGTATATGCGTTCTGGAAACCTTCCTGCACGTTACGAAACAAATACAATTCCCATGACAACGAAACTGGAAGCAACTTTGTCTGATGCAGCCACAACAATGACTGTTACAAGCACAGATGAGTTTCCAGAAAGCGGAACCCTTGTTGTTAGAGATAACAATACCTACGAGTATGTGAACTATGCATCTAAGACACCAACAACTTTTGATGGAATGACAAGAGCCAAGGCTGGAAACAATTCTCTTCCAGTAACAATTGCTGTTGGATCAAGCGAGGGAACGGTAGCAGACATAAGTTCTTTACAAGTTGGAATGAGAGTAGCCAGTGCAGACTTCCCTGAAAACACTTTCATTTCTGAGTTGCTTGCTGGAGGAACTCCAAAGATTAAGTTTAGTAAGGCTGCTCTTTCTGAAAACCCAACAGTAATAGTTGCACCCATGGGAGCGTCTGTTGCTCAAAACTTTACATACTCTGCAACAAATCCAATCGCTGTAGAATATGCTTTCCCAGATTACGCATCATACATCTCACATTGGGGTACTGCTGTAATTATGGATGGAAAGTTTGACACAGACAGATCTTTACTTTTTACTTATGGACAAGAAGAACCAACAACTGTTCCAGCAGGAGAAACAAGATCTTTGTTCTCAATTAGACTTGCTCCATCTGTAGATAATGGTGTAGGTGCTATCTTTGGTGCAAGAGAAATTATCAACAGAATGCAGTTAATTACACAAGAACTTGACGTTACTTTAGGTGGAACTGTTGGAAACGTACTAGTTACCGCAGTTCTTAATGGAGTACCAACTACAAATGGGGTTTGGCTAAGTTCTTCAACCTCTGAAGGCAAGATAGCAACATCTTCTTTGGCTCAAGTGGTTGACTATGCAGCAACTTCAACATCTACCGTGGGAGGAGAGAAAGTTGCAGGATTCTTTGTAAACTCTAACTCACAAACACTTAGTCTTTCTGGTCTTAGAGATCTTGGAAACTCCATTCTTGGTGGAGGAACAGAAGACACCAACTCTCACATTTATCCAGACGGTCCAGACGTTCTTACAATTAACGTAACGAACCTTGACGACACAGAGAATGTAGATGTTTTAGGCCGATTAACTTGGACAGAAGCCCAAGCATAAAATTAATCAAACTGTTACATTTGTCACTTATATTTACCCCTATACTTTACGATTCCGCATTGCAAATTTCTCAATAAGTTGCTACAATAGAACTTCATAATTTAACAGAAAAGGAGAGTGTTTTAATGTCATTCATTGACGATAATGGATCAATTACAGATCCCTATAGAAATTTTATTCATGTTTCAAGGTACTCAAGATGGCTTGAGGAAAAGGGTAGGAGGGAAACATGGGTGGAGACTGTAGATCGTTACATGGATTTCATGAAAAACCATCTAGTTAAAAACTATAATTATGACGAAAACGATATTAAGTTTAGTCAAGTTCGTGAATCAATCATAAACCATAAGGTCATGCCTTCTATGCGTGCTATGATGACCGCTGGGCCAGCCTTAGAGCGAGATCATATCGCAGCATACAATTGTTCTTTTATCGCTGTAGATAGCCTTAGATCTTTCGATGAAGCCATGTACATCTTAATGAACGGAACAGGCGTAGGATTTTCCGTAGAGCAAAAATACGTTTCCTTGTTGCCAGTAATTGCAGAAGAGTTTTATCAAACAAATACCACCATTGTTGTTGAAGACAGCAAGTTGGGATGGGCAAAATCATTCAAGGAACTTTTAGGACTTCTTGCAATGGGTCAGATTCCTGAGTGGGACATGTCAAAGGTACGACCATCAGGAGCAAGGCTAAAGACTTTTGGAGGCCGTGCTTCAGGGCCAGAGCCTCTTAATGATTTATTTAAGTTTACCGTTGAAACATTTAAGATTGCAAAGGGTCGTCGTCTTAAGTCCCTTGAGGCTCATGACTTAATGTGTAAGGTTGGTGAAGTTGTTGTTGTTGGTGGAGTACGAAGATCAGCACTTATCTCTCTATCCAACCTTGACGACTTTGAGATGGCAAAGGCAAAGTCTGGTCAATGGTGGGAGCAAGAAGGTCAGCGTGCTCTTGCAAACAACTCTGCGGTATATAATGCAAAGCCAAACACTGCTCAGTTCTTGAGGGAATGGCGAAACCTATACGAATCAAAGTCAGGTGAGAGAGGTATTTATAACCTTGATGCAGTTCGTAAGCATATTGATAAGTTTGAAAGGCGAGACTCTTCCAAGGTATCAGGAACTAATCCATGTGGAGAAATTTTGTTGCGTGCAAATCAATTCTGTAATCTAACTGAAGTGGTTATTGATGAAAAGGATACTGTAGAGACTCTTCTTGAAAAAGTAAAGGTTGCTACCATTCTTGGAACTTGGCAGTCAACTTTGAGTAATTTTAAGTATATTCGTAAGTCTTGGCAATCAAACACAGAAGAAGAACGTTTACTTGGAGTTTCTTTAACTGGAATCTTTGGAAATAAGTTGACTGGAACAATGCATCCAAAACTTAATTCAATGCTTGATGGAATGAGAGAATTGGCAGTAGAAATTAATGCAGAAGAGTCAGAAAGATTGGGTATCAATCCATCTACCGCTATTACTACAGTAAAGCCTTCTGGAACAGTCTCACAGTTGACTGGAGTTTCATCTGGAATTCATCCTTGGTATTCAGAATATTACGTTAGATCTGTTCGCGCAGACAACAAAGATCCGCTAACAGCATTTCTCAAGGACTTTAATGTTCCAAATGAGCCAGACGTAATGAAGCCAGAAATGACTACGGTGTTTTATTTCCCAATCAAGGCTCCAAACAATGCCACAGTAACAAAAGATTTATCAGCAATAGAGCATCTTGAAGTCTGGAAGGTATACAGGACTCATTGGACAGAGCATAATCCATCTGTAACAATTAACGTTGCAGAAGATGAATGGCTTGACGTAGGCGCTTGGGTATTTAACAACTTTGATTCTATTGGAGGAGTTTCGTTCCTTCCTCTTTCAGAGCACTCATACAAGCAGGCTCCTTATCAAGAGATCACCAAGGAAGAATATGAAGAGGCTGTCTCAAAGATGCCAAAACGAATTCCATGGGAATCATTGCCTTTGTACGAACTAGAAGATACCACGACTGGATCTCAAGAACTGGCTTGTACGGCAGGGGCTTGCGACGTTGTTGACTTGGTTTCTGCATAAATAGGTTGGCGGTAAGGCGGGGTAGTCATTTAGGCTGCCCCGCTTTGCTATAATTAGCAAGGAGACCTGTATGGCTATAACACTTAACGAATATGCAACCAAGGCTTTTTCTGAGCACCCTATTGCGCTTTGGTCATTAGATGATGACGCATACTTTGTTTCTTTAGTAGAAGACGGCTCCACTAGGTTGTTTGATCAGGGTGCATGGGACGTATCCCCCAACTGTATACTCACAGATTATCCACAAGAACCAAACGTAAGCCCAGCGCCATTTATTGACGGAACAACTTCCATGGTGTCAACTCTAACTCCTTTCAATGGAGAGATCCTAGAGTTAATAAGTCCAGAGATTTTCACCTTTGATCAATTCAACAATTCTTTAGGAAGTTTTTGCATAAATTTTTGGCTATATCAAAGATCTGTTGGGGTTGTTAGATATGAAATTGGGTATAGATATTTAAATATAGACAATGAAGAAGTGGAAATGTTCGACATAGTTCCAGCAGTTGAATCTGCAAGAGATACTTGGGTAAACTTCAACATGACAAATGCAATTCCACCAAATGCTGCTTTGGATTCATGGTTAAAGATAGTCATAAGAATTGTTTTGAGTGAGCCAGTTAGTCCTACGCAAGAGTATAAGTTTATTTTTAATGGGCTTTCTATTGGGCAGTGGTCAGAACTTTCATGTTACAAGAATTTAGGGGCTATCCCAATAACTTTAGATTCATTTAATTTTAACGGATCTGTTGAAGGAATTACGGCAGACCAATACGGACTTTTAAGCGAAAACTCTTACTACTTAGTAGAAGACAAAATTATGCTGTCAGACAATACTGGCCTATCTCTTGTCTATGGATCAGAAAATTCAACCAACGTCTATCCATCATCATACGGAAACCCTTCTTTTATTTTTCCTGGAAAAGACATGCTTCACGAAATGGGAAGGTATAAGCAATTCACCCTTGAGATGTGGATAAACATTGACGTTTCCACAGAGAAATCTTTAAAAATACTTGGCCCACTTGACAGTGATTTTGGAGTTTATGTAAAAAAAGGAGTTATTTCTCTGTTGGTTGGAAACAGGATAGCCTCTCATTCAGTTTCTGAATGGTATAGACCAATGCTAATCCATCTGCTTATCCAAGAAACTTCCATAACTTTGGTAATCAATGGAGAGCAGGTTGCTTCCGTACCAATTGACAGAAACACGATAGATCTACCAGACACGTTAAACTGGTGGGGAGTTTATTCCTATCCAGAAGTTTCTCAATTCAAGATAGATTGTATTTCAGTTTATCCCTACATCATGCCACTTCAGGTTTCAAAGAAAAGATTTGTGTGGGGTCAAGGTGTTGACACAATTCAGTTTATCGACGGAGAGTTTTCTGGAACAACTGCTGCAATGGACTTTACTACATCAAATTATGATGTTAATCAAGTTTATCCAGATCTTGGAAGATGGGATGCTGGATACTTCGACAATCTTTCTGTAACCTCAACTGCAATTTCTTTACCAGAGTATTCCTTGCCAGAAAGATATTTAGGAGGCGCAGAAGGATCTTCTACTTCAAGAAACATTGATGATTGGTATGATGCCAACAAAACAGTAAACTTGTATGAAGGTGGAGAAACCTTTATTACATTTAGGCCAAACGTTTCAGAAAGATTTAATTATTTTTACAAGCCTTCTCTAGAAACTTTGAAATGGACAGATTACGGAACATCTTCTGGAGATTTTTCTACAGAATATTCTTTTGTGGGAACAAAAAGTCTTGAGGTTACCCTTCAGGGAATAGACACAAGCGTAAGCGCCCCTCATGGATTCGATGATTTTGAAATTCCTGAAACTGGAACATACTGGGCTAGCGCATATTTTTATATACCAGAAGACCCATTGCAACAACTTGATGGAAAAACAATCACATTAACTCTTGAAGATGGTTGGGGAGAAGCAGAAGTTCTAGAAACAAATGTGGCCACATTAAATTTAGGTGAATGGGTCAGGGCATCCATTAAGTTTTCTGTAGATGACACAGTTTATCTTGGAAGGATAGTTGCAAGAATATCTGAAAACATAAATGATCAAAAACTATATACAGATGCTTGGATGGTAGAAAAAACTGAAGACCTACAACCATATTTTGATGGAGACTCAAGTCAATACGCTAATTGGGTAGGAACACCCCACTCAGCAGTATCCCGTCTTGAAATTTGGAATCCGATAGGATCTGACTGGACAGAAAGATCTTACTTTACGTTTGATTGGATAAAAATGTTTAGGTATCCAGTTAATTCTATTTTTGGAACTTTTGAAATAAACCAAATACTTGATACAGAAAGACCACTTATTCATTTGGTAAATGGAAATCAAAGGTTAGAGATAAATTTAATTGGAGATGAAGTTCAATACAGATTTAATTCAGAAGATTCTTTTGTTTCAGACATAATAACTCTTAATCAAAAATTTGTTGTTGGATTTAATATCGAAAAACTTTCTCAATACTTTGGAAGCAGCGTAATACCATTCTTTTCTTCAACTGGATCTATGAGGATGTATGTAGGTGGAAGTGGCCCGAATGGAACAAACTTAGAGACATTTGAGGGTAAAATATTTAAAGTTGGTGTCATGAACCAAACAAATTACGAAAACTTTATTTCTTTGCCAAGCGCATCAGATCTTGATAATGAGTGGGCATATACAACGTTTTTTGAGTCAACTGTAGAAGGTGGATTTCCAGATTCATACTTTGAAAATGAGGTAGATGGAGGAGTATCAACAGACTTTTCTTCAGTAAGATTTAATGAGTATGGAATAACTGAGCAACTTTATACGCAGGATTTCGATAACTTATATACAATGTATTCTTTAATACCAATGTACACATATAACAGGGTCTTTCTTGATATAGAAGTTGCTTCAGAGTGGGAGGAATATTATCCCCTATCATTCTTTGCTACATACGTTAAAGACTCAGAGATGAATTTGTACTATGATCTAGATTCATTGCAGATTAACATTGGCTATGCTTCGAAAAAAGATTTCATTACAATTGCCAATGAACAAGAGTTTTGGAATTATGGAGGGGCTGAACAGTCTCAATCTCTAGATACTTTGTATAATGATTATCGTTACCCAATAACAAAAACATACTCTGCATTAGATAACGAAATCATAACAAACTACGAGTCATACGAAAACTTAAAAAGAAAGGCAGAGATAGAAAAGGTTTTTGATTTTTCTGAATCTTCTTTTGTTGGATACCTAACCTTTCAACTACTTTCTGATGAATCTGACAGCCCTCTGTCTAACTTTATAAACAATAAAAGATTAGATCAGTCAAGGGTTATTGTTGCAGATGAGGTAAACACTCCAACAGACAGCCTACTTTCTTTTAAGACAAAATTTGAGTTTACAGATAACGTTGTGGTGTATCCTCCAAAATCACAAACATTAGAGGGAACAGACCTATCTTTAGAGAACATGGTAATGGTCGTTCACCTATCAATAAATCATAAGGGAGTCTTGAGCAATCCCTTAACCATCAGAGATTTTGAAATTTGTTCAAGAACCAGTAACGAAACTATTCCAACGGAGATTGGAACAAAATACGGAACACCTATGTATACATACGTTAAAGATGCAGACACCTACAAATACAAAGAGTTTAACCCATTAGTTATTTATAAAAAGAATACTCCATACCTATACACAACATCAAGATCTGGAATTAGAATTGGAAATGTTTCTGTTGGAGAAAGGCAATATGGAGTAAAGGTTCCCATTAATGATTCAGAGGCTCAGGGATTTGAAGTTGCAGCAATACAGTTTTGGCAAAAATACGATTTTACCAAGTTTGCAAAAAATGGAATTTCTGTCATGGAGATAGAGCATAAAGGAGGGGTATACGAAGTTCTGGTAATGAAAGACCACTCTGAAAAAAGAGGTTTGATGAAGATAGTTGACAAAATAACTAAAGAAGAAATAACTGGTGTGTTGTATTATCAAAATGGGGTATACGTTAAGTATCCAATAATAAAACTTAACGAATGGAACTCTATAGCGATAACCTTCTTGAGTGCTCTTAGTTACGATCAATATTCTGGTGGAATAAATCTTTTGGCTGGAGTTACCTTTAACAACATTTCTTATTACAAGCCAAGCGGTTTGGGCAGACTAAGTAATCTATTTACAAGACCATGGATTAGAGTTTTGCGTAGCGATTCAAATCCTAGTGAAAACTTAAGGTGGAGTGACTGGTATTGGAAAAACGAACAAGACAGAATAACAAATTCTTGGAAGGAAGTTCTTGTTTTTGAAGAATCAATATCCTACATTAGCACACCAGAAGACATTCATAAGGCATACATGGGGACAAATAAGTCTATTGTTGGCGATGATCAAACATTTGGATTCTCAAACAAAGAATTCTTGGTAGTTAACGATGTTTCTTGGTCAAGAATTAGCGGAAAACCAGTATAGTCTGGTACAATAGTGTTCATGAGTAATAGAAAAAGACCAAAAGTTGGTAAATCAAAGGTAACAGTTATGAACGTTGGCGATGCACAGCGTGATCATTTTGGGTATGAGTGGGGTCTTTATTTCTGGAAAAAGCCAGACGGACACCTTTTTGGTGACGGAGAAGGAAGAATGCTTAACATTCCATCCGTCAAGGGTGACATTGGGCAGATAGCAAAGATCCGTGCTGAGGCAGCAGCCCACGGCGTTCCTGACGGTGAGCCTTGGTTTTATGCTGGTGCAAATCGTTCAACAGATGACGAGTACCAAGAGCAGTTGGATCGACTTGACCAAGGACTAATTCCATCTCTAAATGATATTGGTGCAGTGGCAGCAGCAAAGAAGTCCCTTGAAGTTTATGGAGATGTTGAATAATGCAAGAACTGTATATTGACGCTAAGATGGCAGATCAAATTATTGAGGATGAATGGGAAAACTCAGATCCTTTTGGAAAAAGTTGGGACAGCCTAATAGAACTTAATGGTTTAGAGAAAAATTTTAAGAGAAGGGTTGCTCGTACAGAAAAAGCAAACACCCTAATCAACAATGTTCCAAGATCAGCAGATGGACAAGTTAGTCCACAATATCTGTCAGAAGCAAAAGCAGTCGGCCAATCAGACTCAAAAGATGCAAATTCAAAAAGAATCAATCCTGGTCAGGTGTACCGTAATGGATATGGAATCTTTGATTTAATTACTCCTCCATATAACTTGTATGAACTTTCAGCATTCTACGACACATCCTTTGCAAATCACGCAGCAATTGACACAAAGGTGTCCAATAGCGTTGGCCTTGGGTATCACTTTGAAATGACAGCAGAAACGCTCATGCGCCTTGAATCAATTATTGATGAAAAGAGAAGGAATAACTCAAAGCGCAAAGTAGAAAGACTTAAGATGCAGTTGTCATCTTGGCTTGACTCTTGCAACGATGACGAAAGTGTCACCAAGGTACTTGAAAAAGTTGTCACCGATATGCAGGCTACTGGTAACGGATATATCGAAATAGGAAGAACGGTAGCAGGAGACATTGGGTATATTGGTCACATCCCTGCCACAACTATGAGAGTTCGTAGATTGCGTGATGGTTATATCCAGATTATCGCTGGAACAATCACATACTTCCGTAACTTTGGTGCAACAAACTCAAATCCAGTCACCACTGATCCACGACCAAACGAGATAATTCATCTAAAAGAATATTCTCCCCTTAATACTTTCTACGGTGTTCCAGACATTGTTGCAGCCATGACTTCCTTGCGTGGAGATCAGATGGCTCAACAATACAACATTGATTACTTTGAGAACAAGGCTGTTCCTCGTTACATAATTACAGTCAAGGGCGCTAAACTAACTCCTGAGGCAGAAGACAAATTGTTTAGATTCTTCCAGACAGGTCTTAAAGGACAAAGCCACAGAACACTTTACATTCCACTCCCTGGAGATCAAGAGGGTCAGAAGATTGAATTTGAAATGCATCCTATTGAAAATGGTGTGCAGGAGGCATCGTTTAATCAATACCGTCAGAGAAACAGGGATGACATTCTTATGGCACACCAAGTTCCCTTGTCTAAATTGGGTGGCGTAGATGCAGGGCTTGCTGCTGCAATGACTCAAGATAGAACATTCAGGGATCAAGTTGCCAAGCCATTACAAGAATATGTTGCAAAGGCTTTCAACAAGATTATCCGTGAAAAAACAGACATTGTTGAGTTTAACTTTAACGAGGTAAGCCTTACAGATGAGATTGCTCAATCACAGATCCTTGAAAGATATGTCAAGAACAAGATCATGGTTCCAAATGAGGCAAGAGAAAAGATTGGTTTGCCACAAATGGAAGGTGGAGACAAGCCAATGGAAATGACTCCAAGACAAGCAACTGATGCACGAGCGAACAACGCGCAGAACAGAAATCGTGACTCAGAAAGGTCTGCAAATCAGTCAGATGGACCAGCAGCAGTTAGTGGAAGAAACCCTAAAGGCGAAGGTCCAAAGACTTCATAACGTTTTGATAAAAAAAATAATGTATAATGGAAATGATATGGAACTAACTAAAGCGCATTGGTCTACAAAAGACAGTTCGATTCGTCTTTCTATGCCCATCAACAAAGTAGATAAAGAAAGAAGAGTTGTTACAGGGTTTGCCACCCTTGACAACCTTGATCGCCAAGGTGACGTTGTTCCTAAAGAGGCAAGCCTAAAGGCTTTTGAAGGTTTTCGTGGCAATATTCGTGAGATGCACCAGCCAATTGCGGTGGGTAAGGTTGTTTCATTTAAAGAAGATACATACTTTGATTCAGAATCAAGCAAGTTCTATAACGGAATCGTTGTTTCTGCTTATGTGAGCAAGGGCGCACAGGACACATGGGAAAAGGTTCTTGACGGAACGCTTACAGGATTTTCTATTGGTGGAGAAATTCATGACTCAGAAGATGTTTATGACGAGGATCTTGGTAAAAAATATCAGGTAATTAAGGAATACACTCTTAGCGAATTATCATTAGTTGATAATCCAGCAAATCAATTTGCAAATGTATTCAGCATTGAAAAGGGTGTTGCAACAGGTTATCTTACTAAGACAAGCACAGAGAATGTTTTTTGGTGCAGACAAGATGACATTATTCAAATGTCACATGAGGTCAGCAAGTCTTGTCCACAATGTGATAAAGGAATGAATAACATTGGCTTTGTTGAAAGTAATGATTTAGACAAGGCTTCCGTTATTAAAGGAATGGTAAAAGAAATTAAAAATAGTGAAATCCTACACAACATTGAAGAGGGATCTTACGTTAAATTTGATAAATCTTATGGTAGAGTTATGCAGATTGTTTTTAAGGGTGGGGCAAGACTTTCATCAGACGAAAACGCTATTATGGCGAAGTCAGATGATCCAGTTGTGATTATTAAAGAGTATTCACAAACAGACGGTATAATAGTACCAAACAATCGTCGCGTTATTAAAAATATTTCTTCACTAGAAAAAGTTAATGCGATTAGTAAATCAGAGGTAAAGGAGGTAAGCAAGATGGACTCAAATATTGTTGTTGTAGATGAGATTGAAAAATCTGCCGATGACGGCCAGATCAATCCAGAACCAACCACGCTTCCTGTTACAGAGGTTTCTGTTGAAGGTGCTGAGACAACCAAGGCTGAAGAGCCAGAAGTTGAAAAGGCAATTGAAATTGAAATTGAAGAAGATAAGGAAGACGAGGAAGATGAGGAAACCATGAAGATGGATTCTTCAAAAGAAGAAGAAGAGACTATGAAGGCAGATGCCCCTCACGCAGTTAGCGAAGAGGATGTTAATGCAACCACTAAGATGATTAGTGAAATTTCAGAAGGTCTTTCATCTGCTCTATCCACTCTTGCTGAGACAGTAAAGGCTCTTGATGCCAAGATTGAAGGCATTAACAAGTCAGTTGCTGGAATTAGCACAGAGGTAGAAGAGGTAAAAGATAAGTTTGGAAAGCGTGTAGATGCTGTGGAAAAGGACACCGCTTTCCGTAAGTCTGCTGATCTTGGCGAGATCTTGCAGGAAGAACCAGTAATAATGGAGAAGGCAACTTCTTCATGGGGCGGTCGTTTCCTCACAAATGCCGACCTATTTAATTAATAAAAGAAATCACAGGAGGTGAAAGTAAAATGGCAGAAGATATTTTAAAGAATCAGCCTTCCGAGGCAAGCGAGTACGGCGATCCAAATCCTGGTCTATATCAGGGACAGGGCGCAGTAGCAAACCTTGGAATCGGAGGTACTGATGCAGTAGTTGATGGAGATGCTTACGGTAACGCAGGCAACATCCCCAACGCACTCATGGGTTCTACAGATGGACCAAACGCAGTTAATCCAACTGGTGCTCCTGGTGGAATCCTAAATCCTGAGCAATCCCGTCGTTTTATCGACTATGTTTGGGATGCAACAGTTCTCGCCCAAGACGGACGTAGAGTTACAATGCGTGCAAACACAATTGAACTCGAAAAGGTCAACGTTGGAGAGCGTGTAATTCGCGCTGCTTCACAGGCTCTTGGTGAGTACCAGAATGCTGGTGCAACATTCACTAAGGTTGAACTTACAACAAAGAAGATCCGTTTGGATTGGGAAGTTGCAACTGAAGCACTTGAAGATAACATTGAAGGATCAGCACTTGAGGATCACCTAGTACGTTTGATGACAAACGCATTTGGTAACGACCTTGAGGATCTTGCTATTAACGGCAACGGAGGTGTAGATCCATTCCTAGGAATCATGAACGGTTTCGTAAATCAGGTTAAGACAGGTGGCGATGCTCATGAAGCAGTCGTTGATGTTGAACTTGGTTGGACACCACAGGTCATGCAGGAACTCATCTACGCAATGCCACGCAAGTATCGTGCAATCAAGTCAGGACTCAAGTTCTACGCAGGAACAGACGTTTTTGCAGGAATCGTTGAGAAGAACGGAACACTTGCTGACGCAATCGCAGAAGCATTCGCTGGTCAGCCAGCGGGTACACCTGCAAATCGTCAGGATTACCTAAACGGAAATGGACAGACATTCGGTGGTGCTCGCACTACTCGTGTTCTTGGCATTGATGTTCAGGAAGTTCCTTACTACCCAGCAGATTATGTTGATCTAACATTCCCACAGAACCGTGTATGGGGATTCCAGCGCGACATCACTGTAAACCGTGAGTACAAGCCAAAGAAGGACACAATTGAATACACAGTATTCGTCCGTTTTGGTCTTACATGGGAAGAACTAGATGCGGTAGCATTTGCTGACGTAACTGGTCAAACATCCTAATAACGGAAAATAGTTAGTCTATGGGGGGAGAGCCTAAAAACTCTCCCCCTTTGGCATATTCTGATATAATTGATTTAAAGGGAAAGGTATTAACTATGAGCGATTCAAATATTATTTCAGACTCAGCAACAGATGCAAAGCCTGTTGCAAAGAAGTCTGTTGCAAAAAAGACCACTGCAACTAAAAAGGTTGCTGAACAAGCACCAGTTGTAGCAGAGAGTGTTAACATTGAAGAGGCAACAGTAAGCAATGATGACGGTCAACAGGTAATTACAGGACCAAAGAAGCCAAGGCCACCAAGAAAGTCAAATACAAGAAGTAATGATGATGGCGTTGTTTCTTCAAATGCCGCAGATGCAGCATTAAGGAAAAAGGTAGAGGTTGAAGTTGAAGAGCCAAAGAAGCAAGAAGCAGAAAAGGTTGCTCTTTGGTCAGCAAGAAATCTACGCTGGACTGGCGTTGGATCTCTTACTACAGGATATAACATTGTTAAAGAGGAGGCTGTCGAAAAATGGCTAAGTAGGCAAGGTGTGCGTAAAGCATCCCCTGAGGAAGTAGCCACATATTACGGCAAATAAATAAATGGAAATTACGAGATTACAACCATTTCCGCTAGTATTTAGTCAAACAGGATTTGACACCAACACAGACTATGTGTTAGCAATCCTTGACGATCATGCTAGTGATTTATCAGAAATTGCAATAACAAGTGATTCGGATGGAGTTCTCTCAACACAACTTCCAAATTATTTCTCTCGTTATGACGATGAATATCGTGGAGAAATTTACATCAAAGATGGCGAAAACGAAGATGGTAGCGCAATTCGTGGTGACTTGGTGTGGATTGACACTATAACAATTATGCGTCCATACTTAGATACAAGTTTAATTGCTGATACCGCAGAAGATGTTGCTAACGCAAAGATGTATGAGGCCATTGCGCGATCAATTATCAACTCTATTACTGGTGGATTTACATACAAGAGAGAAGCAGTGGAAACTGTTGGGATGGGAAATGATTATCTTTCCATACCATTTGGATTAAATAAAATTGTTCGTGTTTACGAAAACGATGTTTTGGTATATGACACAGACCCAGTAGACCCAGAAACTTGGAGTAATGTCAGAGACTACTATATTACGCCAGATAAAGCCTCTATAAGCGTAGTAATCCCAGGATCTACAGGATATAACCGACTACAATCTCGTGCCCCCTACAGGATCAAGGGGTCTTCCGACTCATTCACCCTATACAATACAAACGACTCCCCAAACTATGCAGAAGCAGTGTCCTATGATACAAAGATGTTTACTGATGGCGCTGGAGGATCTCCAATGTTTCCCTCAAACTGGGACTACACCGTAATTGTTGAAGCAGGTTGGCCAGTAATCCCTCAGGATATCAAGCAGGCCACACAATTAATCATTAATGATTTGAAGTGCAACAACATTCCTTATATTAATTCATACATTAAGGATTACAAGAGCGATCAATTTAACCTAACATTCGATGACAGGGTATTTAAAGATACTGGAAACCGTATCGCAGACAAGATTCTTTCTGCTTACGTTAGGCCAATTTATCGCTTAGGTGTGATTTAAGTGGGCATGTTTGACAATAATTCTTGCAACAGCCTATTCTTTCAAATGAAGTGCGATATTTATTATGCTTCAGAGACTCAGGATAAGTATGGAAAAATGGATAAACATTGGGAATATGCTTTGGCTCAAGATTGTTCGTTTTATACTACAGCAGACGTAAGCAATGAAAACAACTTCACTTTTGATGATTCAAAGTTTTATCGTTTAGAAACAATGCTTTACGGAAGATTTAAAACAGATCCTCGTAAAGGAACAGATGGAATCTATCATCCCATGTCACACATATTGGTTACAAATATTAGATCTGGGACATGTAACGATGAAGTTTTCTTTATTGAAACAAATGGAGATTATGAAGGAAAGCCAACGATATATGAAATTAAAACTTGTCAACCCTTTATTGGTCCTTTTAACACAATAGAGTACTATAAGATACAGTTAGAAAGATCTGACATTCAGGAGTTGAATGATCTTGATATCGGTTAGGATTAATAGCACAGGATTTTCAAAAAAGATAGAGGACTCTATAGATTATTCCAGAGGATTCCTTCAGGGTGTAAACATGGAAAAGATTACTTTTATGAGATTTCTCGCTGGGTACACAAGGGAAGCATTATATAAATACATTGATTCAAGATCAAGAGCAAACCCTAATGCACTTCACCATGTGTACGAACCTAATCAGGTGGGAAATTCAGAAGCAAGGCTTTACAAGTTTGAAATCATCCCTACGTTAACAAAAATTACTTTTATTGGAGAGTTTCTACCTTCATCTGTTCCATCAGAAAACAGCAGAGAGGCTTTTGTTAATAAAGCGTCAATCATGGAAAATGGAATAGCAATAACAATTACCCCCAAAAACTCAGATGTTCTTGTTTTTGAAAATGATGGAGAACTTGTTTTTACCAGAAACGCAATCACAATTGATCATCCAGGTGGAGATGCTGTGGCTGGGTCATTTGGTGAGGTGGTAGATCAGTTTTTTACACAATACTTAACTAACGCACTACTGAGGCCATTGTTCAAAGATTTGTCCACGGCAGATGAATTCGTAAAATCTTTTAGCACAGGAACAAGAGCCGCAGGAGTAAGAGCAGGAAGAAAATACTTAGAAGTTTCAGGAGTTGATTTTGAATGAGTTTCTCACAATTTACATTACCAGTTTTAACAATTAATGGATATCTTTGGGATACCATGAAAAGTATCGACCCAACACTTGGTCAGACAAAAAATTATGGAAACAAAGTACCTTTCTTCCCAATGAGCGATTCTGCTAGTGGAGTAAAGGCTTGGGAAAGCAAGCCATATATAATTTATGACCGTATGTTAAAGATGACGGGATCTCCTTTTCCATATATTAAGAAAGAACATATACTGTATGCCCTAAAGGGCAAGGAGCAGCAGACTCTTGAATGGGGAATGGCTCTGCAATATATCTTAGATCGTCAAGATGATTCTGCTCAAGACATCAATGACTGGAATCGTTCTCAAAGTTCTCCTTCTGGAGTATACTTTCATTCTACTAGATTATTGCAGTCAGGTGGATCATTGTCAAGAGACTTTTCAACTAGACCTTTTTACATCACTGAATTTATTATTGAAGCAGAATATCACTTAACAGATCTTGTTTAATCAATCTCTTCATAAATGGCAGGTATAATTGTGAATGAGGAAACGCCCCTAATATTTCAAAAGAAAAAAGAGGTGAATAAATATGGCTTATAATCGTGGTGATTCAAAGCAGATTATTGTAGGTGCAGCAGCAATGTTCGTTTCTACAACTGCCGAATTCGATCCAACAAATACAAGTCCCGCTCTACCAGATTTCGTTGCTGGCACATCATACCGTGAGACCCTTTCAGGTTCAGCAGTAGTTCGTAACGTAGGGTACACAATGAACGGATTGGAACTAGCGTTCCAGCCTGATTTCGGTGAGGTACAGGTAGATCAGTTGCTTGACGTTGCAAAATTGTACAAGCAGGGAATGACAGTAAATATGAATACTGCTTTCGCTGAGGCTACACTAGAGAACCTTCTTGTAGCCATTGCTGCTCCATCAAACTCCTTGGCTAAGGACGTTAAGATGGACAACCCACTCGAAACAGGAACAACCAACTTCGCTGACGTTATGGAACTAAAGTCAGGTGAACTTGGTGAATGCCCAGTAGAACGTGGTTTGATTGCAATTGGACCAGGCACAGGTGACTGTGCAGCAGGTTCTTCAATTGAAAGAATCTATGTTGCTTACCGTGCGCTCTCAATTGAGAACGTTACAGTATCTGCAAAGCGCGACGAGGCTTCAATGTTTGAAGTTTCATTCCGCTTGCTTCCAGCAAACAACGGCTCATACGGAAAGATCGTTGACCGTCTAGTTCCATCTTCATGATAGAACTTAAAACTTAATAGGGGATTGCCTCGTCGCACTTGCGGCGGGGCTTTTCTCATGATATAATTTAGCATCAAACCTAGAAGGGGTAAAAATGGCTACATCAGTTTATGAAACGTCAGAACTAGAACTTATGGACGGAACAGTCATTAAGATGCGTCCACTAAAGATCTCGCTATTAAGAGAATTTATGAAGAAATTCGACACAGTTGTAGAAGTTGCAAACAACAACGTAGATTCTATGGATATTTTAGTTGCATGTGCAATGATTGCGATGAAGCAATACAACGAGGCTTACGCAGAAGACAGAGAAAAGTTTGAAGATGCTGCTGACATTAAGATGGTATACAAGATCATTGAAATTGCCTCAGGCATCAAACTGGACTCTGAGGGAAACGATCTGACGGCGGTATAACTTGGGCAGAGTTAGAACTTGCCGAAATAGAATCTGAAGTATTCTTATTGGGTAATTGGAAAGATTATGAAGACCTTGAAGAAAATTTATCAATGCCAGAACTTACTTCAACACTAACTGCCTTAAGAGAGTCAAAACATAGAGATCAAAAATTTTTTGCTGCCATCCAAGGCATAGATCTTGACAAAAACTCCAACACAGGCGGTGGACAAAAAGAGTGGGAAGATCTAAAGTCTCGCGTATTCAGTAGCGGTCAGGCATCTGATTCAGACGACATTCTTTCTTTGCAAGGTCAAAATGCAGCAAAAGCAGGATTTGGAATCGGTGCTGGTTTAGAATATACAGACCTAAAAGGAGAACAGCCTAAAAATCCGTTCGGCTGATGATATAATGGGTTTGGTGACTATTAATGGCAGATGTTAATGCAAATATCAATGTAAACATAAACTCTTCTGCTGCTCTTGCTGGATTAAAAAGACTTGAACAACAAATTGAGTCTTTTCAGAGATCAGTAACAGGCAGCAACGCTGCCGCTGCCGCACAACAAACTTCTTTAAATCGCGCACTTATACAAGGTATAAACAACACTGGATTGTTTACTGCAAAGCAAATCTCTGCTGTTGACTCCGTGGGCAAGTTTACAAACTCCCTTGAAAAGAATAAGTTAAGTCTTGGAGAATACACAAGGTTTGCTGGATCTCAACTGCCTGGATTGAGCAAGGTATTTAAAAAAGAATTTGACACAATGCAGGCTGTCGCAGTAGACAGAGTTAAGTCAATCAATACTCAATACTTGGCACTTGGAAGAACCGTAGATGGAGTAACTTCTGCAATTAAGTCAACTCCTACAGGACTTTCAAAAGGATATGCAACTAATCTGGCTGTCACTACAGCGCGTCAACAGATGTTTAATAAGTTAATTGATGATGGATCAACAAAACTTCTTAACTGGGGAAAGAATACTCAGTGGGCTGGTCGCCAGTTGATGGTTGGGCTAAGCCTTCCTCTTGCTGCTTTTGGTGCAGCCGCTTCTGCTGCGTTTATGGAATTAGATAAGGCTACGGTCCAACTAAAGAGAGTTTATGGAGATCTAGACACCACTACCGCAGAAGTTGAAAGAAATACTGAGGCGGTAAAGGTTCTTGGATCTGAATACACTAAGTATGGAATTTCTGTAGCAGAAACCATTGGAATTTCTGCTCGTGCTGCTGCTACTGGTGCAACTAACGAAACTCTTATGACTGCCACAGAGCAAACTCTTAGATTTGCAACTCTTGGACAGATTGACTACAACCAAGCACTTGATACCACAATCTCTTTACAAACCGCATTTGGAATTACCAATGAGGAATTGGCATCAAAGATTGACTTCTTAAACGCGGTTGAAAACCAAACTATTCTCACCATTGAAGATATGTCTATGGCTATTCCACGAGTTGCTACCGTTGTAAGGGGTCTTGGTGGTGACGTAGAAGATTTAGCAGTAATGATGACCGCAATGCGCGAAGGAGGCGTAACAGCGGAAAATGCTGCAAACGGACTCAAGTCTGGTCTAGCATCTTTGATTAACCCAACAAAAAGAGCCAGAGAGCAAATGGCAAAGATGGGCCTTGACATGCAGGGCATCATCAATGCAAACAAAGGTGATTTAATGGGGCTGATCAACGAATTTGGATCAGCAATTAATGGATTAGATGATTTTAGTCGTCAGCAAACGTTAGAGCAGGTTTTTGGTAAGTACCAGTTTGCAAGAATGTCTGCTTTGTTTACTAACATTACTAAAAGTAGTGGGCAGGCAGCAAGAGCCATGGACTTGGCAGCAATGTCTGCTGAAGATTTGGGGAGGATAGCAGAAGGAGAACTTTCTGTAATCTCTGAGTCTACAACTGTAAAGTTTCAGGCAGCATTTGAACAATTAAAGTTAACCATTGCTCCTATTGGAGAAGCATTCCTTAAGGTTGCAACTCCAGCAATAGAAATGGTTACAAAAATTGCCAACGCTTTTAATGAATTGCCAGAACCAATTAAAAATGCTATTGGCATGGCAACAATTGCCATTGCAGGAATTGGACCAGTACTTCTTATGGGCATTGGTCTTATGGGTAACCTTATTGCAAACGTTATAAAAGGAATTCAGCAGTTTAGAAAGTTGGGCGCTAGAATAAGAGGAGATTCCTCAGCATTCCAATACATGGCTAAAGCAGAACTTGAAGCCCTTGCAGCAACAGAAGCGCTTGAAGCAAATACAATGAGCCTTACTGGAAAACTTCAATTGCAGGCTGGTGCTGTGCGAGCACTGAGCACAGAGTATCAAAGATTTGCAGGGGCAGCAGGAATAGCGTCAGGAGCCATGGGAGCCTTCCCAGCAGGCCGTGGAGCAGCGGGAAGCAAGGGAAAGCCACGCCTCAAAATGGCTCGTGGAGGGGTTGTTCCTGGAACTGGTTCTGGGGATACGGTTCCAGCACTACTTGAGCCTGGAGAAACTGTCTTAACTAAGGCTGCTAGCAAGCAATATGCTCCAATCATTGCCGCAATGAATGCTGGAACTATCAAAGGATTTCAAGAAGGATTAAGCCCACAGTCTTCAAGAGAGTCTTTAGTCTTTGCCCATGCTCAGGCTCCAAAAGATTTGGCTGATGACATTGT